>Ga0207648_10000128_pt1 | contig 75279 bp, 61 predicted proteins | sample KBSMisM32_FD_184310 | JGI IMG/M metagenome (GOLD analysis project Ga0207648, IMG submission 184310) | Miscanthus rhizosphere microbial communities from Kellogg Biological Station, Michigan, USA - KBS Miscanthus M3-2 (SPAdes) (version 2) | ecosystem: Host-associated > Plants > Roots >...
TACCATCTGCTGTCCGTGTCGCTGAACCACCGGCTGCGTCTCAAGGTGTTCGCGACCGAAGACGAATTTCCGGTCATGGATTCCGTGGTCGGCATCTGGCCTGCTGCAAACTGGTTCGAGCGCGAGGCGTTCGATCTTTTCGGCATCATGTTCCCCGGACATCCAGACCTGCGGCGCATCCTGACCGACTACGGTTTTATCGGCCATCCGTTCCGCAAGGACTTTCCGCTGTCCGGGTTTGTCGAGGTCCGCTATGACCCCGAGCAGAAGCGCGTGATTTATCAGCCGGTCAGCATCGAGCCGCGCGAGACCGTGCCGCGCGTGGTGCGGGAAGCGCACTACGGCGACGTGGAGTAAGGCGAATGGCCACAGAGGACACAGAGGTCAAAGAGAAAGAGCATAGAGAATTGCCGAAGCGATTGAAGAAATTTTCCAATCGATGCCAGGTAACGCTTCCGCTGACAATTGGCGTCTCTTTGGTTTCCTCTGTGACCTCTGTCGCAAAAACGGTTTATGGCTGAGATCCGCAACTACACGATGAATTTTGGGCCGCAACACCCCGCTGCACACGGGGTGTTGCGGCTCGTGCTCGAGCTGGACGGCGAAGTGATCCAGCGCGCGGATCCGCACATCGGCCTGTTGCATCGTGCCACCGAGAAACTGGCGGAATCCAAGACTTTTCTGCAGTCCGTGCCGTATATGGACCGGCTCGATTACGTCTCGATGATGTGCAACGAGCACGCCTACGTCATGGCCATCGAGAAGCTGCTGCGCATCGACGTGCCGCTGCGCGCACAATACATCCGGGTGATGTTTGATGAGCTAACTCGGATTCTGAACCATTTGTTGTGGCTCGGCGCGCATGCGCTCGACATTGGCGCCATGACAGTATTCCTGTATTGCTTCCGCGAGCGGGAAGATCTGATGGACTGCTATGAAGCGGTGTCCGGCGCGAGGTTGCATGCGGCTTACTATCGTCCCGGCGGCGTTTATCGCGATCTCCCCGAGTCCATGCCGCAGTATCTGGCATCGAAAATCCACAATGAAAAGGAAGTGCGCGAGCTGAACGAAAACCGCCGCGGTTCGCTGCTCGATTTCATCGCGGACTTCACCAATCGCTTTCCGCGCCATGTCGACGAATACGAAACATTGCTCACCGACAATCGCATCTGGAAGCAGCGGACGGTTGGCATCGGCGTAGTCTCTCCCGAGCGGGCGCTGGCGCTCGGCTTCACCGGGCCGATGTTGCGCGGCTCCGGCGTGGAGTGGGACTTGCGCAAGAAGCAATCCTACGAAATCTACGATCGCGTCGAGTTCGATATTCCGGTCGGCGTGAGCGGCGATTGCTACGACCGTTATCTGGTTCGCATCGAGGAGATGCGCCAGTCCAACCGCATCGTCAAGCAGTGCATAGAGTGGCTGCGCGGCAATCCGGGGCCGGTCATGATCGACGACCACAAGATCGCACCGCCCTCGCGCGTGGATATGAAGACCAACATGGAAGAGTTGATTCACCATTTCAAGCTCTTCACCGAGGGAATGCACGTGCCAGAGGGCGAAACCTATGCTGCTGTCGAAGCGCCCAAGGGTGAGTTCGGCATCTATCTCGTATCAGATGGCGCCAACAAGCCGTTTCGTTTGAAGATACGCGCGCCCGGTTTTGTTCATCTGAGCGCGCTCGATGAAATGGCGCGCGGCCACATGATTGCCGATGTGGTCGCCATCATCGGCACGCAGGACATCGTATTCGGGGAAGTAGACCGATGAACGCGCCCATGGTGCTTTCCCCGGAATCGCTCGCCCGCATCGACAAGGCCATCGGCAAATATCCGGCCGGTCAGCGGCAGTCGGCTGTGATGGCCGCGCTTACGGTTGCGCAAAGCGAGAAAGGCTGGCTTTCCACGGAGACCATGGATTTCGTCGCGCAGTACCTGGGCATGCCGCCGATCGCGGTTTACGAAGCCGCGAGCTTTTACGGCATGTATGACTTGCAGCCGGTGGGACGCCATAAAATCACGATTTGCACGAATCTGCCCTGCGCGCTATCGGGTGCCGTGGTCGCTGCCGATCACCTCAAGCAAAGACTCGGTATCGGTTTCGGCGAGACGACGCCAGACGGGCAGTTCACCTTGAAGGAGGGAGAATGCTTCGGTGCATGCGGTGATGCCCCGGTGTGCCTGCACAACGACAAGGCGATGGTGTCCTTCATGGCGCCCGACAAACTGGATGCCTGGCTGGAGGAGTTGCGCAAGTGAATGCACCGATGCCGCCGTTTGCTCCGGACATCTACGGGCCCGACGCGGTCATTCTCAAAGGCCTCACCGGACTCAACTGGAGGCTCAAGGACTACGAAGCGCGCGGCGGCTATCAGGCATTGCGCAAGATTCTCAGCGAGAAAATCGCGCCCGAGCAAGTCATCGCGGAGATGAAAAAGTCTTCGTTGCGCGGTCGCGGTGGCGCCGGTTTCCCAACCGGACTGAAATGGAGCTTCATGCCGCGCACGTTTGCCGGGCAAAAATATCTCGTCTGCAATTCCGATGAAGGCGAACCCGGCACGTTCAAGGATCGCGACATCCTGCGTTACAACCCGCATATCGTCATCGAAGGCATGGTCATAGCAGCGTATTCGATGGGTATCACCGTGGGCTACAACTACATACACGGGGAAATCTGGGACGCGTACGAGCGCTTCGAGGAGGCGCTCGAGGAAGCGCGCCACGCAGGTTTTCTGGGCAACAGGATCCTCGGATCGGAATTCAGTTTTGAACTGCACGCGCATCACGGCTGGGGAGCCTACATCTGTGGAGAGGAAACCGCGCTGCTGGAGTCGCTGGAGGGAAAAAAGGGCATGCCGCGTTTCAAGCCGCCTTTTCCCGCCAGCTACGGGCTCTATGGCAAACCCACGACGATCAACAACACCGAAACGTTTGCCGCAGTGCCCTGGATCATCATGAACGGTGGCGAAGCATTCCTGAATTTGGGGCGCCCCAACAACGGCGGCACCAAGGTATTTTCCGTATCCGGCCACGTGGCTCGCCCGGGCAACTATGAAGTCAAACTTGGCACCCCGTTCTCGAAGCTGCTGGAGATGGCGGGGGGCATGCGCGATGGGCGCAAGCTCAAGGCGGTTGTTCCGGGCGGTTCTTCCATGCCGGTGTTGCCTGCCGAGACCATGCTGGCTACCGATATGGATTACGACTCGATCGCCAAGGCCGGCTCGATGCTGGGCTCGGGAGCGGTCATCGTCATGGATGAAACGACTTGCATGGTGCGCGCGCTGCAGCGGCTTGCCTATTTTTACTTCGAGGAATCTTGCGGCCAGTGTACGCCGTGCCGTGAAGGCACCGGCTGGCTTTACCGCATGGTTCACCGCATCGAGCACGGCCAGGGGCGTCCGGAGGATCTGGACAAGCTGAACTCGGTGGCGGACAACATCGCCGGTCGCACCATCTGCGCGCTGGGTGACGCCGCGGCGCTGCCAGTGAAGAGCTTCATCAAGCATTTCCGGGCAGAGTTCGAATACCACATCAGCAACGGCAAGTGCCTTGCCCAGGGACAACACTGAATTCACGCACATGGCGAAGCTCGAAATCGATGGCCGGCCGGTAGAAGTCCCGGATAACAGCATGATCATGGATGCCACCAGCAAGCTGGGGATCTATGTGCCGCATTTCTGTTATCACAGAAAGCTGTCGATCGCCGCCAACTGCCGCATGTGCCTGGTGCAGGTGGAAAAAGCGCCCAAGCCTTTGCCCGCTTGCGCCACCCCGGTGACGGAAGGCATGAAGGTCTACACGCATTCCGACGCCGCCATCAAGGCGCAAAAGGGCGTCATGGAATTTCTGCTCATAAACCATCCGCTCGATTGCCCGATCTGCGACCAGGGGGGCGAGTGCCAGTTGCAGGATCTTGCGGTCGGCTATGGAGGCTCAAACTCGCGTTACGACGAGCCGAAACGGGTCGTGGCGAACAAGGATCTCGGCCCGCTCGTTTCGGCCGAGGAAATGACCCGATGCATCCATTGCACGCGTTGCGTGCGTTTCGGACAGGAAATCGCCGGCATCATGGAACTCGGCATGGCTGGGCGCGGGGAACACGCCGAAATCATGCCCTTCGTCGCCCGCACCGTCGATTCCGAACTCTCGGGCAACATGATCGACGTGTGCCCGGTCGGAGCGCTGACTTCCAAGCCTTTTCGCTACAGCGCGCGCACCTGGGAACTGGCGCGCCGCAAGTCGGTGGCGCCGCACGACGGCCTGGGATCCAACCTGACGGTGCAGGTCAAGGGCGACCGCGTGATGCGCGTGCTGCCGCTGGAAAACGAGGACGTCAACGAATGCTGGTTGTCGGACCGTGACCGTTTCTCGTACGAAGGACTCAATGCCGCCACCCGCCTGACCGCGCCGATGCTCAAGCGTGACGGCAAATGGGACGAGGTGGACTGGAGCACGGCGCTGGAATTCATTGCCGGCGAACTTGCGCGCATCCGAACCACCCACGGCGCGGAAGCCATCGGCGCGCTGGCAACACCCCAGGCCACGCTGGAAGAGCTTTATTTGCTGGGCAAACTGGCGCGCGGACTTGGCGGCGCCAGTGTCGATTTCCGCCTGCGGCAGGCGGATTTTTCCATGGACGGGCAGTTGCGCGGTACGCCATGGCTGGGCATGAAAATCACGGAAGTCTCCCAGCTCGATCGCGTCCTTGTCATCGGCTCCACGCTGCGCAAGGAACAGCCCTTGCTCGCCCAACGCATGCGGCAGGCGGTAAAGAAAGGCGCGCAGTTCAACCTGATCAATGCGGTCGACGACGATTTGCTCATGCGAGTCGCGAACAAATCCATCGTGGCCCCATCGATGTGGCGGGGTTGCCTCGCCCAGTTGGTGAAGGCTGCCGCCGAGATCAGATCCGTCGCGGTGCCACCTTCTTTGGCGGGAACAAGCGTCGAGGACTCGGTGCGCAACATCGCGCAAAGCATGGCAGCAGGGCAGAATCGCGCGATCTTCCTCGGCAACCTGGCCCAGCATCATCCGCAGGCGGCCGAACTGCATCGGCTCGTGCGGGAACTGGCGCGCATCCTCGATGCAAGAATCGGATTTTTCGGTGAAGCTGCCAATAGCGTCGGCGGCCATCTGGCGGGCGCGACACCCGCGCTCGCGGGCGATCGCGCAATGAACGCCTCGCAAATGCTGGCGCAGCCGCGCAAGGCTTATCTGTTGTTGCATGCCGAGATGGATTTCGACACCGCCAGTCCGCGTGCCGCCCGCGCCGCCATGCAAGCAGCCGAACTGGTTGTCGCCATGTCGCCGTTTCAGCACGCGCTGGATTACGCGCAGGTATTGCTGCCAGTATCGCCGTTTACGGAGACCGGCGGCAGTTTCGTCAACATGGAAGGCCGGGTACAGATCTTCCAGGGCGTCGTCAGGCCGCTGGGCGAGACACGCCCCGCATGGAAAGTGTTGCGGGTGCTCGCAACCTTGTTGAAATTACCGGATTTCGAGTACGACAACGTAGAAGGCGTTCGCACGGATTGCCTTGCAGCCATCGGCGACATCGGGTCGCGCCTGAACAACACGATAGAAGGCGAACTCGCGCCGGTCATGGCTGCAGCGACGCAACCACTGCTGGAGCGAATAGGCGAAGTGCCCATCTACCATGTAGATGGCATCGTACGCCGGGCGGAATCGCTGCAGCTCACGCGCGACGCGCAGGCGGCTTGCGTCTCGCTGCCAGGCGCATTGATCGAAAAACTCGGACTGCGTCGCGATGACCTCGTGCGCGTCCATCAGCACGGCGGCCAGGCACTGTTGCCTTTTCTGCGCGACGACAGGCTGCCGGCGAATTGCGCGCGCATACCGGCGGCTTGTGCCGAAACCAGCGGGCTGGGCGCCTTGTTTGGGGAAATCGAACTCGAGCGCGTGGCTGCGCAGCAGAAAGTAAGCGCATGAACCTGGCCTACCTCGAAGGGCTGATCGGGGCAGATGCCGTCACCGCGGCGTGGACGCTGGCGAAAATCCTCGCGATTACGGTGCCGATCATTCTCTCGGTGGCCTATCTCACCCTTGCCGAGCGCAAGGTCATCGGGTACATGCAGGTACGAATCGGGCCGAATCGGGTGGGCTATAGAGGCCTGCTGCAACCGTTCGCCGACGTCCTCAAACTGCTGGTAAAAGAAATCATCATCCCGTCGGGGGCAAACAAGTTCCTGTTCATCCTGGCACCCGTGCTGTCGATCATGCCCGCGCTCGCGGCGTGGGCAGTGGTGCCGTTCACACCCGATCTGGTGTTGGCCAGGGCGGATGCCGGGCTGTTGTATGTCATGGCAATTACCTCCATGGGAGTTTATGGCGTCATCGTCGCCGGCTGGGCATCGAATTCGAAATACGCGTTCATCGGCGGGTTGCGATCTGCCGCGCAGATCGTGTCCTACGAAATCGCCATGGGTTTTGCCCTCGTCAGCGTGCTCATGATGTCTGGCAGCCTGAACCTTTCCACCATCGTCACGCAGCAAAGCACCGCATGGGGTTTGCTGGGCTGGAACCTGATTCCGTTGTTCCCGATGTTCCTTGTGTACTTCATCGCCGGCGTAGCCGAAACGAATCGAGCTCCTTTCGATGTGGCCGAAGGCGAGTCGGAAATCGTGGCGGGTTTCCACGTGGAATATTCGGGAACCGCGTTTGCCGTCTTCTTCCTCGCCGAATATGCCAACATGATCCTGGTCGCCGCACTGGCGTCGATCATGTTCCTGGGCGGCTGGCTTTCTCCGCTGCCAAGCGCACTCGCCGACTCGATCGGCTTGCCCTGGCTGGCGGCGGGCGGGCTGCCCTGGTTGTTGCTGAAGATCGCTTTCCTGCTGTTCTGTTTCCTGTGGTTTCGCGCGACTTTCCCGCGATACCGGTACGATCAGATCATGCGGCTGGGCTGGAAAGTGTTTATCCCGCTGACAATCGTCTGGCTGATATTGATCGGCGGCCTGATGCAGACCCCGTGGTGGCCATGGTGAGCACGACGATACCGACCAGGACGCGGCCATGATCGAGCGCCTGCGCGAGTTCTTCCGTACGTTCCTGCTCTTCGAACTGGTAAAGGGCATGGCGTTAACCGGCCGCTATTTCTTCGCGCGCAAAATCACGGTGCAATTCCCCGAAGAGAAGACGCCTCAATCCGGCCGCTTTCGGGGACTGCACGCACTGAGGCGCTATCCGAACGGGGAAGAACGCTGCATCGCCTGCAAACTCTGTGAAGCGGTTTGTCCGGCCTTGGCCATTACCATAGAGTCGGAGCAGCGTGCGGACGGCACGAGGCGCACCACGCGCTATGACATCGACCTGACGAAATGCATATTCTGCGGCTTCTGCGAGGAATCGTGTCCAGTGGACTCGATCGTCGAGACCCGCATCCTCGAATATCACGGCGAAAACCGCGGCGACCTGCTTTACACCAAGGAAATGTTGCTGGCGATCGGCGATCGCTACGAAGAGCAGATCGCAAAGGATCGCACGGAGGATGCCACCTTCAGGTAGGGCGCTCGACGGTAAACAGCAAGCGATGAGCGGTGAGCAGTGAACTGTGGGCGGTAACGGGTGTAGACCGTTGACTGTTTACCGTTGACTGATTACAACCAAGAACATGGACTTCAGGGCGGTCACTTTTTACTTTTTCGCGGCGGTCATGGTTTTCGCCGCGCTGCGTGTCATCACGGCCCGCAATCCGGTGCACTCGGCGTTGTTCCTCGTGCTGGCCTTCTTTACCGCGGCCGGGCTGTGGATGTTGCTGGAGGCGGAATTCCTCGCCATTGCGCTGGTGCTGGTTTATGTCGGGGCCGTCATGGTGCTGTTCCTCTTCGTGGTCATGATGCTGGACATCAACCTGGACCGGCTGCGCGAGGGCTACTGGGACTACCTCGTGCCTGGTCTCATCGTCGCCGGCGTGATGCTTGCGGAAATGGTCCTGATCCTCTACGGGAAATACTTCGATGAAGGCATGCCGCAGCCGGCGCCCCATGCGGCCGATTACAGCAACACGCGTGAGCTTGGCCGGCTCATTTACACCGAGTATGTCTATCCGTTCGAGATTGCGGCCGTCATCCTGCTCGTCGCCATCGTGGCCGCCATTGCGCTGACCTTGCGCCATCGCAAGGACAGCAAATATATCGATCCGGAGCAGCAACTCAAGGTACGCAGCCGGGACCGCGTGCGCATCGTGTCGATGCCGTCGGAGAAGCGCAGTGAGGAGTGAGGAAACAGGAGTGGGGAAAAACCTTCTTTGGTCTTGGGTGACAGGGGACTTCCTCTCACGCCTCCGGCGCGGAGCGCCGGCATGATTTCCCTCTCGCACTACCTCATTCTCGGCGCCATTTTGTTCGCCATCAGCGTTGTGGGAATTTTCTTGAACCGCAAGAACGTGATCATCCTACTGATGGCCATCGAACTGATGCTGCTGGCGGTAAACATGAACTTCATCGCCTTCTCGCATTTCCTCGAAGATACGGCAGGCCAGGTCTTTGTGTTCTTCATCTTGACCGTAGCCGCCGCTGAATCCGCGATCGGGCTGGCGATCCTGGTGGTGCTGTTCCGCAATGTGAACACCATCAACGTCGATGATCTGGACAAGCTAAAGGGGTGAGGCGTGAGGCGTGAGGCGAGAGGCGGGAAAATAAGGAGTGGAAAAGTGACCGCGGGTTACGGCGTTACGCCTCACTCCTCACGCCTCACCCCTCACCGACATCGATGAAAACCCTCTACCTCATCGTCCCTCTCGCCCCGCTCGCGGGTGCGCTGATTGCCGGCCTGCTGGGCTGGATCATCGGCCGGCGTGCTTCGCATGTGGTCACCATCATTGGAATGGTGATATCAGTCATCGCCTCTTATATCGTATTCAGGGATGTGCTCGCAGGCCACACGTTCAACGAACCGGTCTACACCTGGATCACAAATGGCGATCTGACGCTGCAAGTCGGTTTCCTGATCGACAAGTTGTCGGCGACGATGATGCTGGTCGTCACCTTCGTTTCCCTGATGGTGCATGTCTATACCATCGGATACATGGCCGACGATCCCGGCTATCAGCGTTTTTTCAGCTATATCTCGCTGTTCACCTTCTCGATGCTGATGCTCGTGATGAGCAACAATTTTCTGCAGCTGTTCTTCGGCTGGGAGGCGGTGGGCCTGGTTTCCTATCTGCTCATCGGTTTCTGGTACACGCGTCCCAGCGCGGTCTATGCCAATCTGAAAGCTTTCATTGTCAACCGCGTCGGCGATCTGGGCTTTCTTCTCGGCATCGCGCTGATCCTGGTTTATTTCGGCACTCTCGACTACGCACGGGTGTTTGCCAAGGCGCCGGAACTGGCGAAAGAAACGGTAGGCGTGGGATTTACCGATTGGCCGCTGATGACCACGATTTGCATTTTGCTGTTCATCGGCGCGATGGGCAAATCAGCGCAATTTCCGCTGCATGTCTGGCTGCCGGATTCCATGGAAGGCCCGACACCGATTTCTGCGCTGATCCACGCGGCGACGATGGTGACGGCCGGCATTTTCATGGTCGCGCGCATGTCGCATCTTTTCGAGATGTCCGAGGCGGCGCTGTCGTTCGTCATGGTAATAGGTGCGATCACGGCCTTGTTCATGGCGCTCGTCGCAATCGTGCAGACAGACATCAAGCGCGTGGTGGCCTATTCCACACTCTCGCAACTCGGCTACATGACGGTCGCCCTGGGCGCTTCTGCATATGCGGCGGGAATGTTCCACCTGGTTACGCATGCCTTCTTCAAGGCGTTACTGTTCCTCGGAGCTGGTTCCGTGATCATCGCCATGCATCACGAGCAGGACATGCGCAAAATGGGGGGCCTGCGTAGATACATGCCAATAACGTACGCCACGATGATGGTTGGCGCTCTCGCGAGCGCCGGCGTCCCGGGTTTCTCCGGATTCTTTTCCAAAGACGCAATTATCGAGGCCGTTCAGCTATCCCAATTGCCTGGCAGCGGTTTCGCGTATTTCTGCGTGCTGTCCTGCGTTTTCGTGACCGCGTTTTATACCTTTCGATTGATGTTCATGACCTTCCACGGTGCGACGCGATTCGACACGCACGATGGACACGGCGAAGCACACGCGGACGGACACTCGCCGCACGAGTCACCCCTGGTGGTAACGGGTCCGCTGGTCGTGCTGGCGATCCCTTCGATGTGCGCAGGCTGGTGGATCGGGACGGTGCTGTTCGGCGACTATTTCGGTGACGCCATTCTCGTCGCCCGGCCTCACGACGTGCTTGGGGAGATGGGCAAGGAATTTCACGGTGTCGTGGCAATGATGACCCACGCCCTGGGCACCCTGCCGTTCTGGCTGTCGATCGCCGGCATCGGCTGCGCGGCCTTCCTTTACCTGAAACGCACCGACCTGCCCGAAAAGCTGATTCGCATATTCGGTCCAGTCTACACATTGCTGGAAAACAAATATTATTTCGACCGCTTCAACGACTGGTTTTTCGCCGGCGGTGCGCGCTTGCTCGGTCGGGGATTGTGGAAGGGAGGCGACGTCGCGGTTATCGACGGCGTATTCGTCAACGGCTCGGCACGGCTGGTGGGGTGGTTCGCGACGATCGCGCGCAAACTGCAATCGGGCCTGATCTACCACTATGCATTCACCATGATCATCGGTGTTTTTGTGCTGCTCACGCTCTGGTTCGCGAGAAGCTGAAGCACATGGCTGGACTCGCGATGCTCAGCACTGTTATCTGGTTGCCCATCCTGGCGGGGCTCGCCGTGCTGTTTACCGGCTCCGACCGCAATGCAAACCTCGCGCGCTGGCTCGCTCTGATCGGCGCGATCGCCGGCTTCATCGTTGCTCTGCCGCTCTATTCCAGCTTCGATTCCGCCGCGCCGGGGATGCAATTCGTTGAGTTTGCGCCGTGGATCGAGTCCTACAACATCAACTACCACCTTGGCATCGACGGGATCTCGCTGCTTCTGATCCTGATGAACACCTTTACCACGGTGCTGGTGGTCCTGGCAGGTTGGAAGGTCATCGACATTCGTGTCGGCCAATACATGGCAGCCCTGCTGATGTTGTCGGGAATGATGAATGGCGTGTTTTGCGCGATGGATGCGGCGCTGTTTTACGTGTTTTTCGAAGCAACGCTGATTCCAATGTTCATAGTCATCGGCGTATGGGGCGGACCGAACCGCGTTTATGCCGCGTTGAAGTTCTTCTTGTACACGCTGCTGGGTTCCTTGCTGACTCTGGTCGCTTTGATTTACCTCTACACGACCACCGATGGAAGTTTTGCATTGCTGGACTACTATCAGCTCAAGATTCCGCTGACGGCGCAAATCCTGCTGTTCATCGCGTTCTTTGCGGCGTTCGCAGTCAAGGTGCCCATGTTCCCCGTGCATACCTGGTTGCCCGACGCACACGTCGAGGCGCCCACCGGCGGATCGGTGGTGCTGGCGGCCGTCATGCTCAAACTCGGCGCCTATGGTTTCATCCGGTTATCTTTGCCGATCTTGCCCGATGCGAGTCATGTCCTGGCCCCGGTGGTCATTGCCCTGTCGTTGATCGCCGTGGTCTACATCGGACTGGTCGCGCTGGTACAGACGGACATGAAAAAACTGATTGCCTACTCGTCGATTTCGCACATGGGCTTCGTGACACTGGGCATTTTCCTTTTCAACCGGTTGGGCATGGAGGGCGCGGTGATCCAGATGGTGTCCCATGGTTTCGTTTCGGGCGCGTTGTTTCTCTGCGTGGGTGTGCTCTACGATCGCATGCATTCGCGCCTGATTTCGGACTACGGGGGCGTGGTGAACAGGATGCCGGTGTTCGCGGCTTTTTTCATGCTGTTCGCGATGGCCAACTCCGGCTTGCCCGGCACCAGCGGATTTGTCGGGGAATTCCTGGTAATAATGGGGGCCATGCACGAGAATTTTTGGTACGCCGCGCTAGCCGCGACGACGCTCCTGTTTGGAGCGGCGTACACGCTTTGGATGTACAAGCGCGTTGTGTTCGGGGCGGTCGCCAACAGCCGCGTGGAAGCGCTCACCGATATCGGCATGCGGGAAGGACTGGTTCTCGCGCTGGTGGCCGTTGCGGTCCTCGGCATGGGCCTCTATCCGCAGCCTTTCGCATTGGTGCTGCACAATTCGGTCGGCGACGTGCTCGCGCTGGCGATGAAGAGCAAGTTATGAAACAAGGGACTCGTCCGTGAATTTATCTATGGAATACGAGATTCCCGATTTTTTGCTGGCGGCTCCCGAGATATTCATGCTGACGATGGTCAGCGTGATCCTCATCGTCGATCTGTTCCTGCCCGACCATCGGCGCGTCTGGACGTATGTCCTGGCGCAGGCCACGCTGGTCGGCACGGCGGCGATCATCCTGGTGGTCGGCGGCGAAGACGTGGCTTATACCTTCAACGGAATGTTCGTCGGCGATCCGATGTCGGACGTTCTCAAGATTGCAGCCTGCCTGACAGTTGCCGTCATGCTTGCCTACTCGCGCTCCTATGCGTCTTTGCGCGGCATGTATCGCGGCGAATTCTTCGTGCTGGCGCTGTTCTCGACGCTCGGCATGATGGTCATGATCTCGGCAAATCATTTCCTCGTGCTGTATCTCGGTCTCGAGTTGATGTCGCTGTCGCTCTATGCCATGGTGGCGCTGCCGCGCGATTCCAGCATCAGCACCGAGGCGGCAATGAAGTATTTCGTACTGGGTGCGCTCGCATCCGGCATGCTGCTTTACGGCATGTCGATGATCTACGGAGCGACCGGCTCGCTCGAAGTGACGGAAGTCGCCCAGCGCATCGCCGATGGCGATGCGATACCCACGATCCTCATCTTCGGTCTGGTCTTCGTCGTGGCTGGCATTGGTTTCAAGCTTGGCGCCGTGCCGTTTCACATGTGGGTGCCGGACGTTTATCACGGTGCTCCGACTGCAGTGACCCTACTGATCGGAACGGCTCCGAAGCTTGCATCCTTCGCTTTCATCATGCGCTTGCTAGTGCAAGCGCTGGGCATCCAGCCGCTGCTGGTCGAATGGCAGCAGATGCTGGTTCTTCTGGCCGTGGCATCGCTGGCGCTGGGCAATGTAACTGCGATCGCACAGACCAACTTGAAGCGCATGCTGGCCTATTCGACCATATCGCACATGGGTTTCCTGCTGCTGGGCATACTGAGCGGCACGATGGAAGGATTCGGCGCGGCGATGTTTTATTCGATCGTTTACGTGCTGATGGGCCTGGGCACTTTCGGCATGATCCTGCTGCTTTCGCGCGAAGGTTTCGAGGCCGAGCAACTCGAGGACTTCAAGGGATTGAGCCAGCGCAACCCCTGGTACGCGTTCGTGATGCTGCTGCTGATGTTTTCGATGGCGGGCATTCCGCCAACCGTGGGATTCTGGGCGAAACTGTTTGTGCTCCAGGCGGCTTTGTCTTCGGGTTACGCCTGGCTGGCGGTGACGGCGGTTCTGTTTTCATTGATTGGCGCGTTCTACTATCTGCGCCTTGTCAAGCTGATGTATTTCGATGCGCCGACCGATACGCATGCCATCGAACCGTTCGCCGATGTCCGCGCACTGATGTCGGTGAATGGTCTTGCGGTAATCGGCCTCGGGCTCATGCCCGGTGCGTTGCTCGCGCTCTGCCAGCGCGCGATTCAGCTATCGCTGTGAGTTCCGATTTCACAGAAAAGAAAGTCAGTTCGCGGGCGGCCTATCGGGGCAGGCTGCTGAAAGTCAACGAAGACGAAGTCAGCCTGCCCGACGGAAGCACGGCGTTGCGCGAGTATGTGCTGCATCCCGGCGCCGCAATTATCCTGCCGGTGTTCGACGACGGCTCGGTGCTGTTGGAACGCCAGTTTCGCTATCCCCTGGGCCAGCATTTCTACGAATTGCCGGCAGGCAAACTCGAAGCGGACGAACCGCCGCTCGAGACGGCGAAACGCGAACTACTCGAGGAGACCGGCTACCTGGCTGGTGAATGGCGCGAACTGGGCCGCTTCCATCCCTGCATCGGCTACTCGGACGAACAGATCGATTTTTTTCTGGCACGCAAACTGGAATTCAAGGGAGCGCAGCCGGACGAAGGCGAGTTCCTGGAAACTCTGCGCATGCCACTGGCGGAGACCCTCGATTGGATTCGCCGCGGCCGCATTACGGATGGCAAAACCATCCTCGGCCTGTTCTGGGCCGAGAAGCTGCTCAAGGATAATTGGTAAGGGATTGGCGCAGTGCCGCGCTTCAGGCGCGTTTGCTGGCCTGGTGCTCTGCCGGGATGAGGGCGGGAAAGGGGAGCGGACGAGCAAAGAGGAAGCCCTGGCCGTATTGAACGCCCATTTCCACCAGGATGTCCCTCACCGCCTGATCTTCGACCCATTCCGCGATAACTTGTTTATTGAGGCCGCGCGCTACGTCGCACAATGCGCGCACGAACAGCCGGCTCGCATCGTCGGCAGCGAGGTCGCGCACAAAGCTGCCGTCTATCTTCAGGTAGTCGACATCGAAGCGCTTCAGGAAATAGAAGGAACTGAAGCCCGCGCCGAAATCGTCCAGCGCGAAGCGGCAACCCATGGTTTTCATTTGCGCAATGAAGTCCTGGGTTACATCGACACTCGACATGGCCGCGGTTTCCGTAATCTCGAACACCAGTTGCGAATGATCGATGGGCTTGGCAGCGAGCATGGTCTGGAAGCGCCGGACCCAATGCGCATCGGAGATGCTGGTGCGCGACAGATTCACGAAAAAACGGGTCTTGCGGCCGCGAAACTCCGGAGCTTGCAACACGTCGATTAGTTTGCCGACCACACGAAGGTCGATTTCCTGCGCCATGCCGAGCGACTCGGCCACTTCGATAAACTGCCCGGGCAGGACCAGAGCACCCTTGCGGTCGACGATCCGGACCAGGATTTCCTGATGAACGGCGGATTGATCTGCGAGACGGACCACTGGTTGCGAGTACAGCAACACCCGGTTGTCGTCGAGCACTTCACGCAGTTCGCGTGCCCAGTGAACGCGCTTGTGGGTGCTGCGCAAATCGTCCGGGTTGTGGTCATGCAGTTGCACGCGATTGCGACCATTGTCCTTGGCCTGGTACATCGCGATATCGACATTGGCAAGCAGCGTGGCGACATCAGCGCCGTGAAAGGGGTAGCTTGCGACGCCGATGGAGCCAGTCAGGGTCGACAGGCACCCCTGACCCGAGACCCCGAATTTATAGCGACGCAGCGCCGAGAGTGCGCGCTCGCCAACATTGGCCGCGTCGCGCCTCAAGGCGTTGGGAAGGTGCAGGGCGAACTCATCTCCGCCGAGCCGGAATACCGGCACATTGCTATCCTTGACCAAGTCCTTGAGCAGCCCACCAATCGCGATCAGCAACTGGTCTCCGGCGCGATGCCCGAAATTGTCGTTGATGTATTTGAAATGATCGACGTCGAGCAAGACCACTGAACCTTTTTCACCGCCCGCCAGGGCTGTTTCCAGCACTTTCTGCAGGGAAACGCGATTGGGCAGTCCGGTCAGTCCGTCGTGGGTGGCAAGTCGCTCGATCTCCAGAGCCGCCCGATGCTGCTCGGTGACATTGCGTGCGGTGCCCCGCAGACCGACTATCCGCCCTTCTTCGTCATGGGTCACGCGCGCGTTGATGCCCACCCAGCGATCCGTACCGTCTGTGGCAATCAGGTGCGTGAGGTAGTTCTTGACCTCGCCGTTCTTGCGCAGCGCCGACAGGAATCGACGGTTGGATACATGTTGGGGCCGGGGTTCGAACTCGAAAAAACAGCCGCCGAGCAGATCCTTCGGGCGCACGCCGAAGAGATCGATGCAGGCGTTGTTCAGATAGGTGAAGCGACCGAGGGCATCGGTCGTCCAGATCAAATCGTGGGACGTCTCCACCAGATCGCGGTAGCGGGATTCGCTTTCCAGCAGCAACTGAATGATGCGGCGCTTTTCCTTCAGGGTCCTGCGTGCGGCCGCCAGTTGGTCTTCCACCCGGCCAGTTTCCGATGACTTGGCGGGGTCATGCTTTTCGCTCGGTGGAAGCCCTGCAGACCCGGCCAGTCCGTCGATGATTTCGCGCGAATAGCGGCGATGGCCACCGTCAGTCCTGCGCGCGACCAGCACGCCCTGTGCATCCCAGCGACGCAGTTTCTGCAACGGAATGCCGAGCCGGCCCGCCGCTTCCTGGATCGTGTATTCGGGTAGATCCTGCGCCATGCTGCGCCTGATGCTGCGTTTTCGCCGGTTGATCGGGCCGACGAACCATCTTTGTCGGCGCATTCAGTGCAATTGCCTGCTCATTCCATTGTCGTCCTGACGCACGGTAGGACGCAAGTCGTTCTGGCGGGAAACCAGGCGCTGCATAAGTTTCAGATCGCGGCTGCTGAGGCTAAGCGCAGTGTCCACCCACACCTCGACCACCCCCAGCAATTCCTCGTAATCGAGCTTGTGGACGCAACGCCGTGCTGCTGCGATACCCGCAATTGCTTTGCGGTTGCGACCCCGGGACCGGATCAAATTTGCCACCTCGGCCTCGCCGCGACCCTGATCCACGACCATGTCGATTACACCCATGGCCAGCATATCATCGGCGTCGTACAGCCGGCCACCGGCGATAAGCTCTTCGGTCACGCGTTTGCCGACCTTGCGTTCCAGGAAAGAATAGGCCCCCATTCCGGGAAACAGGTTGAAATGAATCTCGGGAAAGCCGAAGCGCGATTGCCGCTCTGCAACAATTACGTCGGAAGAAAGCGCCGCTTCGAACCCTCCGCCCAGGCACTCGCCCTGGACCAGTGAAATCGTCGTGAGTGGCAGTCCGTGGCCCTGATAGTTGCGGAAGAGCACCTTCACACAAGCTCGGCCGTATTGCAGCAAGCCTTCCCGGTCATGCGCGTCGATCAGGCGGGAAAACAGGCTTAAATCTCCGCCAAGATTGAAAACACCGGGCACCTTCGAGGCCAGAACAGCGTATTCCAAGGGCATGCGTTCGCCCTGGCAGTCGATAGACCCGCCGCTCTGAGCCAGGAACTGGCAATAGCGGTCGAGATCATGCAGCAGAGCGGGATTGAAATTCGGGCGTGGTCCCGGATTCCATCGAAGCCACATCGCACGTTGTTCCCTGTCAAAGAGCGCAGACAACTGCTCGGAGAAGAAATATTCGGTGGATGGAGCAGCAGGCGCGTGAGCGCCAGAGGGTGCCGGAACCAATAGTTCCTTGGGGACATTCATGTCCATTTTTAATTCTCCCTGTGCGAGTGATTTGAGGTCTTTTTCCCCCGGAATGTGCCGCCATCCCCCGATGTCGGCATCCGGTATTCACTCTATTCGATATTGGATGCAGAAGCAAATCTAACACTATGATAGATTTAGGTTTTCGACTTTCAAGTCAATGTGTTAGATTAAGTTGTCACTGCAAAGAGACAAAAACATCACGATTTTTCGGATTGCGGATTGTGACGCTACCTCCAAAGATGATTTAATGCGTCCCACAAGTCTTGGATTTAGATGTGTTGTAGCGCACAAATGACCTTGCATCCCAACCCTAACTGCGACAGTTGATCTGCGAATGACATCTTTGATCCGCTTGTTGCTGCGGTTGCTATTGCGAGTCCGGGTTTTGGGTGATTTGGCGCCCTTCGGCCATGCGGATCGCCTGATGATCGTGGCCAACCACCATTCCCGCATCGACGCCTGGGTCTTGGCGCTGTTCCTGCCCCGTAATCCCGTCGTCATCGTGCCGCCCGAAGAAGCCGGGACGCGCCTCAATCGCTGGATGCTGGGTTATATCGCCCACGAGATTCTCGATCTCAACAATCCTTTGAGCATGAAGCGTGTGCTGCGCCTACTCCGCGCCGGCCGTCCGGTAGTGATCTTTCCGGAGGGACGCATCGTTCACAATGGCGCCGTAATGAAGATTTATCCGGTACCGGCGCTGGTCGCCCTCAAAAGCGGCGCCACTGTCTTGCCGGTGCATGTCGAAGGCGCCGGGCAATGGTTCAGCCGCTCTGCTTCGACTTCCCTGTTAGGCCGCTGGCTGCCGGCAGTCACCCTGCGCGTGTTTTCTGCAACGCGGATCGACGGCGGTGCGGCTGGAAGCGCCCGGCGGCGGCGCGCCCATGCTACGCGCAAACTCACGGCGGTGATGCAGACGATGGCCGTGCAATCCCACGCCTGCAAGCCGTTGTTCGAATGTTTCCTCGATGCGGTCTCGGCGCACGGCCGCAAAACTCTTCTTATGGAAGACCAGGGCGACAAGTCGCACAGCTATGGCGACATCCTGCGTATGAGCCTGGCTCTCTCGCGGCTGTTACGGCGTCGGACCGCCGACCGCGAAAACGTCGGAGTACTTTTGCCGAACGTGGTCAGTTCCGTTGCCGTGCTGATGGGGCTGTCGGCAAGCCGGCGTGTGCCCGCCATCTTCAACTATTCGGCGGGGCCGTTGGCGGTGGAAAGTGCATGCGTCGCGGCGGGCGTGCGTACTGTAATTACGTCGCGTAGGTTCATCGAGCAGGCTCATCTGCAGCCTTTGCTGGATGCGGTGCCCGACTGCACCATCATCTATCTCGAGGATTTGCGCGGTCAGATGGGATTTGCCGACAAGCTATGGCTGTTGCTCTTCGCGTTGCGGGTTCCCCGTCTCGCGATCGCCAGGCAGTCGACACTGGACCCCGCGGTGGTCCTGTTTACATCGGGTTCGGAGGATCGTCCCAAAGGTGTCGTGCTTTCGCATCACGCAATCGTCGCCAATATCGCGCAAATACGCGCGGTGTTCGATTTCTCGCCGACGGACAAGGTGCTCAACCCGTTGCCGCTTTATCATGCCTATAGTTTCACCGCCGGTGTAATGCTGCCGCTGATCACGGGCACGCGGGTGAACCTGTTCATCTCGCCGCTGCGGTATCGTGCCATCCCGGAAATCGCGTACAAGCGAGACTGCACGATCTTGTTCGGTACGAGCACGTTCCTGTCGTTTTACGCGCGATATGCCAATCCGATGGATTTCAGCCGATTGCGCCATGTCATTTCCGGCGGAGAAAAACTCTCGCATGAAGTTGCCAGGGTCTGGATGGAAAAATTCGGCGTGCGCGTGATGGAAGGCTATGGCTCGACCGAATGCGCACCGGTGATCTCGCTTGCGACGCCAGCGGCCTTCCGTCGTGGCGCAGTAGGGACGTTTTTGCCCGGTGTCGACTATCAGGTCGAGCCAATGGACGGGATCGAGAAGGGCGGGGTGCTGCATGTGCGCGGTCCCAACCTTATGCTGGGCTATTACCGCTATCAGAATCCCGGTGTGATCGAAGCGCCGAAGTCCGCGGTCGGCGAAGGGTGGTACGACACTGGCGACGTTGTCGATATCGATCACGACGGCCTGGTGTCGATTTCAGGGCGCGTCAAACGTTTCGCCAAGATCGCCGGCGAGATGGTGTCCCTCGATATGATCGAGCACGTCGCGCGCGAAGCTTCGCCGGACTTTCATCACGCTGCCGTGCTCAATGTGCAGGATTTCGGCGGCGAGACCACCGTCCTCTTTACCACCGATCCACGCATTACGCGGGGGCGCCTGCTGGAGGCGGCAAAACAACTGGGAACACACGATCTTTCGGTCGCACGACGGTTGATCGCGCTGAAGGAACTGCCGCTGCTGGCGTCAGGGAAAATCGACTATGTTTCGCTCAAGGGCATGATCGAGGGGGACGCGGTCAAACGGTTGCTGGCCGCGGCCATGGCGCAGGCGGCGCAGGATACCGAGGTGCCTCCACAGCACTAAACCGGGACAAGGCAAAACTCAACTTTGAGCGCCCTCGCTATTTCCCGAAAGTGACCCGGTAAACCGCACTCGCGGTGTCGTCGGAAATCAGCAGCGCGCCGTCCGGCATGACCAACAAATCGACGGGACGGCCCCAGGCGCGTTCGTTATCCAGCCAGCCTGTGGCGAATTCCTCGTACTTGTCCACAGTCTTGCCGTCCTTATTCAGCGTAACCATCATTACGCGATAGCCACTCTTCTTGCTGCGGTTCCAGGAGCCGTGCTGCGCTATGAAAATCCGGCCTGCGTATTCCGGTGGAAACATCTTGCCGGTGTAGAAACGCAATCCATCCGGCGCCACGTGGCCACCCTGTTTCAATGCCGGCGGCGTGAATTCGTCGCACTTGCGCTTTGCGCCGTATTCCGGATCGGGAGTGTCGCCCTGGTGGCAGTATGGAAAGCCAAAATGCATGCCGGCCTTGGGCGCGTGATTCAGTTCACAGGAGGGCATGTCGTCGCCCATCATGTCGCGGCCGTGCTCGTTGAACCAGAGGTCCTTTGTGACCGGATCCCAATCGAAGCCGACCGTATTGCGGATGCCGCGCGCAAACACCTCGATTTGGCTGCCATCCGGTTTGATTCGATGAATTGCAGCATAGACGTCGGGGTCCGGTTCGCAGATGTTGCAGGGCGCTCCGACCGGCACGTAAAGCCAGCCATCGGGACCGAACGCGATGAATTTCCAGCCGTGATGTCCGTCTTTCGGAAGCTTGTCGAACACGACAACGGGCTTCGCTGGAGACTTTAGCGTTTCTTCGATATTGTCGAAACGCAGAATTCTGCTTATTTCTGCAACGTAGAGCGCGCCGTCGCGGAACGCCACGCCATTCGGCGCATTCAAACCCCGGGCGAGTCGAAGGACCTGGTCGGCCTTGCCGTCACGGTTGGAGTCCACCAGCGCGTAGACTGCGTCCGAGCGCGTGCCGACAAAGACCGTTCCATTGTCGCCGAGCGCAAGCGAGCGGGCGTTCTCGACCTTTTCCGCGTAGACCTCGATCTTGAAGCCGGGCGGCAATTTAATTCGCTCGATCGGAGGCATGGCGACCGCATGGGCGGCGCACAATGTCGCGCAGAGAAACATGGCAGTGGCGAAGGGTTTCATCGGTTGGCTCCTTCCAGGAATCCGTCGGCGGATGGGAGGCAGACAGCGAAGTGCGGTCAGGGGTTCCGGCCAGCGGCTTGAACGCATAAGATAGCGCCCCTATCTGATTGCATCATCAAAAAGTTCACAGGAGAGCACCATGGCTGAAGCCGCCACCCGGGAAACACTGGGATTCCAGACCGAAGTCAAACAGCTGCTGAAGCTGATGATCCACTCCTTGTACAGCAACAAGGAGATTTTCCTGCGGGAACTGATATCGAATGCGTCCGATGCCTGCGACAAACTGCGCTTCGAGGCGCTAACCGCTCCCGGACTCTTCGAAGACGATGCGGAACTGAAGATTCGCGTTGCGTTCGACCGGGCGGCGCGCACCATAACGGTCGCCGACAACGGCATCGGCATGTCACGCCAGGAGGTCATCGATAACATCGGCACCATCGCCAGGTCGGGCACGCGCGAGTTTCTGGACCGGCTTACCGGCGACAAGGCCAAGGACGCCAACCTGATCGGCCAGTTCGGCGTCGGTTTCTATTCCTCGTTTATCGTTGCCGACAAGGTTACGCTCGTCACTCGCCGGGCGGGGCTTGGCCAGGACCAGGGAGTGCGCTGGGAATCTGGCGGCCAGGGAGACTACACCATCGAAGCGGTCGAGAAGCCGGCTCGAGGAACCGAAGTCACGCTGCATTTGCGCGATGGCGAGGACGACCTGCTCGAGGGTTTCCGTCTGCAATCGATTCTGCGCAAGTACTCCGATCATATCTCGCTCCCGATCCAGATGAACAAACAGGAATGGGACAAAGACAAAGGCGAGCACATAACCCGGGACGAGGTGGAACAAGTCAATCAGGCCGCCGCGCTGTGGGCACGCCCAAAATCGGATATCAGCGAAGAGCAGTACCGGGAGTTTTACAAGCACGTGGCCCACGATTTCGACGCGCCGCTGGCGTGGGTTCATGCGAAGGTGGAAGGCAAGTCCGAATATACGCAGTTGCTGTACCTGCCGGCACGCGCGCCTTTCGACCTGTGGGACCGCGAGCACCGTCATGGCATCAAACTTTATGTGCGGCGCGTCTTCATCATGGATGACGCCGAGCAGCTGCTGCCCGCTTACCTGCGCTTTGTGCGTGGCGTAGTGGATTCAAGCGACCTGCCGCTCAACGTGTCGCGCGAGATCCTGCAGGCATCGAAAGACGTCGAGACGATCCGCAAGGGATGTGTCAACAAAGTACTCGGATTGCTGGAGGACCTGGCGCAAAACCAGAAGGAGAAATACACAACGGTGTGGAAGGAGTTTGGCCGCGTTATCAAGGAAGGCGTCGGTGAAGACTGGGCGAACAAGGAGCGCCTCGCCAAGTTGCTGAGGTTTGCCTCGACGCAGGCCGACACTGACGAACAGAACGTCGGATTGGCCGACTACGTGGCCCGCATGAAAGAGGGCCAGGAAAAAATCTACTACATAACTGCCGATACGTTTGCCGCGGCCAAAAACAGCCCGCACCTGGAGATCTTTCGCAAGAAAGGCATCGAAGTGTTGTTGCTGAGCGATCGCGTCGATGAATGGGTGGGGTCGAATCTGAGCGAATTCGAAGGCAAGCCCTTGGCGTCGGTGGCCAAAGGAGATCTGGACCTTGGCAAGCTCGCCGACGAGGACAAGAAGGAGCAGGAGAAAGAAGCTGGCGAGCACAAAGAGCTCATCGATAAAATACGCAAAAGCCTCGGCGATCAGGTCAAAGAGGTGCGCGCGACATTCCGCCTCACCGCGTCGCCCGCTTGCCTTGTGGCGGACCAGCATGGCATGAGCGCCAACCTCGAGCGCATGCTCAAAGCCGCGGGTCAGGCGGTGCCGGGCAGCAAGCCCATTTTGGAAATCAATCCGCGCCATCCACTGGTGCAACGTCTGAAACATGAGACCGATGAGGAGCGCTTTGCGGACTGGAGCCACATCCTGTTCGACCAGGCCCTGCTGGCGGAGGGTGGCCAACTCGAGGATCCGGCATCGTTCGTGAAGAGGCTCAACGAATTGTTGATAACCATGTCCCCCTCTCCCGCCGGGGGAGAGGGAGTGTCGGAACCGTAAATAAACGGGCGACCAAGTTGGTCGCCCGTTCGTTCTTAATGCTGAGAACTCCCTCTCACCTTGCGGGAGAGGGATGGGGAGAGGGGAAGGGGGCTACTTGTTCTTCCAGTGAGGTGGCCGTTTCTGCATGAAGGCATCGATGCCTTCGCCGACGTCCTCCGCCATCATGTTGCATGCCATGACATCGGCGGCGTATTCATAGGCCGGCGCAATTCCCATCTCCATCTGCTTGTAAAACATTTTCTTTCCGGTGGTCACCGCGACTGCAGATTTGCGGATGATGGCATCGGCAAGCGCGCGGACTTCGTCGTCCAGCCGTTCGGCGGGTACCACGCGATTGACCAACCCGCGCTGCTGCGCCGTTGCGGCGTCGATAAAGTCGCCGGTCAGCAGCATCTCCATGGCCTGCTTGCGCGATACGTTGCGCCCGAGCGACACGCTGGGTGTCGAGCAGAACAGGCCGACGTTGATTCCAGAAACGGCAAAGCGCGCGGCATCCGAAGCGACCGCGAGATCGCATTGCGCCACCAGCTGGCAACCCGCTGCGGTGGCAATGCCGTGCACACGCGCGATGACCGGTTGCGGCAAATGCAGCACTGCCTGCATTACGGTGCTGCATTGCGCGAACAGTTTGTCGTAGTACGCCTTGCGCGGATTGGCACGCATCTGCTTCAGGTCATGGCCCGCGCAAAATGAGCTGCCGGCACCCGCAATAACCACCACCCGCACAGACGCGTCCTGTGCAATGTTGTCGAGCGCGGTTTGCAACTCGACGAGCAACTCTTCGGAAAGCGAGTTGTATTGCTTCGGGCGATTCAGCGTGAGGGTGGCGATACCGCCGGTATCCCGGCGCAGGAGGATGGGTTCGCCGCTGGCTTGCAGTGCGGCTGCGGTGGCTGACATGGACAACTCTCCGAATAAGAACCCTTGACAACGAAATTATAGGCGTTGCCGAAGGGCTTTTGTAGGGGGCAGCCTGGCGCCTCGGCAATCAGGCGTGCAGGTGACGCACCTGTGCAAGATTGACGCGCCCGTCGAGAAACCGTTCAAAGGCGTCGGCGCCCAGCGGTTCGCTGAACAGAAAGCCTTGAATTTCGTCGCAGTCATGAGTGTGCAGAAATTCGAGCTGGGAGACGGTTTCGACACCTTCCGCGACGACTTCGAGCTTCATGTTGTGCGCCATCGCGATGATGCTGCGCGTGATCGACGCATCGTCTCGATCGTCTGGCAGGTCGCGGATAAACGAACGATCGATCTTTACGCAGTCGATGGGAAAGCGCTTGAGATAGGCCAGAGACGAATAACCTGTGCCGAAATCGTCGATGGCGATGCGCACGCCCGTATCGCGCAATGCGTGCAGCATCTTGATCGCTCCCTCGGCATCGCGCATCACCATGCTTTCGGTAATCTCGAGTTCCAGGTTTTCGGCCGGGAAACCGGTCCGCTCGAGCGCGCCGCTGACGCGCTGTGCGAGGCCTTCATCGTACAGTTGTCGAACCGACAGATTGACGGCGACACGCAGGTCGTCATGACCGGCGCAGCGCAGCATCTGCCCCTGGCGGCACGCCTCTGTCAGCACCCAGTCGCCAAGCGGCACGATCATGCCCGTTTCTTCAGCGATGCCGATGAACTCGCCCGGCAACATCAGGCCCTTGTCGGGATTCTGCCAGCGCACAAGCGCTTCCATGCCCGCAACATTGCGCGAAGACACTTGCATCTTGGGTTGGAAATGGAGCATAAATTCGCCGCGTTCAAGGGCGCGCCCCATCGAGGATTCGATCGATAGCCGCTCACGCCCCCGCGCATCCATCTCGGGAGAGAAATACTGGAAAGCGTTCTTGCCGGATTCCTTCGCGCGATACATGGCCACGTCGCTGTTGCGCAACAGTGTCTGCAAATCGATGCCGTCGAGAGGGCTGGTGCTGATGCCGATACTGGCGGTAATCAGGAATTCCTGCTCGTCGATGACCAGGGGACGCGCTGTGGCGGCGAGAAGTTTGTTGGCCACCGCGCTGATCGCATCGGTGCTCGAAGCGTCCTGCATGAGGATGACGAACTCGTCCCCTCCCAGGCGCGCGAGAACGTCTTCATCGCGCAGGCAAGAGCGCAAGCGGGCGGCGACCTGCTTCAGCAACTGATCGCCGGCTTCGTGGCCAATGATGTCGTTGATGTTTTTGAAGCGGTCGAGATCGACCACCATCAATGCGGACTTCAACCCCTGGCGTTGGTGGATTGCGATCGCTTTTTCGAAGGCGCGCTGGAAGTGAGCGCGGTTCGGTATCCCGGTCAGTTCGTCGTAGTAGGCCAGATACTCGATATGTTCCTCGGCGCGCTTGCGGTCGGTGATGTCGCGAACGACGAGGCTGACGCAAAGTTCGCCGGACCGGTCCCGGAATCCGGTCGACGAAACCTCCACCGGCACCCAGCTGCCATCCTTGCGGCGCAAGTTGATCTCTCCCCGCGCGCCGCCACCACGCCGGTGTTCGTCCAGTAGTGCGGCCACGCGCGGGTCCCCCTTCTCGGTGAGGCTCTCGCCATCGTGCCGAAGCGCGTGCAGTTCGCTTTCCGTATAGCCGAGCAGGCGGCACGCCTGCGCATTCGCCGAAAGAATGCTGCCGTTGGAGCGCATCAGGAACACTGCATCGATGCTTTGCTCGAACAATGCCCGGTAGCGCGCTTCGCTTTCGCGCAACATTTCGGCAAGCGCCTGCCGCTCGGTAATATCTTCGTTGACTGCCACATCGCCAACGATCTCGCCTTCGGCGGAAACCAGGGGTGCAGCCGAGTGCAGGATCGTCTTGCGGCGCCCGTCGAAACATTCGATATCGACGACTTCGTTGCGAGCAGATTCGCCACCGGCCGCCGGGTCGACCGTGCGCGGATCAGTGGCCTGGAGATGTTCTTCCCGATCCGGGTCCGCGGGATCCTGCATGCCTGGCGACCTGGCATCGACCCGGAGTTGCCGGCTGACCGCATTGCCCAGGACCAGGTTGCCTTTCTTGTCGGTGACCCGGACGCCAAGCGGAAGTGCATCGATGACCTGGCGCAGCATCTGCTCGCTGCGCGCCGCCGAACGGGCGACCTGATTGCGGCGACGCAACTCCTGTATCAACCACCAGGTCAGCAAGGCTGCGGCGAATGCGAATCCGATCAATATCACGATTGCAACCTTTCTTTGCTCGCGCCAACCGGCGAGGATTTCGTCCTCACCGATGCCAACCTGCGCCATGAGCGGCGCATCGGGCACCTGACGGACACTATAGATGCGTGCCACACCGTCTACGGCGCTGGCCTGATGGAACGTGCGCCCCTCCCCACTTGCCAGCAGGGTCTTCAAAGTAATGTTGCTGCCGGTCGGAACCCCCAACCAGGATGGCGCCTGCGGTTCGCTGGAAATCAATTCGCCTTGCTCGTGCAATAGTGCGATGGTGCCGTCGCGCCCGACATTCATGCCGCCAAGCAAAGAGCTGAACGCCTCCGGCTCAAGTGCGACGCCGATTACGCCTGCGAACCGGCCCTGGACATCCTCCAGTCGCCGGCTGGCGACGAGGAACCATTCCTGTCCCCTGCGAGCGATGGCCGGTTTGCCAACATACAGCGCGCCGGAATGCGACCGATGCCACTTGAAATACTCGCGATCCGAGAAATCTACCGATGCGGCAGGAGGCACGCCGGCATCGTGCAAAAGCATGCCGATTGCGTCGACCACGAACGCGGTTCGGGCGTGAGGCAGCCTCGCCATGCTCTGCGCAAGCAGCGTACGCATTTCGGCGCTGGCGGGGTCGCGCAAGCCCGGGACCTGTTGCCAGAGGTCTGCCGCGTTGCGAAGCGTCTGGTCGACGGCTTCCAACATGCGGGCAGTTCGCTGCTCGACAACCTGGGCGAGGTTGCGCGAAGTTTGCTCGGCATTGCGCAGGCTCGCCTGGCGCGCCTGCGCCAAGGCGAAAAATGCGAAGGCGCAGACGGCAGCGACCAGCAGGATGGCAAGTCCCGGGATCAGACAGAGGAGCAGACGCTCGCGAACTTTCGGGCGTTCGATTGGGGCCGGAAGCTGAGGTATCACAGAAATCGCAGTGAGAGCACAGGTTGAAGTGTACCCCGGATGTTTCACGCGTGCGACGCCAGCGTATTTCGACCCGCCTCGCCGGGTTCTCGCCCCGTCCCCGGCGCGCTTAAAACATGGGCTTCGGCTTTGCTTCGTCGTAGCGGGCCACGCTGGACATGATTTCATCGCGGGCCTCCTGCGCTCCAAGCCAACCAGTGACCTTCACCCATTTGCCAGGTTCGAGATCCTTGTAGTGCTCGAAGAAGTGGCGGATCTGCGCAAGGCGCTCAGGTTGCAGATCTTCCGGCTTTCGCCAGTGTTTATACATCGGCAGCACTGAATCGACCGGCACCGCCAGCAGCTTGGCATCTCCCCCGGCCTCATCGATCATACTCAGCAGTCCGATCGGCCTGCAGCGGATTACGGCGCCCACGTTGACCGGGAAAGGGGTGATCACCAGCACGTCTGCCGGGTCCCCATCTTCCGACAGCGTGTGCGGGATGTAACCGTAATTGCACGGATAGCGCATTGCCGTCATCATGAAGCGATCGACGAACAAGGCACCCGTTTCCTTGTCCACTTCATATTTTATCGGATCGGCATTCATCGGAATTTCGATGATTACATTGAATTCGGCTGGCAGGTCGCGGCCGGCCGTAACACGATCGAGGTTCATCGCAGTTTTTGAATGAGTGGGCTCGCGAATACTCTACACTGCCGGCATACCCGCCGCGACTGCGGCAGGCGCCGATGGCGCGCGGATCGCCTTTGATTGAGGAGCAAAGCCATGAAATCAGCGCGCAACGCCGCATTGGTGGCAGCCATCCAAGGATTCCGTTGAACTGGAAGAATTCGGCTTTATCCTGACCATGGCAGCCCACATACCAGCATGCGATGTTTCCTCGGTCCGGCGACGCTTCTGGTGCGATAGATGATGAGCGAAGCATTTACCTGCGGGCACGCGGCGTCGCCGAACTGGCGCGATGCTGCCGCGCAATGCCTGCGACAGGCGGGCCGGGGTCCGGCGGGCGCCAATCTGGGATTTCTCTACGTCACCGATAACTTTGCTGGCGAGGTCACCGACCTGGTGGCCTATTTCCGTACCAACACCGGCATCTTGCATTGGTCCGGCACAGTCGGCATGGGCGTCATTGCCACCGGGCGCGAATACTACGATGAACCCGCGGTCGCGATCATGCTGTGCGCATTCGAAGCGGGTGGCTTCCGGGTTTTCTCCGGCTTGCGTTCGCCGCCGGACCTTGAGCGCCAGTCGCTGCACCTGGGCGGGCTGCCCGCCAATTTCGCCGTTGTCCATGGTGATCCGCGCAACGCACAACTGCCACGTTTGATCGGCGACCTGGCCGGATGCATGGAAAGCGGGTTTGTTGCCGGCGGACTGACCAGTTCCCGGCGCGAAATCGTGCAAATCGCCGATGGTGTTTCCAAAGGCGGACTGTCAGGAGTGCTGTTCTCAGACGATGTCGTGGTCTCGACACGGCTAACACAGGGCTGTTCTCCGATCGGTCCGCGACACACCATTACCGGTTGCCAGCAGAACATCCTCATCTCGCTCGACGGACGCGCCGCACTCGATGTTTTCAGGGAAGATGTCGGCGAACCGGACTGGAAAAACTTTTCGCAAACCGGCGCCAATGTCTTCGCGGGACTTCCGGTTGGAGGATCCGATTCCAGCGATTATCTGGTTCGTAATCTGGTGGGCATCGATCCCGTGCAGAAACTGGTGGCCATCGGCGACGTGCCGCGCACTGGCTCGCAAATCATGTTCTGCAGACGCGACGAACCCAGCGCCGCCGAAGACATGTCGCGCATGCTCGACAGCATAAAGAGCGGGATGTTTGGCCGCCCGCGCGGAGGCTTGTACTATTCCTGCGTCGGTCGCGGGCCGAACCTGTTCAGCGGCGAATCCGAAGAGGCCGATATGATACGAGAGGCTCTCGGCGAATTTCCGCTGGTCGGATTTTTTTGCAACGGCGAAATATCGCACAACCGCTTGTATGGGTATACGGGCGTTCTCACGTTGTTCCTTTAGAATCCGTGAATGTCGTGAATACGTGAATATCGTGAATGTCGCAACAGCCCGAAATTTTCTAATCACGAATTCGATTTAAACTGCCGGCAAGAATCTCAAGACGCTTTTCCGACATTCGCGTATTCACACGACATTCACGGTATTCACGATCCCATGCCACGTCCGACGACTGAGTTCCTGCGCGCCGTATCGGCGTTTCGCCGCTATGCGCATCCCGAGCGCCTCTCCGATTGGGAGCAGCGCTTTGGGTTCGGGCTCGAGGACATCGAACGAGTCTTCGAAGCGGCGGTCGCGACGCCGCCCGTACTTTCGGCGCCTGCCGCGAGTCCGACAGAAAGTTTTCCGGCCGGCCGCTACGTGCCTGCATCCGACGCGGGTGACCTCGTATCCGCCAGCGCAACGCAGATTGCCAATCAGGTACACAAGCACACATTGTCGCCGGTAGACATCGCGGAATTTTTTCTCGCCCGCATCGAGGCGCACCGGCACCTCAATGCTTTCATTACGGTCAATCCGGCGCTGGTAATGGAAGAAGCCGAAGGCCTCCTCCGTCGCCTCAAGCGTGGCGAAGATCCCGGGCCGCTTGCCGGTGTGCCCGTCGGCGTAAAGGATCTGATGTCCGTCCGAGGCTACCCGCTCACCGCCGGGACCAAGGCGATCGAAGCCAAAGTCCAGGAGCGCGATGCGGCGGTTGTAGCGAGGTTGCGGGCGGCAGGAGCGCTGATCGTCGGCACCACCAATCTCCATGAACTGGCTTTCGGCATCAACAGTGCCAATCCTCATTTCGGCCAGGTGCACAATCCTCGTTATCCCGGCTATATCCCCGGCGGTTCGAGCGGCGGCTCGGCGGCCGCTGTAGCCGCCTCACTGGCGGCAATCGCAGTCGGTTCCTGCACCGGCGGTTCGATTCGCCTGCCGGCGGCGTGTTGCGGCATCGTCGGCTTCAAGCCGACTTATGACGCCGTGCCCCGCGAGGGCGTCTACCCGCTGGCCTGGTCGCTCGATCATATCGGGCCGATCACGCGCACTGTCGAAGACGCCGCCATTGCTTTCGAAGTCATGGCAGGCTTGCCGGAGCGTTCGACTTTGCCGCAGAGCGCGATTTCGGCTCCCCGTCTCATGATTCCGCGCAAATTTTTCTTCGACATGCTCGACGACGAAGTGCGCGCGGCGATGGAAGGGGCACTAGCGCGATTCCGCGCCGCAAACGCGACCATCTGCGAGGTCGACGTACCAGGCATCGAACTGGCGCCGGGAATCCAGCTGATCACCCTCGCCAGCGAGGGTGCGCAATCCAATGCCGATCTGCTGGCGCGGCATGCCGACAAGCTCGGCGAGGACGTGCGGTTGCGACTGGAAACGGGGCAATTTTATCTGGCAATCGATTACATCAAGGCGCAACAATTACGCAACCAGGTCAGGCAGTCGATGATCGCCTCCTTCGCCGACGCCGACGTCATGATCATCCCGGCCATGCCGGTGCTGCCGCCTAAAAGCGGTACCCTGACTCTTGAGTTGGGCGGCAAGACCATGCATGTCGCGCCAACGCTGACGCGATTCACGTCGCCGATCAATTTCTGCGGATTTCCTGCGCTGTCGATGCCTTGCGGCAAATCAAAAAGCGGCCTGCCGGTCAATCTCCAGGTCGTCGGACGTCCAGGCGCCGATGCGACGGTATTGCGCGTAGCGAGCTGGTGCGAGCAATTGCTTGCAGCGTGAGAGCGACCATGCGTCCAGCACGATATCGACAGAAGGAAAGTCAATGAAAGCGATAGCAGGGGCAATGATCGCGGCTTGCGCTTTTGTCTGCGCTGTCGCCGCGGCCACGCCGCTGCAGGATTGCGCACCGTCGAACGCGCCGACCGCCTGCCTGGACGCCAAACTCAAGGCCGCCAACAAACAGCTGAACTCGACGCTGAAAGCTGCGCAGGATCGTCTCGAACAATTGCAGGCTCGTGGCAAACGCCCCGTGCTGGGTGCATTCATCGACAGCCAGCGCAAGTTCAACGCCTATCGGGACGCGCAATGCAATTGGCAAGGCATCCGGGCGCCCGCAGGGGCGAACAGCGCCGATTATGTAAAGGATTGCCAGATTCGCGCAACGATGGCGCGCGAGCAGGAGCTGGCTGAATTCCTGTCGGGCGACGATGCTCAAGTTCCCGCCGATGCGGCGGCGTCGCCAGCCACAGAGCGTGAGTTGCCAACTGCCAAAAATACCGAACCCCCGGAAGCCGCCGATCGTCCAGGAGCTGCAGAACCCCCGCTCGCACAGGCGCCGGACGCACAACCGGAAAAATCAGGCGCCGCTACCGACAGCTCCGTCGCCGCGGCACGCAGCAACGAGTGGCACCTGGTCAAGTGGATTGTCAACGGGTCGGAAAAATCCGTAGTGCCTGAATCCCGGGTAACCATCGCTTTCGATCCTTCGGGAAAATTATCGGGAAACGCGACGATCAATCGCTACTCTGGCAGCTATCGCTTCGACGCGGACGGCCATCTGAAGTGGCCGCCCGCCGGCTTTGCCGTGACGCGCATGGCTGGTCCGCCAGCGCTGATGGCGCAGGAGCGGTCATTCCTCGAATCACTACGGCGCACATCGCTCTACAGGACGGATGGCCAGCAGTTGATCCTCCAGAGCACAAACGCTTCGGTCATTCTGACGTTTACCCGGTAGGTCGGGCGCGCGCGGCCCGGAATAGAACAAGAACAAGAAGATTAGAGGAGGGCAGATTTGGCGGCCACGCTCAAGCTGAAAGGACGCGAACTCGCAACCGGGCTGCGTTTTCCAGAAGGCCCCATCGCGATGGCCGGGGGCGCAGTCCTGCTGGTCGAAATCGAACGCGGTACGCTATCCCGTGTGGACGCCGCCGGGCGCGTCGATGTCGTTGCGCAGCTGGGTGGCGGCCCCAACGGCGGCGCGATCGGACCCGATGGAAAGTGCTATGTCTGCAACAACGGCGGGTTTCTTTGGCACTACGAGAGCGGCGGCTACATGCGCCCCGCAGGGCGCGCCGAGGATTATACCGGCGGCCTTATCGAGCGCGTGGATCTTGCCACCGGCAGGTTCGAGGTGCTCTATCGCGAATGTAACGGCGTATCGCTCAAGGGTCCGAACGACATCGTTTTCGACGGCAAGAGGGGCTTCTGGTTTACCGACCTTGGCAAGGTATATGGCCGCCAGATGGATCGCGGCTCCGTATATTACGCGCGCACGGACGGCAGCCTCATCAAGGAGGCCGTGTTTCCCATCCTCACTCCCAATGGCGTGGGCCTTTCGCCGGATGGCACTACACTTTATGTGGCCGAGACCGAGACCAGTCGCCTTTGGTCCTTCGCCATCGTCGCAGAGGGTGAATTGGAAAAACAGCCCTGGCCTTCGCCTCATGGGGGAAAGCTTGTGGCTGGCCTGCCTGGCTATCAGCGATTCGATTCCATGGCGGTCGAGGAGAATGGGAATATCTGTGTCGCGACGCTCATACGCGGCGGCGTCAGCGTGATTTCGCCCGCCGGCGAACTGGTTGAATTTCACGAGGCCGCCGAGCACTATTGCACCAATCTTGCATTCGGCGGCGCGGGTATGCGCAAGGCCTACGTGACCTTGTCGAACTATGGCACGCTACTCGAGGTCGACTGGCCTCGGCCGGGCCTGCGCCTGCACTATCAGAACTGAAAAGGGCAAGGACGTTAACTCTGCCTGACACTGCCTCGACCCAACACCGCTAAAAGGAGCCAACATGGACCACAGCTACAAGTTCTCCGTCAACCATCTCCAAACCAGCGAGTTCAGGGACGACGGTCTGCGTCCCTTCTTCCAGTACCGCGACCTGGGTATTCGCGACGCCACGAACGGCGCAGTGGTGGCCCATGTCATTCGCGCAAAGCCGGATGCCCAAATGCATCCGGAACGCCATCACCATGAAGTCGAATTCCAGATGGTCTATGTTCTGAAGGGCTGGGTGAAGTTTCACTACGAAGGTGTCGGCGAGGTCACCCTCGAAGCCGGTTCCTGCGTGCATCAGCCACCCGGGATCAGACACACCGAGTTGGGACATAGTGACGATCTGGAGTTGATTGAAATCGTGTTGCCGGCGGATTTCCGGACGGTAACCGACGGTGAAGGCGTGAAGGGTGAAGGGTGAAGGGGTTAATTTCCTTAAGCGTTTTGCCATTCACCGTTCACCATTCACCGTTCACGAGCGAAGCTCATGACCCTTTCTTTCCGCAAACGCCTCCAACAGGGCGAAGTCCTGATCGGCTCTCTGCTCCAGATGCCTTTGCCAGAGATCGCCGAGAGTTTCGTGCAGGCCGGCTACGATTGGTTGTTCATCGATCTGGAGCACTCGCCGATGGACGCGCGCAACGCTCTCGATATCCTGACCGCAGTGGATTCCAGAATTCCCTGTGTGGTGCGGGTGCCGTGGAACGACGAGGCAAACATCAAAAAAGCGCTGGACGTCGGCGCGACCGGAATCATCGTTCCGCTCGTAAACAACGCGCAGGACGCGAAGCTCGCAGTTGGCCGGTGTAAATATCCACCCGGCGGATTCCGCTCGGTCGGCATCACGCGTGCCCAGCGTTTTGACCTGGACTTCGACGCCTACATGAAGCGCGCGAACGAGGAGATCGCGGTGATCGTGCAAATCGAGCACATCGAGGCGGTGAAGAACATCGACTCGATTCTCGATGTGCCCGGTATCGATGGCGTATTCGTCGGCCCATTCGACATGTCCGGCAGCATGGACCTGCCCGGCCAGATCAATCACCCGCAGGTGCAGGAAGCGATCGGCAAGGTTATCAAGGCCTGCGAGAAGCGCGACGTCGCGCGTTGCATTTACGCGCATACGCCGCAGCATGCGCGGACTTATATGGCGCAAGGCTATCGCGTGATCGGCCTGTGTACCGACTACATCATGCTCGCGCGCACGGCGGCGGAGTATCTCAACGCAGTGCGCTAGGACCCAATCTCCATGCAATCCGCTGAATCGTTTTCCTTGCGTACCATTGCCTGCCGATTCACGCCGGGCGAAGACTTGCGCGACGCAATCGAGCGTCTGGGCGAAGAGCATCATGTCGAGGCGGGCTGCATTCTCAGCGCCGTGGGCAGTTTGACCACCGCAACACTGCGGCTGGCGGGAGCGCAGACGTTTGCAAAATTCACCGGTCCATTTGAAATCGTTTCCCTGTCGGGAACGGTCTCGCCCAGCGGCGCGCACCTGCATTTGTCGATGGCGGGAGCCGATGGCAACACCATAGGCGGGCATCTGGTGCATGGTTGCGTGATCCATACGACGTTGGAAATTGTGCTGGCCGACATGACGGGCGTGCGTTTCTTGCGCTTGCCGGATGCAGTCACGGGCTTCAACGAACTCAACATCTGGAGCGGGGGCTAGACGGCACAGTTGAATGCAAGACAATTTTCACCGCAAAGGATTCTTTTCAGTACCCCCTTGAGGATCCTTGGGGGTACGCAGAGGACACGAAGGAAAGACAGGAACAGGAAAAAGTGTCGACTGATCTCGTTGGCAAGATGACAGCAGTTAGGAGGAGCTTCACAGAGGGTCATGATCCAACGTCCTCCATTTGCACCCAATGCATTCTTCTCAGTCATTGCTTTTCCTTCGCGTACCCCTCGAGGGAGTTTTGTGAAGAATCCTTTGCGGTTAGTTTTTTTACAATCGATAGATAACTAAAAACGGGAGAAAAACATGGAGCGTCCGCCGTTCAATCGCAACAAGGTCGACTGGTCCGGAGAAAATCCGGGCATGTATCTGAAGGAAAGCGCCGAGGGACCGTTCGTCACGCTGGTCAGTTTTTTTCGCGTCGTCACGTCTCCGCATGGGAAGGGGCACGCCGCGTTCATGCTGCTCGATCCGTATGGGGGCGGTATGGATCCGGAAAGACCGAACGTCTGCCTGACTGACAACGAGCCGCTCGCGGCTTACGTACAGAAAGGCTTCGTCTCCCATTTCGGCGCATTCAAGGGCGCAAAGGGACTGTCGAACCTGCAGATGAAGCCGGGCTGGGACTTCATGTCTTCCGGGGACGGACGCACGTCGCACACCGAATGGTTCCGCAGCGCTATCGGCCAGGTCAATCTCACCTGGGACAAGCTTTCCGCGCCTTTCATGGTCGAATTGATGAAGGAACAGTCCGCAACCGGCGCGCATGAAATGTTTTCGCTGTTTCTGGAATCATCGCTGGCAACGATCACCATCAACGGCAAGGCGGTGGCCGGCAAGTCCGTGCCGCGCGACTGGATCGGCCGCAAGAGCACCACGGCATTTCTTGCTTTCAGCGAAACATGGATTAAAGCATAACGATTACACCCAACACGGAGGCACAGAGAACACAGAGGACACAGAGGAAACCAAAACAAGAACAAGAATGCGGCATGGTGTTCTCGGAGAAATCGGTCGCAGTAGTGGTTGCATCGATAGTAGTCGCCCATCAGCACAACGACCGCCCTTTCACTTCTTTGTTTCTCTCTGTGTCCTCTGTGCCTCTGTGTTGGGTTTGGACTTTGGAGTTTGAAATGTGTGGAAGTTGGAGGTTGGACAAGCAGCACATCAATACCTACCGGACCGACGGATTGCTGAAGGCGCCGTTCAGGATTCCGGACGATCAGCTTGGGCGCATGCGCGAGTCGCTGGACAAACTGCTGCGCGACAATTCGCATCTGGCGCCGGAAACGCTGGTGTGTCCGCACATACCCTACGGAAAGACGCACGACGAAACAGCCGCGGCGCAGTGGCTGGAGTATGCGCGTCACCCCGGCATCCTGGAGCTGGTATCGCAACTCATCGGCGAAGACATCATCCTCTGGGGCAGCCAGGTGTTCTGCAAGCCGCCTGTTACGGGCAAGGCCATTCCCTGGCATCAGGACGGACAATATTGGCCGATCCGCCCGATCGCAACCTGCTCGGTCTGGATCGCACTCGATGACGCCCTGCCTGAGAACGGTTGCATGCGCTACATTCCAGGATCGCACGCCAACGGCAGCATCTACACGCATCGGATCAACGAGCGCGACGACGTAGTACTCAATCAGGAAGTCGAACCTTCACAGTTCGATGAGTCGAGTGGCCGTGATGATGCGTTGAAAGCAGGCGAGTTTTCTCTGCATGACGTTTATCTGATTCACGGCTCGAACGCGAATCATTCGTCGAACCGGCGCGCAGGATTCGTGATCCGCTATATGCCCGCGACGTCCGTTTTCGAGCGTGCGGCGGGCGATGAGCACGTCCAATCGGGCATCACCTTCAGTATGTCCCGGCGCCCGATCTGGCTGTTGCGCGGCATGGACCGCAGCGGCCGCAATGATTTCAGCATCGGCCACGGCAAGCACTATGCGCTCATGCCGCGAGTATCTGACGAGGAAGGCGCAGAATCGGAATAGAGCTATGCCCCCCCGGCGCGCTTCCTCGGGATGGCTGTTTAGCCTTTCAATACGCCGCACCGGCACTTCAAGACGGTTCGTCTGAACCGATGCGAGGAATGGCAAGTCTGGCGAGCCTCCATGCGCCAGCCGGCCGCTACAGGGTCGCTTGCCTGCGCTGTTATGCAGTCAGAGTCACCTCAACCGATCCCACGCCTTTGATCGTATATTTATAGTGCTCACCAGCTTGCGGAAAACGGGTGGTGACCCAGCTTCCGGTCAGCACGATCTCGCCTTTGTTCAACGTCTGCCCGAGTTCGTTGAGGTTGTTGGCTAGCCAGCGCAGGGGCTCGAACGGGTGCCCAAGCACGTCGGAACCTTTGCCTTCGTCGATGATCTTGCCGTTGCACTCGAGCACGCTGGTCGCCGTACCCAGATCTGGCCAGGAGTTTTTGAATTCGCCGAGCACATTGCCTTCGTTCCAGGAGTTGTCCGCCACCAGCGAAAGCAAGTCGAGCGGATAGTCCGAATTGCGGTCGTCGATGACTTCGAAGGCAGGGCATACGGCATCCACGGATGTGGAGATTTCGGCCAGTGTGTACGGTTTGCCGCGCGGCGCCAGCGACGCGCCCAGCCGGGCACAGCATTCGAACTCGATGCCGAGCCGGCCCAGGCGGGACAAGGAAAGCGAGACCCCACTGTTGTGCAGCCGCTTCTCGAATATCACGCCGGAGTTTGGATGATCGACGCCGCACATTTCCTGCATGCGCTTCGATGTCAATCCGATCTTGTAGCCAACGCGCCGGCCGAGCGCTGCATTCAGCCGCTTCACGTAGGCCGCCTGGATTGCATAAGCGCCCGCAAGGTCAGTCGCACCGTATTGGCGGGCGAACGGAACGATTTTGCTTTTTGCCGCGTGATCACGCATCAGCGCGTCAGCCGCCTCTTCGGTTTTGACTTGCATGCGTTGCTCCTCCTCGTTTGCGCACATGATATCGCTCTCGGGTATCCTTGGAGGCCGGATTCACGGCACGACGATTCTGCGCTACCGGGAGGCGAACAACATGCGGCTTGCACCTTGGGTGGTTGCTGCTGCCATCTGCGCTTTTGCAGTATCTCCTGCGGCGGCCATTGCCGCGGGCTATCCGGACAAACCGGTACGCATGATCGTGCCGTTCACCCCGGCGGGGGCGACCGATCTGCTGGCCCGCCTGGTTGGCGAGCGCCTGGGAGCGAGGCTTGGGCAGTCAGTGATCATAGACAATCGGGCTGGCGCAGGCGGTAACGTCGGCGCCGAGATTGCTGCTCACTCCCCGGCCGACGGGTACACGCTGCTCATGGGGCCGGCGTCGGTATATGCGATTTCCACAACGCTCTACCCGAAACTCAATTACGACTTGACGAAAGATCTCCTTGCCGTCTCTCTGGTGGCAAATGTGCCCCATGTCCTGCTAGTCGGCAACGACGTACCGGCGCGATCGGTGGCGGAACTTGTCAGCGTGGCGAAGGGCAAGCCCGGACAGTTGAATATCGCTTCGCAGGGTAGCGGAACGGTCTCGCACCTGGAGGCCGAGCTTCTGAAGCACATGGGCGGAATCGACATGGTGCATATCCCGTACAAGGGCAGCGCGCCTGCGATCCTCGATCTGATCGGGGGTCGCGTGCAAGTAATGTTCGACAGCATCGCATCCGCGTTACCGTTCATCCGCGGCGGAAAATTGCGCGCGATCGCGGTTGCCGCGAACGCGCGTTCCCCTCTGCTGCCGGATGTGCCGACCGTCGCGGAGTCTTTGCCGGGATATAACGCACATTCCTGGCTGGGCATCTTCGTGCCCGCCGGGACGCCGCAACCCATCGTCGAGAAATTGCAGCGCGAACTCGCCGCGGCGATCGACGAGCCGAAGTCGCGAACGCGACTGATCGAAGCCGGCTTCGAACCCAAGAGCAGCACTTCGGCAGCCTTCGCAGCTCTGGTCAGTGAAGAAATCGAAAAATGGCGCCCTGTCGTAAAGATGTCCGGGGCCACGCCCGACTGAACAGACCTGCGCAAGAAAATTTGCCACAGAGGTCACAGAGGTCACAGAGAAGAAAGAAAGACAGGAATATTCGGTCCATTCGGCGAGATGGCTACTTACAATCATTTCATGCCCGGGTATATCTGGTCCTCGCCTTTCTCTGTGGCCTCTGTGGCTAAGTTGGTTTCGTCTTGGATGTTAGAGGGGTAGACGCAATGAGCGGTCCATTGAAAGGAATTAGAGTTCTGGATCTGACGCGCGTGCTGGCGGGGCCGTTCGCGACGCAGATCCTCGCCGACCTCGGCGCCGAAGTGATCAAGGTCGAGCGGCCCGGCACGGGCGATGACACGCGTAGCTGGGGGCCGCCGTACATAAAGGACGCAAAGGGAAACGACACGACCGAAACCACTTACTTCGCCAGCTGCAACCGGGGCAAGAAATCGGTCACACTGGACCTGACCGACGCCCAGGCACAGAAACGGATTCGTGAATTGGCCGGCCAATGCGACGTGATGGTCGAAAACTACAAGGTCGGCGACCTTGTGCGTTACGGGCTCGACTATGCAACTTTGCACAAGCTCCATCCGAAGCTGATTTACTGCTCGATCACCGGCTTCGGACAGACCGGCCCCTACGCGGATCGCGCCGGCTACGACCCCATCGCGCAGGCCATGTCCGGCATGATGAGCGTGACCGGCGAGCCGGAAGACATGCCCGGCACGACGCCGCAAAGAGTCGGCGTCGCGGTGGTGGATCTGATGTCGGGCCAATACGCAGTCATCGGCATCCTTGCGGCGCTGTTGCACCGGAAGGCAACAGGTCAAGGCCAGCACATCGACATCGGACTGCTCGATGTTGGCGTGGCGTCAATGGCCAATATTGCCTCTGCCTATCTCGGTGCCGGCGTGGTGTCGAAACGAAACGGCGGGGTGCACCCGAGTGTAACGCCGTCGCAGGTGTTCCAATGCGCCGATGGGTATGTCATCGTTGCAGCCGCCAACGATGTGCAGTTCCGCAAACTCTGCGAAGCAGCCGTCCGGCCAGGGCTCGCGCAGGACGAGCGTTTCGCGACGAATTCGGCGCGAGTGCGCAACCGCGCGATTGTCATGCCTCTGCTCGAGGAGGTTTTCCGCTCCCGTTCAGTCGCGGACTGGACGGCCACTCTGGCGAAAGCCGGTGTTTCGTGCGGTCCGATTTATTCTATGGACCAGGTATTCGACGATCCGCAAGTCAAGGCGCGCGGCATGGTCGTCGAAGTCCCTTATGCGCCGGCAGGCGTGCTGAAGATGACGGCGAACCCGGTCAGGATGTCGGGGACGCCGCTGACGCACAGCGTTCCGCCACCCCTGTTGGGCGAACACAATGACCAGGTCGCGCCCTCCAATCCCGCGACCTGATGGCGCATCGTCCTTTCCAATCCAGAATCGACTGACATGCTGCGTTCCCATATCGATCATCTCGTGGTCACTGCGCCTTCGCTCGCCGCAGGCGTCGAATATGTGCGCGAGGCGCTTGGCGTCGCGCCTCAGGCCGGGGGCGAACATACCCTCATGGGCACGCACAATTGTCTTCTCAAATTGGGCGAAGCACTCTTTCTCGAAGTGCTTTGCGTCAATCCCGCGGCGCCCGCTCCCAATCGGCCGCGCTGGTTTCAACTGGATGAAGCTGAATCGGTCTTGCAGCCGCGCTTGGCAACCTGGGTAGTGCGGACCACGGACATCAAAGCTGCTCTCGCGGCGTCGCCAGTCGTCTCCGGTTATGTGACGCCTATGAGCCGTGGGGAGCTAAGCTGGCTCATCACGATTCCCCGCAATGGCGGGTTGCCGCTGCAGGGTGTCGCTCCAACCATTATCCAGTGGCAGTGTCCGCATCCTGCGGTCCAAATGACGGATTCCGGATGCTCGCTGTTACGCCTCGAGGGTTTTCATCCACGTGCGAGGAAAGTGCAGTCCATGCTTGAGGCCATTGGGTTTCAGGGAGAATTCTCTGTTTCGGCATTGCCGGCGGGCGATCAGGCCCATCTCGTCGCGTACATTCAAACTCCGGCAGGGATGCGCAGGTTGCCGTCCGCAAAGGAGCGGTCATGAGCAGTCAATTGGAAAAGGGCGCGCATTTCGCGCGCAGCCATATCGACGCAGGCATCATCGTTCTGCCGAATGCCTGGGACGCCGGCAGTGCGATCATGATGGCAGAGGCCGGATTCCGCGCGATAGCGACCACCAGTGCCGGCATCGCTTTTACTATGGGACTTCCCGACGGACAGTTCGTCAGCCGGCAAGCCATGCTCGATAACGTGGCGCAGATCGCAGCGGCGGTGTCCTTGCCCGTCACGGCCGATCTCGAAGCAGGATACGGGCCCTCCGCCGAGGACGTCGCGGCAACCGTCCGAGGTGCACTTCGCGCCGGCGTAGTCGGGTGCAACATCGAGGACGCCACCGGCGATCCGGACAAGCCGTTGCTCGACATCCAACTGGCTTGCGATCGCATCCGCGCCGGTACGGAAGTGGCGCGACAGGCAAATCAGCCTTTCGTGCTGAATGCCCGTACCGATCCCTACCTGGTGCGTCGCGGTGCGGATGCCGAGAATTTCGCTGAAGCCGTCAAGCGCGCGAATGCGTATCGCGAGGCCGGAGCACAGTGTTTGTTCGTGCCCGGCCCCATGGATGCAGGCACGATCGCGAGCCTGGTGCGAGAAATCGACGGTCCGCTCAATGTCCTGGGCGCGCGCGGCGGCGCCGCCAGTGCGTTGAGCGTTGCGGATCTGGAACGCCTCGGCGTGAAGCGGGTCAGCATAGGCGGCAGCCTGTCGGCTGCCGTGCTGGCTTTCGTCAAACAGACGATGCAGGTTCTGCGCACCAGCGGGACATTCGGTTATGCGCCGGCGGCGATGTCCAACGCGAGCATCAACGCCCTCATGGAGAAGTATCGCAGGTGATGAGCGCATCCTTCAGGAGCATTTGGGCAAGGCGAACCAAAGATCTCTGCGGAGCCGCGCCGGCCGTAGCCCTCGGATTTCTGCTGGTAGCAGGCTGCGCTCAACAGGCGGGAAAGCCGGGCGGCGATCGCGCGCCGTCGCAATCCCCACCGGCGACGAAATCGGGTTCCGGGACGACGATGGCGGCCGGCGATGTGCGAGCCATACTCGCGTATCACAACAAGGTGCGCACCGACGTCGGCGTCGGGCCGCTGCGATGGTCTGCCGGCCTTGCCAGCTACGCGCAGGAATGGGCCGATCATCTCGCGGATACGACATGCAAGATGGCGCACCGTAGCGAACACAAGTACGGTGAGAATCTGTTTCAGGGTACGGCAGGCCATTTCAGCGCAGTGGATGCCGCCAAGGCCTGGGAAACCGAGAAGAAGGATTATGGCGGCGGTGCGTTGACCCCAACGAACTGGCACCCGGCCGGGCATTACACGCAGATGGTGTGGCGCGAAACGACCGCATTCGGCTGCGGCGAGGCGCTCTGTCGCAACACCTTGATAGTGGCCTGCAACTACGATCCTCCGGGCAACGTTCTCGGCCGCAAGCCTTATTAGTTTGCGTTCACGAAAATACGCCGCGCGATGCTAGGATTGGGCCAGGGAGAAAAATAATGCTCATCAATTGCGTCGCGTACGAGGGCGGCAAGAAGCTTGCGGATATTCAGCCGGGCGACATCCACAGCTTCGTTTGCAAGCCCGAATGTTTCGTCTGGGTCGCGATGTTCGAGCCCGCGCGCGAGGAACTCGAAGCCATGCACCGCGAGTTCGACCTGCCCGATCTGGCGGTCGAAGATGCGCTCCACGGCCACCAGCGGCCGAAAATAGAGGAGTACGGCGATACGCTGTTCGCCGTGTTGCAGATCGTCGAGATGGTAAACAAAGACTTGAACATCGGCGAGGTGGATGTATTCGTCGGGCGCAACTATGTGCTTTCGGTGCGAAGCCGCACGCAGCATGGCTTTCTCGGCGTTCGCGAGCGCAGCGAGCGCGAGCCCGATCTGCTGCGGCACGGGGCCGGCTATGTGTTTTACGCGATAACCGATTCTGTCGTGGATCGTTATTTTCCCGTGCTCGACGCGCTCGAAGTCGAACTCGAAGAAATCGAAAAGCGCATATTTGCCGGCCAGAACAATCGCGCCATCATCGAGGCCCTCTACACCCTGAAACAGAAACTCGTGACGCTCAAACACGCGACCAGTCCGCTGCTCGAGGCGATCGGCAAGCTTTATGGCGGACGCGTGCCTTACCAGTGCTCGCGCTTGCAGGAATATTTCCGCGACATCTACGACCACCTCGTGCGCCTCAATCAATCGATCGAAAGCCTGCGCGAAATGGTGACCACCGCCATTTCGGTGAATCTGTCGCTGCTGACCATCCAGGAAAACGAAGTCACCAAACGCCTTGCGGCTTGCGCCGCCCTGGTGGCAGTGCCGACCTTGATTGCGGGTGTCTATGGCATGAATTTCAAGAATATGCCGGAACTCGACTGGGCGTTCGGTTATCCGCTCGCGATCGGCATCATGGCTACGATCGATATCTATCTGTTCTATCGTTTCCGCAAGTCCAAGTGGCTCTAGATCGTCTAGATCAATCTTCACCGCAGAGGCGCAGAGGCGCGGAGAAAGGCGCGCAGAAAAAACCGAGAATGTATTGTCCAAGGTGCAAGGTTACGTGGCGGAAATACTGGCATATGCCTACCAATCGAACAAACCCTCCAACCCCATTCCAGTCTGCTTTCCTCTGCGTTTCCTCCGCGCCTCTGCGCCTCTGCGGTGAGAACTGCTCTAGCGCGAAACGCGCCGCACGGTGCTACGATTCGAACATTTGGCGGATGCCGACAAGAACAACATAACTAGGAGAATTCAATGCTGAGTTACGATGTGGTCGAGTGGGGGAAGCCGCTTCAGAAAGCGGAGAAGGCCACGCCCAAGCCAACGGGCACGGAAGTCCTGCTAAAGCTGAAATACTGCGGCGTGTGCCACAGCGATGTGCACATTCGCGACGGCTATTTCGACCTCGGCGGCGGCAAGCGCTTCAACATGAGCGACCGCGGCATGAATCCGCCGGTGACGCTCGGCCATGAGCCCTTCGGCACTGTCATCGCTGCGGGACCGGAAGCGACAAACGCTCCGCTTGGACAGGATCGGCTCGTCTGTCCCTGGATCGGTTGCGGCAAATGCGCGCGTTGCCTGGAAGGTATGGACAATCATTGCATGGCGCCGCGCTGGATCGGCATTCAACGTCCAGGCGGTTACGCCGATCACCTGCTGGTGCCGCACGAAAAATATCTGGTGGACGCGAGTGGCATCGATCCGCTGTGGGCAGCAACCCTGTCCTGTTCCGGACTCACGACCTATTCGGCGGTTTCTCAACTCAAACCGATCCCGCGCAACGAATGGGTGGCGGTGTTCGGCGCCGGCGGGCTGGGTCTGATGGCGATCGAAATGCTAAAGGCGATCGGTCACGAGCGCATCGTCGTTGTGGACATTGACGACAAGAAACTCAGTGTGGCGAAAAAGGAGGGTGCGGCTGCGGCGGTGAATGGACGCGATCCGGAGGCGGCAAAAAAACTTGCCGAAGCCGCGGGTGGGCCGCTGTATGGCGCAGTCGATCTGGTTGGCGCGGCCGACACGGCTACGCTTGCTTTGGGTGCTTTGCGCAAAGGCGGAAAGCTGATCGTGGTCGGCCTTTACGGAGGTGAAATTCCGGTATCGCTCGTTCTCGTAGTGCAGCGCGCCTGGAGGATTCAGGGATCGAGTGTGGGCAACGTCGCGGAACTTAAGGAGGTCATCGCGATGGCGCGGGCTGGCAAGATCAAGCCGATCCCGATCGAAAAACGGCCGCTCTCGGAAGTCAGCCGCACGCTCGATCAGCTAAAAGCAGGTAGCATCGTCGGGCGCGTGGTAGCGTCGATCGACTGAACCGATTTAACCGAATTTCTCACCACGAAGACACGAAAGACACGAAGAAAGGCAAAAGAAGGTTTCGGGCAGACGCGTCCACACATTGCGATCGTGCGGTATCCATTTATCTTTTTCTTCGTGCTCTTCGTGTTCCTTCGTGGTGAGCTTTCGGTCTAGTTCATGGTTTAAACGCTCAACAGCAGGACTTCAAGTTCGCGCAAACTCAGTGTGCCGTCGTGATCGAGATCAGCCTGGTCGAACCTGCTCAGCAGCGCCGGATCTTCTTCGCTGAGTTCTTCGCGGCTGATCTTGCCGTCGGCATTCAGATCGATTTTCATCCAGATGGGCTGGACCTCGGCCGGCTGGTAGTGCGGCGCAGCCTTCGAAGGAGACATGTTCGCGAGCAGCGCGGCCGATACCAGCAAAGGGCAGGCGACCAGCAGGCGCAATAATCCCTTGGATGGGAAAACGGATTTCACATTGTTCTTCATTAACTTTCTCCAGAGAAAGTGTTGAGCAACTAGCGCGGACATCGAATCAAGCATCGGTCCGCCAATGCTGCGGGTTTTTATAACAGGTTGTCAGGCAAGAAGTCTAGAGCGGGATTGGCACATTTTGCTCGCGAGTGTCGCCATATGGAGTCACCCGGACGAGTTTTGCGAAGGTGGTGTTCCGTTGTTGCAGCAGAAAATTCTCGAACAGTCAAAAGAATACGACATAGCTGGAGCAGAAGATCATGAGCGAAGCGCTGGGGTTCGTGCCGGCCACCGAACTGACTCGGATGATCAAGGAGAAAACCGTATCGCCGGTTGAAGTCATGCGCGACACCATCGCGCGCGCGGAAAGACTCAATCCGCGGCTCAACGCGATCTGCACGCCGACATTTGACGCTGCGATGCGCAGTGCCGCAGAGGCGGAGGACGCGGTCATGCGTGGCGGTCCTCTGGGAATTCTGCATGGCGTGCCGACCACCATCAAGGACCTTGCGTTAACCCGCGGCGTGCTAACGATGGGCGGGTCGCACATCTATCGCGACCGCATTCCCGATTTCGACCATCTGCATGTCGAGCGCCTGCGTAAGGCGGGCGCTATATCGATTGGCAAGACAACCGTATCCGAATTCGGCTGGAGCGGCGTGAGCAACAGTCCTCTCACCGGGATCACGCACAACCCGTGGAAGCACGGACTCAATGCCGGGGCATCCAGTGCGGGCGCGGCCGTGTGCGCAGCGGCAGGGATCGGCCCGATTCACCAGGGATCGGATGGCGCGGGGTCCGTGCGGATGCCGGCCGCGTTCTGTGGTGTCTACGGCATCAAGCCTTCGCATGGGAGAGTGCCGTACTGGCCGACACCGCCGAACGGTTTGATCTCGCATGTAGGACCGATTACGCGGACGGTTGCCGATGCCGCGCTGATGTTGCAGGCGATGGCGGGCCCCGACGATCGCGACATGACCAGCCTCGAATCTGCCCCGGACGATTTTGTCGCGCGTCTCGATGAAGGCATTGCAGGGCTGAGGATTGGCTACAGTGCGGACCTGGGCTATCTGAAGGTGGACGCGGAAGTGGCCGGCCCGGTACGAAAAGCGGTGGCTGCTTTCGAGGAACTCGGCTGCAAGGTCGACGAGATCAAGCCGGGCTGGGACAATCCGATCGAAATGGAGCACCTGCATTTCGCGGCAAACTTCACCAGCCGGCTCGGCCCCTTGCTCGACGAATGGCAAGATCGCATGGATCCAGGACTGGTCGCCCTGGTAAAGCACGGCATGAAATTCAGCGCCGCGGAATATTGCCGGCTGGACGAAAAGCGGCTCGCGTTGTACGACAAAGTGCGCCTGCTGTTCGAACGCTACGACCTGCTCCTGACACCGGCGTTATCGGTCGCGGCTTTTCCTGCCGATCACCTGATCCCGCCCCACTGGGAGCAGCATCCCTGGGACTGGATGCGCTGGGCGGGCTTCAGCTATCCGTTCAATCTGACCTGGCTGCCGGCTGCCACCTGTCCTTGCGGATTCACGCCCGCAGGCTTGCCGGTCGGATTGCAGATCGTGGCCGGCAGGCATCGCGACTTGCGCGTGTTGCAGGCATCGCGCGCATTCGAGCGTATCCGTCCGTGGGCTCAACATCGCCCGCCTTGCTGAACTTGGTTCAAAACATAACTCTCACCGCGGAGGACGCGGAGGACGCAGAGGAAAAGCAAGAACTCGGGAGATCATCAGTGGTTTTGAATACGGAATACTGTTCGCATGCTTCACGCGCCAATATTTTTGCGATTAGATCGCCGACTCGTGAACCGCGCCAACAGAGATTTTCCTACTCTTGCCTTTCCTCTGCGTCCTCCGCGTCCTCTGCGGTGAGCGCTTGTTGTGGTTATTGACTTGTTATTGCTTGGAGTAGCCAATGCACACTGACGCCGAGTTGCCTGTCGTGCACAACACCGCGGCGAAGCGCTTCGAGATCGCCCTCGACGGCAAGATTGCCTTCTCGAAATATCTTTTGGTCGGCGAAAAGATGATCATCGAACACACCGAAGTGCCGGTCGAGTTGGAAGGCAAGGGAATCGCCAGTTTGATCGTGCGCACTGCGCTCGACTACGCGCGTGCGCAGAAGCTTAAGGTCATGCCGTTGTGCCCGTTCACCGCCGCCTTCATTCATCGACACTCGCAATACCAGGATTTGGTGCTGGAAGGTTACCGCTACTGAGGGCGCCCTTCGCGGAGGCGGCCTGACATCTGTGCCTTATCCGCTCAGTCGGGGGCGACGGGCCGCTCATCGTGGCTGCGCGCGAAGCGCTCGATCTCGGGCAAGAAAGCGCGAAAATCCCTTTCCAGCGCTGCATAGTGCTCGACCAGTTCATCGGCCGAATTGAGCAGGCGATTTTCGTGTTTCAGCCGCCGACCCATGCGATCGAGCGCGGCATGGATCGAAGCGACATCGGCGTAGGACGAGAGCCAGTCCCACTGCGCCATTTTGGGCGCTACCAGTTGCAGCTTTTCAGGAAGCGTGCCGTGCCGCCGACCGAGCAGAGCGTAAATTCGAGCGCAGAATTCACCCAGCGGCACCTCGTGGAATTCATGCCAGTACTTCGCCAGAAAATGATCGTAGAACATGTCGACCATGATGCCGGCGTAGCGGCGACGCACATCACTGATGCGGGATTTGCTTTGCAATACCACGGGATGCGCATCGGTAAAGGTGTCTATCTTTCTGTGCAGTGCGATCGCGCGCGTGATCCGCTCGCCATAGCGTCCGTCCAGCGGACCTTTTACGAAATCACCCAGCAGACTTCCGAGCCAGGCATCTTCGTTCGGTTCGGACAGATAGAGATGGGCAAGGTAGTTCATGAAAGGAAAGGTTGCGGCTGGTGAGAATCTCGGGGTCCGAGTTGCTGCGTTTCCAAATTCCTATGTCGCGCTGGTACGGATTATCGCTCTGCGGACATTGCATTGGTAACGTTCTGCGATTCAAGGATTGACCACCCACAATCCGTATACGGACATCCCTGCGCCCGAACGTGCAAAAATAGCGGCGAGCCCAATTCCCGCCAGGTAAAACCGTGAATCAAGACGACGCGCTATATCCGTGCAGTTTCGTCATATTTGGAGCCACCGGCCACCTTGCGGCAACCAAACTCCTGCCGGCGTTGTACCACCTGGAACTGGCGGAACGCTTGCCGGAAGTTACCAACTTTGTGGCGTTGGGGCGGCGGGAATGGACCGATGCAGACTGGGCTTCGCACATGGAACAGGCGCTGCGGCAAAAGCTTGGTCCGAAATTCACTTCGGAGTGCTTTTCCAGGTTTGCGGCACGTTTCAGTTATGTGCGCGGCGACCTGAAGGACAGCCAAGCCTACAAACGTCTTTTTGAGGAGCTGGGCAAGCCCAAGACCGGGGTGTGCTCGAACATCGTGTTCTATCTCGCCGTCAAACCCGAGGATTTCGGGCCCATCGTCGAGAACCTGGCAGTGGTCGGATTGAATCGCCCGCGCGGCCTGCACCGCATCGTGGTGGAGAAGCCGTTTGGCGAGGATATCGCCAGTGCGCAACAACTCAACCAGGCGCTGCATCGCCATTTCGATGAACAGCAGATTTATCGCATCGATCATTATCTGGCAAAGGAAAGTGTGCAGAACCTGCTGGTCTTCCGTTTCGCCAATCTGATGATCGAGCCGCTATGGAACCGCAATTTCGTCGACCACGTCCAGATCACGGTGGCGGAGCAGGCCGGCATCGAAACTCGCGCGGACTATTACGAAGGCACCGGCGCGATACGCGACATGCTGCAAAATCACCTGATGCAATTGCTCACGCTGGTGGCAATGGAGCCGCCGGCCGCGCTGGAGGCCGATACACTGCGCGATGAAAAAGTCAAAGTGCTGCGCTCGATCCGGCCGATTGCCCCTGATGCCGTTGCCGACAACGCCGTGCGCGGACAGTACGCCCCCGGGAGTGTCGAAGGCCGCCAGGTGCCGGGATATCGCAGCGAAGCCGGCGTTGCCCCGATTTCGACCACGGAGACCTACGTTGCCGCCAAATTTTTCGTCGACAACTGGCGCTGGCGTGGCGTGCCATTTTATTTGCGCACCGGCAAACGGCTGGCGCGCCAGATGTCGGTGATCGCCCTGCGCTTGCGCGATCCGCCCCAGCAGTTGTTTCGCGAAACTTCGCTGGCAAACGTGACACCGAACTGGATACTTCTGGGCCTGCAGCCCGATGAGACCATGCATCTGGAAATCCACGCCAAGCAACCAGGCCTGGGGATGCAGACGCGCGTTGTCCAGATGAACGCCGGTTACAGGCCGGACAAGGAACCGCAACGTGACGCCTACGAAGCGCTGCTATCCGACATCATTCGGGGCGATGCCACCAATTTCATCCGCTTCGACGAGGTGGAATGGGCATGGCGGGTCGTGGATCCGATCCTGAAGTTCTGGGCAAAGGGCAGCGATTCCATTTACCCCTATGCCGCGGGCAGCTGGGGGCCGGAGAATGCCAATCTTTTGTTCGAGCGCAAAGATCAGACTTGGCGCAATCAGGCGTGAAGCGCTGCTGCGGACCCTTGCGCAATGACCAGCCTGTCGCGCCCGGCTCCCTTGGCCTCGTATAGAGCCTTGTCGGCCGACTCAATGAGGGCTCTTACACTCTCCCCGTCGCACGGGTACATGGCCATACCAATGGAGATCGTAATGGCCCCCAGTGTTTTGCCATTGTGCGAGACATGCTGGCTACGGACGATTTCAAGCATATGGCGGGCGCTGACGGCGGCCCCCTCCGGATTCGTGTCCGGCAGAACGACGACAAATTCTTCGCCGCCGAATCTGCAGACAATGTCGCCTTCGCGAAAATTCTTTTGCATTGCCTGCGCAGTGCTGCGCAGCACGACATCGCCGGCCTCATGGCCGAACGTGTCATTGAAGCGTTTGAAATGATCGACGTCCAGCATCAGCACGGCGAACACTGCGCCCTTGCGCTTGCAGCGCGCCATTTCCCGCGCCAGCGATTCCTCGAGGAAGCGACGGTTGTAGAGTCCTGTCAAGGGATCGCGGATGGACTGCTGGCGCAAGTCTTCCCGCAGCCGGATATTGCTGAGAGCCAAACCGATCTGATCTGACAGCGCATTGGCCAGTTGCTGCTTGCCATGCTCCTGCGTTCCCTGACCACTGGTTAGCTGTGTACCAACTGCAAACGCAATCCAGAGGAGTCCCATCCGGTCACCCTGAATGATGAGCGGCAGGCACAGATAGGGCCCGCCGGGCCCACCCGACGCAGGCGCCGCATGTTTGCAGACCGGATCCCTGGTTGGATCGGACACCGCATGGACGCGTCCTCGCCGCAGCGCCCAGCAATCATCCGGGACGAACGCCGCAACCTCCTCGAGTGCGTTACCCCAGGCGGCGCTGGGCACCAACTGGTCGCGGGAGTTGTGCATGAGAAAGAGAGTACCTCGCGTGCAGGGAAACAAATTCTCACAGAATTTCGGAACGGCCCGGCATGCTTCCTCGACCGACGTGCAAGACAGCAGCAGGTTGCTCAACTCGGAAAGTATGGCGATTTCCCGATTTCGACTCTCCAATACACTGACGCTGGCCGCGATTTTTTCGTGTGCTTCGCGCAAGGTTTGCTCAACCTGCTTCTGACCGGTAATGTCGCGACCGACTCCGCGGTAGCCGGTAAAACGGCCGCTCGCGTCGAACAGTGGCATGCCGCTGGTGCTGATGTAGACCTGCTTGCCGCCTGGATTCTGCCGACAATAGACAAAGTCCCGAAACGGCTTGTGGGCATCGAGCAGTGCTTTGTGGGCGGCCACTGTTTCATCGGAGGCCACAATCGGGAAATCCCAGCGCGCTCTGCCGATGAAGGACTCCGGATTCAGACCGAGCCATTCCAGTATTCCGCCGGACATATGCGTGAAGCGAAACTGTTCGTCCTGTTCCCAGAACCAGTCAGAAGAGAGTTCCGTGAGGTCGCGGAAGCGCGCTTCGCCTTCCTGCATCGCGAGTTCGGCCCGCTCCGCGCGCTGTGTGCGTTCTGCGAGCGCGGCGTTGGTGCTTTGCAATTCTTCCACCATGTGTCCACGGTGTTCCGCGCGCTTGACGTCATAGAAGATGATGGCAACGGTGATCAGCAGGACAGACAGCGTGTTGAATGCGACCATCGCGCCCAGCCAGACCTGGTGCAATGAATCAGCGGAGACGACGCAAACAGACTCGGGCGCAAAGCGGGCCGCTGCCATTCCGGTGTAATGCATGGCGCTGACCGCGCCGCCCATGATCGCAGCTGCCGCCAGTTTCTTCACTCGCGAGCCGCTGACGGACAACGAGAATGCCAGCTTGAGGGCAACGAAAGCCACCACAATCGCAATCGCGACCGAAACGGCGTAAATCAGAGGATCGTAACGAATCGCGGGGACGACCGGAATCGCAGCCATGCCGGTGTAGTGCATGCCGGCGATGCCGGCGCCAAGGACTATGGCGCCCAGCCCGAGCGCATGCCTGAAACCTTTGCCCCAGCGCACCAGCACCAACAAGAGCGCAGCAGACATCACGGCTGGCACCAGGGACAGCAACGTAATCGACAAGTCGTATGTCAAGGGGATCGGCAAATGGAATGCCAGCATGCCGACGAAATGCATCGACCAGATGCCCAGCCCAAACGCCACGGAGCCGCCGACGAGCCACATCCATATCGAGCGATTGCTCGCCACAACCACGCGGCCAGCCAATTCGAGCGCCACATAGGCGGCGAGGAACGCCACGAAATAAGAGAGCACGACCAGCCAGAGATCGTAGGCGCCACTCATGTTTGCACACTATGCGTTGTTCTGGGGCGATCCCCAAGCGTGAATCTGCGTTGTCGCGCTGGCTCCGTGGACATGGGTCAAGCGGCGCTGCGCAAAGATGCGCTATTCGGCTCCGATCCAGGCGGACGAGTCCATTGTTTCAGAAAGGCGGCGACCTGCTCCGGCGGCAGCGGCTTGCTGAACAGATAACCCTGCATCTGGTCGCAGTCGAGTTGACGCAACTGTGCAGCCTGCTCTTCGGTCTCCACTCCCTCCGCGACGACAATCAACCGCAAAGCATGAGCGAGTGAAATGACGGACCTTACGATGGCAAGGCTATCCTGATTGTTCGTCATTCCCACCACGAAGCTGCGGTCGATCTTGAGCGAATGAATCGGCAGACGGGCGATGTAAGCCAGCGACGAGTAACCCGTGCCGAAGTCGTCGATGTAGATTTCCACGCCGAGGCCGCGGATGGTCTGCAGCATCGGAATGATAGCGTCGACGTTTTCCATGATGACGCTTTCGGTGATTTCCAGATCCAGCGTCCCGCCGGCTTTCTCCGCGCCGTCCGCTGCGGCAATGACTTTTGCCAAGAACTTTTTGTGCCGGAGCTGCAACGAGGAAACATTGACGGCGATGCGCGGTGGCTTGGCGCCATCCAGTGTCCAGCGGACGCAATCCTGCGCCACCCGCGATAGCGCCCAGTTGCCGGCGTCCACGATCAGGCCGGTCTGTTCCATCAGGGGGATGAACTTCATCGGAGGCACCAAGCCCGTCTCCGGGTCCTGCCAGCGCATGAGCGCTTCCAGTCCGGTTAGCCTACCGGTTTTCGCATCGATCTTCGGCTGGTACCACAGCACCAGTTCCTCGTTCTCGATGGCGCGCCGCAGCCGGTTCTCCATGCGCAAGGAATCCGCGACCGTGGCATTCATTTCCGGCCTGTAGAAAAGGAAGCGCGAGTTGGTTTCCTTTGCCTTGCGCAGGGCTGCTTCTGCGTTGGCGAACAACGTCTCCACGTTTTCGCCGTCGCTCGGGAACACGGCAATGCCGGCCGTCGCGGAGACCAGCAGCTCTTCTTTTCCAAGCGTCACTGGCCTACCGAACATTTGGCGGTTATGGGACTCCAGGACACGAACCGCCTCCGCCGCTTGCCATGTCCCGGAAATGGCGACCGCAAAAGTGTCGGCGCCGATGCGTGCCACGTTGTCCGCGTCCCTGAACGACTCCCTCATGCGTTGCGCGACATGGGTCAGCAGCGTGTCTCCAGAATTTCTGCCGAGCGTATCGTTGACAAGGCGAAAGCGATCCAGATCCATGAGCACCAGCGTGACGTCTTTGCCCTCGCGCGCGGCGCTTCCGAGCTGATGCGTCAATCTGTCGAAGAACAGGCTGCGATTGGGCAGGCCGGTCAGCGTGTCGTAATACGCGAGATAGTCGACCTTTTCTTCCTTGGCGATAAACTCCAGGCCGAACGAAATGTCCCCTGCCAGTTCGTTCAGCAGTGAAAGTTCCTCATCATCAAAAAAGTCGCGCTCCGCCGCGTAGAGCGTAAGGATGCCGAAAGCCTGTTTTTCCACGATCAGCGGCAGCACGATTACTGATTTCGCGCCCAGGGCGATGGCCGCCCTCCTCAGGCTCAACTTGTCCGTCTGACCATCAGCGTCCATCAAACCCGGTGCTTCCTCTATGGCATTGTCGATGGCGGCGCACCTGTCCCGGAGTGCGACTTGCGCGATTCCCGCCTGGGCTAGTCCAATTGGAAGGTTTATCAAGCCATTGTCTTCCTGCGAAATCGTGGATAACCCCGACTGGGCGACCGCCGTAAGTTTGCCGGTTGCCCGGTCCAGCACGGAAATCCAGCAGAGCGAAAAGCGGCCATGCTCCACTGCGATGCGACAGGCCTCATCGAACAGTTGCTGGCGATCGCGAATGCGGACGATCGCCGAATTGATGCCGCTCAGCACTGCCTGGATGCGGCTTAATCTTGCGATTTTCTTCTCGTGTTCGCGGCGCTTGGTGATGTCGTGAAAGATTACCTGGATCATGCCGTCGTCGAGCATCTTCAGGCTGATCTCGGCCGGAAACGCGCTGCCGTCCTTGCGCTTGACCATGCGTTCGTAACGCAAATCTTCGCCGACCGCCACCGCGGACATACGTTGCGTATGGACTGCCGTTTCCTCCTCAAGGTAGGTGACTTTGCCGTTCAGTCCCACCAATTCGTCCGCGACGTAGCCGAGTAACTGGCAGCCTCGGGAATTCACCATGACGAAAATGCCGTCTGCGTCGCTTACAAAGATTCCGTCGGAGGCTTGCTCGATCAGTTGGCGGTATTTGTTCTCGCTGTCCTGCAATTGCTGTTCGGCGACCTTGCGTTTGGTGATATCCCTGCTTATGCCAACGATGCCAATGACCTTTCCGGCGTGATCTCGCAGCGGTACCTTGGTCGTGAGGAACCAGTTTTTTACACCATGCGCATTAACGCCGGCCTCTTCTCGATTTAGCACGGTATCCCCGGCAATCACCTTGACGTCGTCTGCCTGATAGGCCTCAGCGATTTCGCGAGGGTAGAAATCGAACGCGGATTTGCCGACCATTTCAGCTTCCGTAGCGAGTCCGCTATGGATGTACGAAGCCCGGTTGGACATGGTGAAGCGGCTGGCCGTATCCTTGGTATATATCGCGTCCGGCATCGCATCGACCAGCGTGCGCAAGAGTGTGCGCTCGGCGGCCAATTCGTGCACTGCGCGCTGGCGCTCGGTGATGTCTTCCGAGATGGCCAGCAAATACTGCGGATTTCCGTCCTTGTCGAGGATCGGAAGCTTCTTCGTCTGCAGCACTTTCGTGCTCCCGTCCTTCGCAGTCAGCGTTTCTTCGGTGATCATGAGCACTCCGCCGCCTGCCAGGGTTTCCCGATCCCTGGCGACGAAGAAATCTGCCTGATCCCTGGGGAAAAAATCATGGTCGCTTTTCCCCAGCATCTCTTTCTCCGAATGGCCGATCAACTTTTCGCCCGCCGCGTTCATGCGCACGAACCGCAGGTCCCGGGCGTCTTTCACGGAAATCATGTTCGGTATGTTGTCGAAGATGGAGGCCAGGAAGTTGCGCGTTTCGCGGACTTGTTCCTCGATGTGTTTTCGATCCATGATTTCCTGCTGCAGCGCCGTCGCATGGCGGTGAACCCTGACGTATAGACTGCCGTTCTCGTATATGCGGCCCGCCTGCGCAGCCAGTATGGTCAGGAGTTTTTCATCCTCCTCGGCGAATTCCTCCGCGCCCAATTTGTCCGTAAGGCATATCCAGCCATATGCGAATGAAAGCGAGCAGATGGGTGCGGCGAGCAGCGAATGCACCGGCGGATAACCTGTGGGCAGACCGATCGCCGGGGGATCCAGCTCGGAGTTTTTCAGGCGACGCGCGTTTCGCTGCGCCTGGACTTCACCGAGTATCCCTTGGTCGAGCACGGGCAAGCCGAATTGCGCGGTCGATTCCGCGCCCAACCCACTGGTGACGAAATGGACTGTCTGTTCATTGTCTTTGTCTTTGACGCCGAGGACGGCGTATCGCGCGCCCATGAGTTCCCGCGTACCGCGGCATATTTCGTCCAGCAACCGCAGCGGATCGCGTTGCGATGCAAGTTGCAAATTCAGTTCGATCAAGGCTGTCAGGCGTTGGTTGGCATAGCGTAGGTCGTCCATCGCGCCGTAAAGTTTGCCGGTGACCAGGCGCAGATGCTCGCTATCGAATGCTTCGATCTCGAGCGGCGGCGAAGATTGAGGCTGTGCCCCGAGCGCCTCGTTGACAACCCGGAGGACCAGCTCGGGTTCGCAGGGTTTGGGAAGGACGTGGGCGACGCCGGCAGTCCGCGCCAGATTCTGCGCTTCGCGTTCATGGTAATGGGCGGTATGGAAAATAACGGGCGTGCCGGTAATTGCCGGGTCGGCGAGCAGTTGTCGTACGAACTCGTAGCCGTCCATCGTCGGCATCAACACGTCGCAAATTACCAGATCGGGCCGTTGGCCACGCACGAGCGACAAGGCCTCCAGCGCATCCTTCGCTTCGAGTACACGGTGGCCTTTGTAGACGAGCAGGCTACACAGGAACTCGCGATTGACCGCATGGTCATCGACGACAAGAATGGTACTCACGTTTTGGCCCTGCGCAGGGCTAGGCAGGCCTCGAGTTCGCCGCGCACGTTCAGATCGGTAATGTCTTTCTCGCTCGACAGGATGAACTCGAGTTTGCCGTTTTCCGTCCTCATGCCTGGTTCCTTGCCGGACTTTTATGCCAAGCCGGCGAGCCCGAACCGCCTTCGGCGGGATAACCGTCGCCTGAATCCGCAATTTCGATTGCGTCTGAGTTTGGCCGATTGGATTGCCCGGGCAGCGAAACGGCGCCGCGGTTTTGATGCGTACTCTCGTGCCTAATGGCAAGCTTGGCCGATTCCTTTAGCCGCCAGCGCTCCGAGTGCGGAGGCGGTATTTTTGCGGTGTCACGCCGGCCGTGAATCGGGGGTGCCATTCTGCTCTGTAACTGGTCCGGGCCCAGGTCCTGCCGGAGCTCGACTGCGATATAAGCGTCTGCCGCCCTCGCAAATCTCGATGGCATAGTGTAGGGAACAGGCAAGGACATGCGGTACCTCCATCGACGAACCGCGCACGGCGGGATTGGCAACGGGAGGTTGCACATGAAGCCCCGATAACCGCGGCGTATTCACGATGGCGGATTGCTAGCGCAATCCCTGACTGTTCTCGGCGTAGGAGGGCGCCCGATACTCCGGGCTATTGGTGTTTTTTCGGCCGCGAAACAGAAGTCACCGCTTCACTAGTCCCAATACCACTCGAATACTGCCTGTTGGAGGGGCGATAGCCCTTGCGACTCCAGCAAACAGGCGAGTGACTGTACACCGTTGATTTCCATTAAGCGATCTATTTCCCGAGGCGCCGCACTGGCGAAATCGGCACTCGAACCGGTAGCGCCTATTGTCACCTGCGCACGGGCAGAAGGCCGGCCGGTCAAGCGCTTTATCGACAATCAGGGACGGGCGATTCTTGGCCTAAAACGTGGCGCCATCGGATGATCTGGAGTCTGGGCCCCAGGCGAATTGCTAGACGCCACCGATTATTTTAATGACTGCTACGCTCGTGTATTTCGGATTCCTCGCGTCCAAAGTTCATCCTGCAGTTGTCGATCCTCGTGTAGCCGCACGACGACAGGACCGAAGTCATACAAGGCAGCAGGTTGCGCCCAAATCTCATGTCATACGTCGTCTGTCGCCAACAAAGTGCCCGTGCCAATACACGCGCGCACGAACGAATTGCCCTCTGGCCTGTCTCTTGCTGATGCATCGTATTCCATCGGGTGTTTGAGTTGCGACCGTCCTCAGTGGAAAACGGTGACGTCGATGCAGCCGCAACGACGCGTGTCCATCGGCGTGGAGATGTGGTGGATCTGGTAGGTGCCAAAGGATTTGTAGTTGAGGAATTCTCTCCCTTCACCTCGATCGGAACAGTGCTGCGTAATTTCGGCATGCCGCTCGGGTTGTGGGGCATCGCGCTTTTGCTCGCGGTACACGCGAACCTTCCCGATTACCTGTCCGGACTCAAGATTCACGGGCCGTATCTGATACTGACGGGTGGGCTTTCGCTGAGCCTGGCCTTCAGGCGCGGGCGGGCTTTTTTCGTGCTCTCTTCCCTGTCGCTTGCCTATATCGCATTCGTTTTTTTTCTCGAGCAAGGCAATGCTGGCTTCATCGCGCGAACCGTCTATGCGGCAGTATGCGTGTTCGTTCCGCTCAACATAGCGGTGTTCACGTTGTTGCGCGAACGCGGTGTGTGGAATGCCCCGGGTCTGCGCAGGATGTCGCTGCCCCTGATCGAGGTGGGTGCGATTGTGGCGATCGTGCTATCGGACGCAGCCGAATTTACCGAAATGCTGTATCTCCCCATTCTCGAGCAGGTGGTGCTTTCCCCCAGGATTCACATTCCACAAGTCGGCATTGTGTGCGCGGTGGCGGCCGTGTCTGTCGCTGTCGTGTGTGCGGTGGTGCGTGGGTCCGTCATCGACGCCGCGTTTGCCGCCGCCGCCGCCTGTTTTGCGCTGGCGTGCAACGATTTGCCGTTCCACGGTCCATTCGCATGGTTTTGCACGATGGCGGGCATGATCGTCGCCATCGCGGTGGTCCAGGATTCTCACCGCATGGCGTTTTACGACGAATTGACCGGTTTGCCCGGGCGCCGTGCGTTGAACGAGCGTTTAGGGGCGCTGGATGGGACTTTCACCGTCGCGATGATCGACATCGACCACTTCAAGGCATTCAACGATACCTGGGGACATGACGTCGGCGACCAGGTGCTGAAACTAGTCGCTTCCCGTTTGCGGCGGGTTGGCGGTGGCGGCATGGCGTATCGATATGGGGGTGAGGAGTTCACGATTATTTTCGCCGCACGCCGTGCAAACAGCGTCATGCACCACTTCGAAGACTTGCGCAAAGACATCGAGAACTACAAGGTCACTCTGCGCGACAGGAGCCCGCCAAAGGATGCCGCGAGGGGAACGCCTGGGCCATCGGTCGCCGGCGACAACAAGGGGACGTCGCAATGGATTTCAGTGACTGTCAGCATAGGCGTTGGGGAGAGGACGGACCGGGCACAGCTGCCCGAACGGGCGCTCGAGGCAGCCGACCAGGCGCTCTATCGCGCCAAAGCGCAAGGCCGCAACAGGGTCAGCCGCTAGGCGGCTTGCGGAATTCACGGTAGGCCTTGCAGGCGCGACGCGCGGTAAGCACGTTACAATCCTTATGAGTCGTTCCTTAATCTCAATTGGTCCGAGGAAAAACAATGAAACGTTTTATCGTACTGTGCGCATTTTTGTTTCCGCTGGTGGCCTGGGCGGGGATGGACGAAGGCGTCGAGGCCTATACAACGGGCGACTATGCCAAAGCGCTGGCCGAATTCCAGAAGCTGGCGGACCAGGGCAATGTCGAGGGTCAATATTTTGTCGGGTTTTTGTACCACAACGGGTTTGGCGTCAAGCGCGACCAGAACGAAGCACTCAAGTGGTTTCAGAAGGCCGCGCAGCAGGGAGACGCGCGCGCGCAGTATTACGTGGGAATCATGTATGCGGCTGGTCAGGGCGCGCCCAAAGATCTGCAGACCGCAGACATGTGGCTGACATTGTCTGCGAACAATCCCAAGAGCAGCTACCGCGATTCCCTTTACACCAGGGAAGAGATCAGCAAGATCGAGAAAAAAATGACGCCCGAGCAAATCGCTCAGGCGAAGGAACTGGTCAAGAACTGGAAGCCTGAGAACTGACTAGTCAAGCAGTCAACACGGATCTAACGCACGTCACCCACAGTCTCACCACGAAGACGCGAATACCCTGGCGTTAGCCCGGAGTACCCTTTTAGGTCACGAAGAAAATCGAAGACTAATCACCAGCGACCATATACCGCCACCAAATTCAAGCCTGCGTTTCCCTTGCCTTTCTTCGTGTTCTTCGTGACCTTCGTGGTGAGATTTAAGGGTTCGCGGTTTGAGTCTCAAACTTTCAACAAATCATTTGGCGCGCAGATAAGTGTCGTCACCGTTGATCCAATCCTCTCGTGGCGGAGTGAAGACGTCGTAGGCCACCAGCGTTTCGATTGCTTCGGCGGTATGCGGTACATTGGCGGGGATGAAGATCATTTCATTTGGTCCGACTTCTACGGTCCGGTTTTCCAGCTTGAATCGCCAGACCCCGCTGGTGACGAACGTCACCTGCTGATTGTCGTGGGAATGCAAGGGCACGACATATCCTTTTTCGACCAGGGTCTGTCCAATCATGATCTTGCCGTCCCAAGCCAGCTTGCGCACAAACTTGTCATTCAGTCTTTCCGCGGGAACCTGGTCCCAGTTGATGTGTTTCATGTCGGGTCTCTCGGCAGTTGAACAGTAAGCGCGAGCATATCATTATCCAATTTTGCCTCTTGCCGCCTCGGCTTTCTCCAAACCGCGGCACATGCGCCAGCAAAAAAACGGGGAGCGCAAGGCTCCCCGCTTCAATTGCGATGCGAAAGCTCAGGCCGTCGTTTTCTTGCCTATGTAACCGTAAGCGACATTGTTGCGTTCGATGCCTTCCGCTTCGTAGTGCTGCTTCATCAGCGCCAGTTGGTCGCGGCTCAGATCCTCATATTCGGCCTGGATCTTATAGTTGTAGATGCGCGCGGAATTGGTGCCGAAGATCTTGCGCTTGACTTCGCTGTCCGCGCCGCCAAGCTTGGTCTTCCAACCCATCTTCTGCATCAGATCGTCCGGAATTTCCAGCCGGCGCATGGCCTCGATCTGCCACTGCGGGCTGCCGTACCAGACAGAATCCGAACCCCAGACCACGCGGTCCGCCCCCATCTCGTTGACGAACTGCCCAACCAGGGCCGCGCTGAAGCGCGGATTCGCCACCGCGGAGTTGGCGAAGGTAGTGCCCAGTTCAGCGTAGACATTCTTGACGCCGTATTTGGCGGGAATTCTCGCCAAGTCCGTTGCCCAGCGAATGTTGCCGGACTTCTCGAACAGGGCCAGCTCGGCCGCCGGGTCTTCGAGGAACGGACGCAACGCGCCGTGATACATGACGAAATTGATGCCCGGCCAGTCTTTCGCGGCCTTCGGCAGATCGTCCACCGTGGCGAACTGCCACACACCCGCCCACGATTGCTCGTAGTCGATCGGCAGCAGCCCCTTGTGGATACAGACAGTGCGCGGCCCGGTCTTCATGATTTTCTCGTAGAACGGGTACATCAGTTTCTCGTCGTCGAGGCGCCATGTCGAACCCTTGGTCGTAGGCGAAAGCGGATCGCCCACGGTGTAGCCCTTCCAGGCGTCCGGCTTGAGTTCGGCCGCGGCGCGATCCACCGCATCCATCCAGCCCGGCGTGCCCGGCGTGAACACAAAGTGACCGAACATGCGCCGCGAGCCGGCAACCCGGTTGATGGCATTGCGCGCATCCGCGATGGCTTCGTTGGAGAGCAGCCACCACGTTTCGTCGTCGAACGGCGCCCCGGACAGCAAAGCAACCTTCGTGTCGCTGTCGAGGAAGATCTCCTTCAGATAGTTCTGGAACTTGTAGCGCTGAAGAACCAGCGGAATGTCCTTCAGCATGTCGGGATTCCAGTGCTCGGAAGCGTACTTGCCCAGACCCAGGAGTCCTTCCTTGTCGAAGTCGTCGCGCACGAAGTGCGTCTGATCGTCGAAGATGAACTGTTTCTTGAGCGCTTTGGCACGGGCATCGGCCACATCGGTGTCGGCGGCCTCAGCCTCGGAAACGTTCCAGATCGGTCCGAAAACCTGATTCATCGCCAGGAAGGCGACCGCCATTCCCGAAGTTGTCTTCAGGAAGGTGCGCCGGTCCATGTTCAGCTTGTGTGCGTAATGATCGGCGAGTTCCTTGATCCGTGCCTCGACCTGTTTCTGCTTGTCGGTCTGCGGCAGCGGGTTATATTCGCCGTTTGAAACGATTTGCGTGGGCACCGGCGAGGCAAAGGCTGCCTCTTCGGCGTGCTCGGTCTGCTTGCGTTCTCTATCGGTTAACCACATGCTCGACTCCCCCTCTTGTAGGAATGTTTCATGGGCCTGCTTGGACGTCCAGGTGACGGCATGCCGGGGTGTTTCCACTTATTGCACCAGCCGACCGTCTGGTTTACGTTCTAGCACTTGCAGATATAGAGTCAAGTGTAGCTTTCGTTGCGGCACGGCAAGGGAATCTCGGCGCGGCGTTGTTGCAACGGCGGCCCGCTGAATGCACTCACATGAAAACCCTTCCCGATCCGCGCCGTTACGTACCGTCCTCATTGAATCCGCTCGTTGCGCTTGCCCAATCCCTCGCAGGACTGGATTCTGCGTTGCAGCACGGAAAGTCGGCGCAACATCTATATGCCGCACTCGACCGGTTGCTTCAGACGGGGGATGACGCGCTGATCGAGCAAGCGCTCGATCAGGCGCCTTCCTATGCGGTTTTCCGCATCCTCTCGGAAGCCCTGGATAACGCCCTGAAAGCTCCCGGTGAAGCAACACTGCAATTGCGCATGTTTGCGATTCCGTTACTGATCGTCACGGGAGGGCGTTCGCCGCTGGTCGTGCCGGCGGTAGTCCCGGACTGCGGGGCCCTGAAGGCCGTGTTCGATGCGCACGGCACGCTTGGGACCATGAAGAATTTCGGACTTGGCAACACTTTGGCCTCCGCGGACGGGCTCGCCACGCTCAAGCCCGGCATGCTCTACCGCCGGTCGCGCGAAACCGGCGCGGAAAACCTGCCTCCCCTGGATGTTCCGCCCGAGGATATCCATCTCACCAGCAACGAAGAACAGGTGCATTTGCGATTCCTGACGGGCGTGTCGGTCACGTCGGCCGATGCCCCGGGGTTTGGCGAAACCGCCGGAAATATTGGCGCATGGGGCGTTGCATTTACACGGACGCTGGCCGCCCAGCTGGGCCAGCCGGGATTGTCGCTGCTACCGATACCGCGCCCGCCGATGAGCCCCCGCCAGGCGCTTGACGCGGGAATATTTGCGAAAAGCGAAATCGGTTTCCAGTTGTTCCTCAGCACGGCGTTGCGCCGGTTTCGATCGCGGGTCGGCGAAGCGCAGGCCGAGGTTGCCGCCTGCGCCGACGGCAGGGTTCGCATTCGACTGAGCTCGCCGTTCGATGAATCGTTCTCACCGGAATACGAATGGCACCTGCAGCCTGGCGACGACATGGGCGCTGTCAGCAACGCAATATTCACGCTGCTTGAGGAGTGCAGAGTTATGGACGTACAGGTCGCCGAAACCATACAGCTCGTTTCAGCTTCGCACTGACTAAGTCTTCACCGCAGCAGCTTCAGCCGTAAGTGTTTCACCTTAAGGCGCGGAGGCGCAGAGGAAACGCAAAGGAAAGCAATACCAGAGAATGTTTCGTAGGAAATGAATGCGGGCGTCGGCTGCAATAATTGCCGCGAATGTACGCAGCCCAATGATTTCTACCTCTCGGTACGTTTCCTTTGTCTTTCTCTGCGTTTCCTCTGCGCCTCCGCGCCTCGGCGGTTATTTTTGGTTAGGTTCTTCCAGAAATAGCTGCACTTCGCGGAACAGCTCCATGCGGTTCTTTTCCATGATCACGGTGTGCGTGCCTTCGCCGATTTCGACGTAGCGTTTGACCGGCGCGTTTTTCAGCAACGGGAACAGCGCCTGCGCCATATAGGCCGGGGTATCCTGATCCCATTCACCTTTGATCAATAACGTAGGTACGCGGATGTCGGCGGGAACGTAATACGGTTTGCCTGAAGCCCAATACGCCCGCACGTCCTGGATGACGCCGTTTGGGGCGCGTAAATCGCCGCTTTCCCTGGATTTGGGATCTGTCGCCCAGGTTGCCTGCGCCCAGGTGTCGAACCAGCCCGCCGGAATAAGGTCCGCCTGTTTGTCCTCTGGCACACCGGTGAGCCAGCGTTTTTTGGCGTTCTCCTTCGTTACCGTGCGATAGGCGCCCAGCGGCCCGTCACCACCGATCAGGCCCGGGGTGTTGCGCAGCCAGAGCGGGGCATACAGCACGAGCTTGTTGACCTTGTCGTTATTGGCAGCGGTGTAAGCCGCCATGATCGAGGTTCCCCACGACCAGCCGAGCAAATGGACCTTTGCAACGTTGCGCCGCTTCATGATGTAGTCAACCGCCGAGCCCACGTCGCGAATCGCAACTTCGGTAGTCACGATGGGCGGATTGTCCTTGGCCGGCTGCTCCATTTCTGCAGGACGCGTTGACCTGCCGTACCCGCGCAAGTCCACCATGTAGACGTCCCAGCCGTGCGCAGCGATGTATTCCATCCATGACATTCCGTCGAGGGTGAGATCGAATGCGGTCGTCGCAGGGTAGGTCGCGCCGTGCACGTACAGCAACACCCGGTCGGACTTGAACGCGGACTCGGGCGGGCGCTTGTTGCGGATATAGAGACGGATGCCCGGCGTATCGGAAGGAATATGCAGGTCTTCGCTGATCAACGCAGGCACCCTGGCGCTTATTTCGTCAAGTGCGGCGGCGCCAGTCATCATGGGTGTCACGATTGTAATGAGAAGCGCAAGCAGAAAATTTCGGATAGCGCAATACAATTCGATCTCCTGAATTTGTTCCGGGACGGCGGATCACCACTTTAGCGAAAGCGAATGCGGGCGTCATCGTTACAATCCGGGTATGGACAAGAATGTTCCCTATGCCGGGCTTACACCTGATGTGATTCTGAATGCGATCGATTCCACGGGAATCCGCACCGATGGACGGCTCTCTGCGTTGAACAGCTACGAAAACAGGGTTTATCAGGTGGGAGTTGAGGATGACTTGCCGCTCGTCGTCAAGTTCTACCGTCCCGGGAGATGGACCGACGCGCAGATACTCGAAGAGCATGCCTTTACCGCAGAACTTGCGGAACGCGAAATTCCAGCGGTTCCGGCGCTGGTGATCCGAAACTCGACGCTGCATGCATTCGGTGGATTCCGTTTCACTTTGTATGCGCGTCGCGGCGGGCGCGCGCCGGAACTGGACGATCCCGACACGCTGGAGTGGCTGGGCCGGTTTATCGGCCGCATCCATGCGGTTGGTGCGACCAAACCCTTTGTCCATCGTCCCGCCGTCGATATCGCCAGTTTCGGCGAAGAACCGCGCAACTATCTGCTCGACAACGACTGGATTCCCGCCGATTTGCGCGATGCCTATGCCAGCGTACTTCATCAGGCCTTGATGGGTGTCCGCGATTGCTTCGATCGCGCCGGCGCGGTGCGCTCCCTGCGGCTGCACGGGGACTGCCACCCGGGCAACGTGCTCTGGACCGACGATGGGCCGCATTTCGTCGATTTCGACGATGCCCGCATGGGCCCCGCCATGCAGGATTTGTGGATGCTTTTGTCGGGAGATCGGGCAGCAATGACCAGACAACTCTCCGATGTACTGGCTGGCTATGAGGATTTCGCCGAACTTGACCGCCGTGAATTAGGTCTCACAGAAGCTCTCCGCACGTTGCGTCTTGTCCACTATTCCGCCTGGCTGGCCCGGCGCTGGGAGGATCCGGCTTTTCCTGCGGCATTCCCTTGGTTCCATACCACAAAATACTGGCAGGACCAGGTTCTTCAGCTAAGGGAGCAGGTGGCTGCCATGCAGGAATCTCCTCTCGGGCCGTTATAAGTTATAAGTATGGAGAATGGTCCTTTCGCTTCCTTGACGCTCCATGACGGAATCATTACAGTCCGGCGAGCCTGGGCGATTGGGCGTTTCACATGAGAAATCGGCGGTCTTTCAGTCGATCTCCGATAGAGAGGCACAATGATCTACCAGTTGCACGAATTTCATAAAACGGTGATGGCGCCAGCTGTCGCGTGGGCCGATATGGCGCGGCATTTGTTCACCAATCCGCTGAGCCCGCTGGCGTACACGCCGCTATCGCGCAGGCTGGCCGCCAACAGCGAAATGTTCGTGCGCCTGCTCCGACGGTATCCGAAGCCGGCCTGGGAAATCGATGAAACGCTTGTTAACGGCGAGCGAGTAGCTGTGACCCGCGAAGTGGTCATCGATAAGGCCTTCTGTCAGCTGCTTCACTTTCGCAAGTCGGTCGCCGTCGAACAGCCCAAGCTGCTGATCGTCGCGCCCCTGTCCGGGCATTTCGCGACCCTGCTGCGCGATACAGTGCGTACCGCGCTGGTGGACCACGACGTCTGGATCACGGACTGGGTTGACGCCAAGATGGTGCCGCTGGCGCAAGGCCCGTTCCACCTGGATGACTATGTCGACTATATTCGCGAATTCATTCGCTTCCTTTCACCCGACCTTAATGTGATGTCGGTATGCCAGCCGACCGTGCCGGTACTCGCCGCGGTATCGCTGATGGCCGCGGAAAACGATCCGGCCGTGCCCAAAGCGATGATCATGATGGGCGGTCCGATCGACACCCGTCGCAATCCAACCACGGTGAACGATTTCGCCGCGGGAAGGCCGCACTCATGGTTTTCCAATCAGGTCATCATGCGCGTGCCCGCCAACTACCCCGGCTTCATGCGCAAGGTCTACCCGGGCTTTCTGCAGCATGCGAGTTTCCTGGCGATGAACCCGGATCGCCACATGGATGCGCACAAGCAGTTTTACAACCACATGGTGCGGGGCGACGGCGAAAGTGCAGACGCGCATCGCAAATTCTACGACGAGTACAACGCCGTGCTCGACATGCCTGCCGAGTACTACCTCGATACCATCAAGGTCGTATTTCAGGATTTCCAGTTGCCGAAAGGAAAATGGTCGGTGCGCGGTACGCTCGTACAACCGGAGGCGATCCGCAAGACGGCCTTGTTCACCATCGAGGGCGAACTGGACGATATTTCCGGAAACGGCCAGACCGAAGCCGCGCAGACCCTGTGCCGCAATATTCCTTCCGACAAGCGCAAGCACTTGCTGGCGAAGGGACTGGGGCACTACGGCATATTCAGCGGACGCCGATTCCGCGAAACGGTCTACCCGCAGATTCGCAGTTTCATCCGCCTCGTATCCCAACGCGAGGCAGACCTCAAGCTGGTGCGCGTAAAGTAACCCGCGGGCGCGGCCAGCCGGCCCGTCCCCGCCAGTGTTTGGTCGATACTCCGTCGCCGGCGATTAGCCCCCTGCTACAATACAACCGAATCGCTCCGCGACTGCGGGTCGACAATCCTCTTGTCAGGTGTCGTCAGTTTTAGCGGGTGGATGTGATCCGTGGAACGCGAAGCTGGCCCGCCGGCCCACGGGCAAAAAACCAAAAAATATCAGAGGAGGCAACAATGGGTAAAGCGATACGTTTCCACAAAACAGGCGGTGAGCGTGGAGGGCGGAGCAGGTTCCATCGGCTTTAGCCGATGGATGTGACCCTGTAACGCGAAGCTGGCCCGCCGGCCCACGGGCAAAAAACCAAAAAATATCAGAGGAGGCAACAATGGGTAAAGCGATACGTTTCCACAAAACAGGCGGCCCCGAAGTTCTGCAGCTCGACGACGTCGAGGTGGGTGAGCCCGGCGCAGGCCAGGTGAAAATACGCCATACGGCGATCGGCCTTAACTTCATCGACACCTACCAGCGCTCCGGCCTTTACCCGCTGCCGTTGCCCAGCGGCGCGGGCAGCGAGGGTGCCGGGGTGGTCGAGGCCGTCGGCGCCGGAGTGACGCAGGTCAAGGTTGGCGACCGTGTCGCCTACGCGGGCGGCACGCCGGGAGCCTATTCCGAATCGCGCCTGTACGCGGCGGACAGGCTGGTCAAAGTGCCGGCCGGCATCTCCGATCAACAGGCCGCGGCCATGATGCTCAAAGGCCTCACCGTGCAATATCTCATCCGCCGCGTCTACCGCGTGGAGAAGGGCGAAACCGTGTTGTTCCATGCCGCGGCCGGCGGCGTAGGCTTGATTGCCTGCCAATGGCTCAAGGCGCTGGGCGCAACGGTGATCGGCACCGTTGGCTCGGACGAGAAAGCGAACATCGCGAAGGCGCATGGCTGCGACCATGCAATCGTTTACACCCGAGAGAATTTCGCCGAGCGCGTCAAGCAAATCACTGGCGGAGCAAAAGTGCCCGTAGTGTTCGATTCCGTCGGCAAGGATACTTTTGCGGGTTCGCTCGATTGCCTGAAGCCACGCGGCCTGCTGGCGGTATTCGGCAACGGGTCCGGTCCCGTGACCGGCGTCGACCTCAACACGCTGGCGCGCGGATCGTTTTATGTCACGCGGCCGACGCTGATGACCTACACGGCGTCGCGCAGCGATCTCGAAGCCGCAGCCAGGGAATTGTTCGAGATCGTGAAGTCCGGCAAGGTCAAGATCGAAATCAACCAGACCTACAAGCTCGCCGACGCTGCGCAGGCACATCGTGACCTCGAGGCTCGCAAAACCACCGGCTCGACCGTCCTGCTGCCGTAACCAAAAACAATATTTGCCACAGAGGACACAGAGAAGACCAGTTACGGCTGGTAACCAAGTCGTTCTGATATTTTTGAATTTCTCTGTGTTCTCTGTGACCTAAAAGGATACTCCGACGTGCTACGCACGTAGGGTATCTGTGGCTAAGTGAAGTAGGTGGGGGAGAAGATGATTGAAGATCTTAAGAACAAAGTCGTGCTGATCACCGGGGCCAGCACCGGGATCGGGGCGGCGGCGGCGATTGCGTTCGGTCGCAACGGCGCGAAAGTCGCGGTGCATTACAACAAGAGCAAGGCCGAGGCCGAGAAAGTCGCCGCGCAGGTGGAAAAGGCCGGCGGCAAGGCATTGCTGGTCGGCGGTGACGTCACCGACTCAGCGACCTGCAGGCAGATCGTCGACAAAACGGTGTCCGGTTTCGGGCGCATCGACGTGCTGATCAACAATGCAGGTGGACTGGTGCAGCGCGCGCCGATCGAAACCATTACAGACGAACTGTTCGATCACGTCATCAACCTGAATGTGCGCTCGACCATGATTTGCACCGCCGCCGCCGCGCAACACATGCGCAAACAGGGCACCGGGGGCGCAATCATCAATGTGACCTCGGTTGCCGCCCGTCACGGCGGCGGGCCGGGTGCATCGCTCTACGCCGGATCGAAAGGTTTTGTCAGCACCATCACGCATGGCCTTGCCAAGGAACTGGTCAAGGACAGGATTCGTGTCAACGCCGTGGCGCCCGGCGTCATCACGACCCCTTTTCATGATCGCTACTCGACTCCGCAGATGCTCGAAGGCTTTAAGGCCAGCATCCCGATGAACCGGTTGGGCACGGCCGACGAGTGCGCCGGTGCATTCATGTTTCTCGCGTCCGAGCAGCTCAGTGGCTACATGACCGGCCAGATATTGGAAGTGAACGGCGGGCAGTACATGCCCTAGCGCAAATAGTGCTTCTGCCACAGAGGACACAGAGTTCACAGAGGAATCAAAAGCGGAATCACATTGGATTGCGAAGCAGCACATACATATATTCGCTAAACCATGTCAGCGAGTGACGCAGAGAGTTCATAGGTCTCTTTTTGGATTTTCTCTGTGTCCTAAAAGGGTACTCCGACGTGCTGCACACGTAGGGTATCTGTGACCTCTGTGGCAAATGAGTTTGGGTCTAAACCCAACGGGAGGAGAAATGTTCAATTTGAGTGGCAAAGTGGCCCTTGTCAGCGGCGCATCGCGCGGGCTGGGTTGGGCGATGGCGCAGTCGCTGGCAACGGCGGGTGCGCACGTGATCCTGAATGCGCGCGACGGCGCGGCGCTCAAGGAAAGAGTGAAGGAACTCGCGGCGAAGGGATTGAAAGGCGAAGCGGCCGCCTTCGATGTAACAGACCACACTGCGGGCGGCGCCTGCATCCAGGGCGCAGTTAAAAAGCACGGCCGTTTCGACGTCCTGGTTGCGAACGCAGGTATCCAGCACCGCAAACCGATCACTGAATTCGAAGCGGCCGACTTCGAGCGCGTGGTTGCGACCAACCTTACGGCGGTGTGGGCGCTCGCCAAAGAAGCGGCGAAAGTAATGATTCCGGCGCGGCGCGGCCGCATCATCATGACAGGCTCGGTCAGCGCCATCCTCGCCCGCCCGACCATCTCCGCATATGTCGCAAGCAAAGGCGCGGTTCATGCGCTTACCCGCGAACTGGCAATCGAACTGGCGCCGCACAACGTGACTGCGAATGCCATCGCGCCGGGCTATTTCGCGACTGAGATGAATACTGCGCTGATCCAGAACAAGGAATTCAACGACTGGGTGTGCAAGCGCACGCCGGCCGGCCGCTGGGGCAAACTGGAAGAAATCGGTCCCATCGCCGTGTTTCTCGCGTCGGACGAAGCCTCGTTCGTAAACGGACATATCCTGGTGACGGATGGAGCGTTCAGCGCGTCGATGTGATTGCGACAAGTGTCGAGTGGTTAGTGGCGAGTGGCTAGTAAAAGCGCTCCAGGCACTAACCACTAACCACTAACCACTAACCACTAACCACTAACCACTAACAAGGAGAATCCTTGGCTGGCAAATTCAAAATCGGTATTTCCCGCGACGCTATTACGAAGGACGGCACGATTTTCGGCGAGGAAGCATTCAAGGTGTTGGAAGATCCGGCGGTGCAATGGGAATTCCTGCCGGAAAAGGTTCCGGAGATCCCGCCGGAGTATGCGGCCGGCTACGACGCCATATGCCTGATGTCGGCCAAGGTGACGCGCAAAACGCTGGCGACGCCGGACAGGAAACTGAAGCTGATCGCACGCTTCGGGGTGGGATACGATACCGTCGATGTGCCGGCGTGCACCGAAAACGGTGTGCTGCTGACCATCACGCCGGACGGTGTGCGCCGCCCGGTGGCCGCCAGCGTCATCGGCTTCGTGCTCGCGCTGGCGCACCGCATGTTCCTCAAGGACAGGCTGACGCGGGAAGGGCGCTGGGCGGAGAAGGGTAATTATCTCGGCAGCGGCTTGATGGGCAGAACGCTTGGAGTCATCGGCGTCGGCAACATCGGCAGGGAAATCTTCAAGCTTGCGCAGCCTTTCGGCATGAAGCTGCTGGGTTGCGATCCAAATGTTTCTCAATCTTCGGTAACGTCGCTCGGTGTAACCCTGGTCGACAAAGACACCTTGCTCAAGCAGGCGGATTACATCTCGGTCAATACGCTTCTCGATGACAAGACCCGGGGTCTTATCGGCGCGCGTGAGTTTGCGCTGATGAAGCCCACGGCGTACTTCATCAACACCGCGCGTGGCCCCGTGGTCGTGGAATCGGCTCTGATCGATTCCCTTAAGCACAATCGGATTGCGGGCGCTGCCATCGACGTATTCGAACAGGAACCGGTTTCGCCCGACAATCCGTTACTGAAGATGGATAACGTGATTGTCGCGCCCCATGCCATCTGCCATACCGACGAATGCATGAGCCTGCTTGGTCAGAGTGCCTTCAAGGCCGCGGTAGACCTGGCGAACGGACGCAAGCCCCATCTGATCGTCGATCCCGAAGTCCTGCGGCATCCGGGGTGGGTCGGGAAGTTTCATGCGTGAACGAAATGCAGGGGAGAGGGACGCCCCGCGTTGCGGGATACCGGTCTTCGACCATAAGGGTCGAGGGATGAGGGACTAAAGATCCCTTTATGCTTGTGCCTAGAATTTCCAAGAATCGGTGGAAAAGGCACGATTGAATTCCCCTCGTCACTCGTCCCTCGTCCCTTGTCAAGTCAGCTACCATTAGAGAGACACTAAAATGCGAACCAATCCCGTAAAGGCCAAACTTCTCAACAACCAGCCCGTCTTCGGCGCTTTCGGTTGGGAATTCCTCGTGCCTGGCCTGCCACAGATCGTGAAATCCTGCGGCGCGGAATTTCTGCTGATCGACATGGAACATGCCGGCACCAGCTATGAGACGCTCAAGGAGCAGGCCGCACTTTGCCGCGGCCTGGACCTGGTGCCGATGGCCCGGGTGCCTGCCAATCAATACCACTATATTTCCCGCGCTCTGGATCTCGGCATCATGGGCATCATGGCGCCGATGGTGGGATCGGCCGAAGAAGCGCGCCACATCGTTTCCTGCACGCGCTATCCGCCGGCAGGAAGGCGCGGCGCGGCATTCGGATTCGCATCGGACGACTACATCGGCGGCAATGTTGCCGACAAGATCAAAATCGCCAACGAACGCACGCTGGTGATGTGCCTGATCGAGACCGCGGAAGGAATCGAAAACGTCGATGAGATCGCAGCAGTGCCCGGTGTGGACGTGCTCTGGCTCGGCCATTTCGACCTTACCAATTTTCTCGGCATCCCCGCCCAGTTTGACCATCCGAAATATGTGAAGGCCATCGGGAAAATGACCGCTGCGGCAAAAAAGCACGGCAAAGTGCTCGCCTGCGCCACGGGTGACGATCAATGGAGCCGCGACTACTGGGCGAAGGGCTTTCGCCTGTTTGCGATGGGAATCGATTCGATGTTGCTGCAGGGGGCGCTGAAGCAGGGCATGGCGGTACTCGATGCGCTGAAGTCCCCGGGGAAAGAAAAAGGCAGAAAAAAATAATAGCCCGCTCGGCGAGGCGTCCCGCGCTTCGCACCAGGGACGGCGCACCAACCAGGAGAGAAGAAAATGGCGCAGGCCAGATTTCGCGTCGGTATTACCAAGGACAACATCAAATCCGACGGCAAACCGATTTTCGATGAGTCCGCCTTCAAGATTCTGCGGGAGGCCGGCATCGATTATGAGTTTCTGGCGGAGCACGAAGCCGAGCTGACGCCGGAAACCGCGTCTAAATACGACGCGCTGGCGGTCATGTTGGCGAAGGTGACGCGCAGGACGGTCTCTGGCCCGGATCGCAAACTCAAACTGATCGCCCGCTTTGGCGTTGGCTACGATACGGTCGACGTGCCCGCGTGCACCGAGAACGGGGTCATTTTGGCAATCACGCCCGACGGCGTGCGCCGGCCGGTGGCGACTTCCGCGCTGACGTTCATGCTGATGCTGGCGCAGAAGGTCATGGTGAAGGATCGTCTCACTCGCGAGGGCCGCTGGGGCGAACGGCTGAATCACATGGGGACCGGTTTGTCGGGCCGCGTGCTTGGCTCGCTCGGCGTGGGCAACATCGGCTCCGAACTGTTTCGGCTCGCCGCGCCATTCGGCATGAGGCATATGGCCTGCGATCCCTATGTAACCCAGGAGTCTGTAGCGCCGCTCGGGGTGAAGTTGGTCGACATGGATACATTGTTTCGCGAGGCCGATTTCCTGTGCGTCAATTGTCCACTCAGCGAAGAAACCCGCAAACTGGTCGGTGCGCGCCAGTTCTCCCTGATGAAGCCCGGCGCTTACTTCATCAATACCGCGCGCGGGCCGATCGTCGACGAAAAGGCACTGTACGACGTGCTGTCCAGCCGTCGCATCGCAGGCGCGGCCATCGACGTGTTCGAGCAGGAACCCGTCGCGCCCGATAATCCCTTGCTCAAGCTCGACAACATAGTCGTGACTCCACATCACATCTGCCTGACCGACGAGTGCATCAACACAATAGCCGCCAGTGTATTCAGCGCCTGCCGCGATGTCGCCGCCGGACGTGTGCCGAAAAACGTGGTCAACCAGGAAGTACTCGGCAAGGTCAGCTACTTTCATCGGTAACACAATCAATCTTCAATCGGATAAATTACATCGGACGCACGTCAGGGCGAGCAAACAGCACACTGAATCGGATCAAGAAGACCGCATGATGATTTCGATACGCAAATCCAGGTTTTGCATGGGAGCCGACGTTTCGGGAGTCGATCTGTCGAGGCCGCTTGGCGATGCGGCGTTCGAGGACATCCGCGATGCCTTGCACCGATATCATGTGTTGTCGTTTCGCGCTCAGGTACTGCAACCCCAGGCATTTCGGGACTTTGCCAGCCGGTTCGGCCCACCCGAACCGCATTTGCTCGATCAGTTCCATCATCCCGAGTATCCGGACATCCTGGTGCTATCGAACGTGGTGCGCGACGGCAAACCGGCTGGCCTCGCGGATGGCGGGACCTATTGGCACACCGATTACTCTTATCTCGACGTCCCTGCGCGCGCAACTGCGCTCTATTCGGTCGAGGTGCCGGAAGTGGGTGGCGATACCTTGTTTGCGGATCAGGAGCAGGCGTACGCGGATTTGTCCGAAGCCATGAAGGATCGAATCGAGGGATTGGTGACGCTCAACGTCTACGGCAATCGCGACGATGTCGACCCCAAGTCGCGCACCACGGCTTTCCGGCCGACCGAGGAACAAAAGGCAAAGCGCCGCGCGTATCTGATACGCCACCCCCTGGTACGCCGTCATCCGTACAGCGGCCGCAAGGCGTTGTATGCAGTTTCCGGCACCTCTTATGGAATCGAGGGAATGCCCGAAGAAGAAGGCCTGGCGCTGTTGCGGGAATTGGCGGCTCACTCGACCCAGCCAAAATACCAGTACCGGATGCAATACGGCGTGGGCGACGTCGTCGTGTGGGACAACGCATCGGTACTGCATTCGGCGACGTTGACCGACCCGTCGCATCCGCGCACCCTGTTCCGCGTCACCGTCAAAGAAACGCAGCGGCCTACCGCATAGGGGCATATGCTGATTGGCATCTAAATCAGAATCTGAACCACGGAGGACACGGAGAACACGGAGACTGCAGGATTCGATTCAGAGGGTCGCAACGAGCGGCGACGTGTGCCCCAGTCATCGATCCCTGCGTGCCACGCGCTTTCCTTTCATATCTCATGTTTTTTCTCCGTGTTCTCCGTGTTCTCCGTGGTTCATTGTTTCTTTTTCTCGCAGTAGCGGCGCAGGCGGCGCCGTATCCCGAGCCGGTTCACGGCGACTTCGTGCTGCGCAATTTTCACTTCAGCAGCGGCCAAACGCTCGACGAACTCAGATTGCACTATTTCACGCTGGGCAAGCCGGCGCGAAATGCGCAAGGACACATCACCAACGCAGTGTTGTTGCTGCATGGTACCGCCGGCAGGGGCGCAGGATTTCTCGTGGACGGTTTTGCCGGCGAATTGTTCGGCAGTGGCCAACCACTCGATGCCGGCCGATGGTATGTCATCGTTCCCGACAATATCGGGCACGGCCGGTCGAGCAAACCGAGCGACGGATTGCGTGCCCAATTTCCACACTACGGTTATACAGACATGGTTGAGGCGCAGCATCGGTTGATCACGCACAGTCTGGGTGTGGATCACTTGCGGTTGATCGTGGGCGTATCGATGGGCGGCATGCACGCCTGGCTGTGGACGGAAAAGTATCCGGAGTTCATGGATGCCGCACTGCCACTCGTTTGTCTTCCCGTGCAGATTTCAGGCCGTAACCGCATGGAGCGGCGCCTGATCGTGGATGCGATTCGCAATGATCCGGAGTGGAAAGGCGGCAACTATGAAAAACAGCCGCAAGGGCTGGAGACCGCGCTGCGAATGGTGGCCATCAGTGCCGGCAGCACAAAGCAGTTGTACCTGGAAGCGCCGACGCAGGAATCGACCGACCGCCTGCTAGAGCGCATGGTTCGCAGCCGCATGCAGAACGCCGATGCGAATGACGTCATGTACGCCTGGGATGCTTCGCGCGACTACGATCCCGCACCGCAGTTGCATACGATCCGGGCTGCCGTGACCGCGGTGAATTTCGAGGACGATGAGCGCAACCCGCCGCAACTGGGCATCATGGAGCGCGAGATCGGGCGCGTGGCGCGAGGAAAATACCTGCTCGTACCGGCGAGTGAGCGCACGCGCGGACACGTCAGTCCGGGCGATGCGACCTTGTGGAAGGACTATCTGGTGGAACTGCTGGCGCGCTCGGCACGTTGAATGGTTGTTTTCCGATAATCGGGGGACGATTTTCTCAGCATCTCGTCAAGGCCTGCAGTGAGTTGGGCGAGTTCGGGCATCGCGTCCGTCGGCCTGCCGGCGGGCGCTGCATCTTGCAACAGCACGGGCATCCAGGTCCTGGCTATTCCCAGCGACGAGGCGACGGCGTCCGGGTAACTCGCCAACAGCATTTCCTCTGTCTCGCCGAACGTCTCCACGCGCGCACGCCACGCGGCCAGATGTGTATGGCAAGTCCGCATTCGGGACGCATTGCCTCAAAGCGGTTTGCTCGGGTCGATCAACGTGCGCCACATGTGCGCGGTCGCGCTGCTGTCATTGCCCAACCCTTCTTTCGGTTGGCGAAAATGACGGCCGATGATGTCTGTAAATGGT
>Ga0207648_10000129_pt1 | contig 75233 bp, 72 predicted proteins | sample KBSMisM32_FD_184310 | JGI IMG/M metagenome (GOLD analysis project Ga0207648, IMG submission 184310) | Miscanthus rhizosphere microbial communities from Kellogg Biological Station, Michigan, USA - KBS Miscanthus M3-2 (SPAdes) (version 2) | ecosystem: Host-associated > Plants > Roots >...
AGGTTGAAGCTCTGGAAGATGAAGCCGATCTTCTCGTTCCTCAGCTTCGAGCGCTGCTCGTCCGAGAGGCGGCTCACGTCCTCCCCGTCGAGCCGGTACCTGCCGGTGTCGAACGTCTCGAGGAGCCCGGCGAGGTTCATGAAGGTCGTCTTGCCGGAGCCCGAGGGCCCTGTCACCGCGACGAACTCGCCGTCGCCCACTTTCAGCGAGAAGTCGCGCAGCGCGTGCGTCTCGATGAGGTCCGTGCGATAGATCTTGCTTATACCGTGCATTTCGAGCATTGCTTCTCGCTCCAGGGTTCCGGCGGTCAGCCGCCGATGTGGAATTCGGGAACTTGGTTGAGGTCGCCGGCGCCGGAGATGACCACCTGGTCGCCCGGCTCGAGGCCGTTCAGCACCTCGATTTCGCCCACCGAAGCGGCGCCGAGTTCCACCGGTGTCAGGACGGCGCGATCGCCGTCCACGACGTAGACGGCGCGCGTGCCGGTCGCGATGTCCGCGCTCCGCTCGAACTTCCGCGCCTTGGCGCGCTGTTCGATGACGATCCGCACCGAGCCGCGCTGGCTCTGGCGGAGTCCGGCCGGCTGTTCGCCCGCGAATTTCACGCGGCCGGTCACCTGGCCGGAGCGGACCTCGGGTGAAATGGCGGTGACGAGTCCCGTGTGCTCCCGGCCGTCGAGCGAGATCTCCGCCCCCATGCCGGGCTTGATGTCGCGCGCGTAGACGTCGGCGATCTGAAACTCTACCTCGAAGGCCGACAGATCGACGACCGTCAGGAGCGGCGCATTCTCCGGGACGCTCGCCTTCTCCGCCGCGGCGAGGTTCGCGACCATGCCGTTGACCGGCGAGGCGACCGTGAGCTCGTCGATGCGGCGCTTCAGGTTCGCAACGACGTAACCCTGGCGCTCGCGCTCGAGCCGCTTGGCCTGCAGGTCGAGGTCGAGGCTCTCCTGCTCGAGGCCTGCGGTCTCGTGCGCGTGCTCGTAGGCGAGCTTTGCGGATTCGCGCTCATCCTGGGCGCGACGGAGATCCCGCTCGGCGATCGCGCCCTTGTCCCACGCCCATTGCGCGCGTTGGAGCTCGCGCTCCGCAGCGCGGATCTGCACGTCCGCGAGGTCCGCCTCCTCCTTGGTGCGCAGGTTCTGGCGACGGATCTCGATGCTCTGTCGGCGAAGCGCCGTGTCAAGGCTCTCGAGCGTCGCGCGCTCGCGCTGGTATTCGTTTTCGAGAGTCGGGCTCGCGAGGGTCGCGAGCACCTGGCCTTCCTTGACGCTGTCGCCCGCGCGCACCTGATAGCTGATGTTGCCGGGTGCGACGGCGAAGAGTGTGGGGCTCACGGCCGCGACCACCGTGCCCTGCGCCGAGACGTCGCGTACAAAGGGCCCTTCGGTCACCGTCGCGATGCGCAGCCGCTCGCGCGACAGCACATGCTCGGTTGCGCTCCAGCCGCGGATCAGGAAAGCGAACGCAACGATGACGACGAGCCCAGCCACCGCCGCGCCGAGCCAGACGAGGCGCCGGCGATCCGGCTTCGCCTCGACCGCGACGTCCTGGCCTTCGGTGCCCCGAATGGACAGGTCGCTGGCGGGCGGATTCGCGCGTTCGCCAGCCGACATCAACGGTTTCAGGTTGCTTACTTTCATGACCGCGCCAGCAAGCAATAGTGCAACCGCCGTGCCAGTTGCGGTCCGAAACTCGTAATGGATTGAATGTCATTGATTTTGCGTCGTGACCGCGGCGGGCCACGCGCGCCGGCCGGGTGTCCGCGGACACCGGCCGGACAGGGCTCCGGACAGGCTCGCCGCGCCTGCGAGGAACCGGCAGGCAGGAGGTAGAAAGCCGCCGGAGGCAGCGTGGCGACTCGTGACGTCCAGCCCGGTCCGGGAAAACCGAGCCGCAGAGGATGACGCAATCGAGCCTGCTGCCCCCGGCGTGCCAATCTCAGCTGAGTGGATTCTCGAGCTCGCTCTGACGGTGCAGAGCGGTGAGTGCGGTGTTGTCGATGCTGTTGATCGCGGTCTCGAGCGCATCCTGCGCGCAGGCGCGATGGGCGAACACACGCTGTACTTCGCGGACGCCCGAGACGTCGCCGCCGCAGACGATGCGGGCGGCCACCTTGAGGCGTCCGTACAGGTTATGCATCGCCGCCGCGTCGTGCAGGTCGGCCGGCGAATAGCTCACAGTCATCGTCTGGCGGTCCTCGTCGACCTTGACCCCGCCTGCTTCGGCGGAAATAGCAATTGTTGAACCGAGCAGGCCCAAGAGCAGGCTGCGGCTGAGACCGATGACGCGTGGGGAAATTGCAGTATTCATGTTCCGTCTCCTGATCCCTGATGTGTAGCGCGTGCGTTCTCGGTTCACACGTGAGCATTAGATGCCGGAGTGGGCATCTCGGCTGCTCGCTTCGGCGTGCCACGAAGTCGGCTCGCCGCGAGACGGCGCCTCTGACAGAATTCGTCAAACGGACGAAGGGAACTCCCGTGACAACGACGTACGGCATGATCGGGCTGGGCCGCATGGGCGGAAACATGAGCCGACGGATTGCCAGGGCCGGGCTCGAGGTGATCGCGTGGGACAGGGCGGCGGGTGCGCGCAGCGCGCTCACTGCGGAAGCAGGGATCCGGACGGTCGAGACGCTCGAGGAACTTGCGACCGGGCTGCCGACACCGCGGGTAGTGTGGATGATGCTGCCGGCGGGTGAGCCGACGGAGCAGGTGTTCGAGCGCCTGCAGACGCTGCTCTCGTCCGGCGATGTAATCGTAGATGGCGCCAACGCGTGGTATCGGGACAGCCAGCGCCGCGCCGCGCACGCCGTCGCCGCCGGCCTGCAGCTCGTGGACGCTGGCGTGTCGGGTGGTGTATGGGGGCTCACCAACGGCTACGGTCTCATGGTGGGCGGCAGCGCCGACGCCGTTGCGCGGATCGAACCCATGCTCAAGGCGCTCGCCCCCGCGCCCGACCGGGGGTGGCTGCACTGCGGGGCAAGCGGCGCGGGACACTTCGCAAAGATGGTGCACAACGGCATCGAGTACGGGTTGATGCAGGCTTATGCCGAAGGTCTTGCGCTGCTACGCGCCAAGAAGGATCTCAACCTCGATGTAGCGGCGATTGCCGAATCCTGGCGTCACGGCACCGTCGTCCGCTCGTGGCTACTCGACCTGACCGCCGAGTTCCTGGCGGAGGATGCGAAACTCGAGTCGATAGCCCCGCGTGTCGCCGATTCCGGGGAAGGACGCTGGGCAGCGATCGAGTCGGTGGAGCTAGGTGTCCCGACGCCGGTGATGACCCTCGCGCTGATGCAGCGGTTCGCGAGCCAGGATCGCGGCGACTACGCCAATCGGGTTCTTGCGCGCCTGCGGCAGTCGTTTGGCGGGCACGCGGTCACGAAGGGCTGACGAGCGTCGCCAGCCCGCGCGGAGCGGCTGCGGGATCCGCCACCACCAGCGTCGCCCGGCGCTCGACACGATTCGCGGGTATTGCCGCGGTGCCCTCAATCAAGTCCCGCAGCGGAGCAGCCTTGTCGCCGCCGGTGACGAGCCACAGGCGCTGACGCGCGCGCGACAACGCGGCGAGAGTCAGCGTCATGCGCCGGGTACCGTGATACTCGCCCGATACAGCGACGTCGCGCTCGATCGCGTCGAGAACCGGATCACCGGTCACGAGCGACGCGGTGTGACCGTCGATGCCGAGACCAAGCTGCACGATGTCGAAGCGCAACGGCGCCCCACCGATCGATTCGAGGATGTCCTGATAACTCCTGGCCGCGGCGACGAGATCGGCCGCGCCGACCGGCATGTCGAGCAGGTTGTCGCGCGGTAACGGTCCCTCGCGTACGAGCAGCGTCTCGAGTCGCTTGAGGTTGCGCCGTTCATCGTCGGCGGGTACCACCCGTTCGTCGACCTGCGCGACGTGGATGTCGCCCCACCCGAGGACACAGGTGCGCAGCTTTTCGATCATCCGCCACGGCGTGCCGCCACCGGACAGCGCAATGAGCGCGACCTTGCGTTCGTCGAGGGCGGCCTCGCAGGCGTTTGCGATCTCGAGCGCGGCGCGAGCTGCGGCCGCCTCGGCATCGCCCTCGACGATCAAGCGCATGGGCCATCGTCCTGTGGCTGATGCCAGCCACCCACGGATTCCGCCAGGCGATCGGCGGACGCGGGACCCCAGCTGCCGGGGTCATACGGCTCGGCCTGCGGTCCAGTTGCGAGCATCCGGTCGACGATCGACCACGCGACTTCGACCGAGTCCTGACGCGCGAAGAGAGCAGCGTCACCACGCAGTGCATCGCCCAGCAGCCGCTCGTAGGGCGTCATCTCGTCTGCCTGCGAGTTGCACGCGAACAGCTCGATCTCGCGCCCGCTCATGGTCTCGCCGGCTGCCTTGATTTGTGCGCCGATCGCGATCGCCACCCTGTCGGGACCCAGCCGGAATCGAAGGTAGTTGCCGCGGAGCGGTAGCGTCTCCTCGAACAATCGCTGCGGCGGTTGCCGGAACGTGGCCATGACCTCGGTAGCGGTGACGGGCATCCGCTTGCCGGTGCGTACCAGGAACGGAACGTCCGCCCATCGCCAGGAATCGATGTCCAGACGCAGCGCGGCGAAGGTCTCCATGTCCGAGTTCGGTTGCACGCCGTCTTCGGCGCGATACCCACGGTACTGGCCGCGGACCACGTCGCGGCGGTCCGCGGGCCGGACCGCGCGCAGCACCTTGGTCTTCTCGTCGCGCAGCGACGCCGGTTCCATGTCGACTGGCGGTTCCATGGCGAGGATGGCGAGGACCTGCAGCAGGTGGTTCTGCACGACGTCGCGGATCGCGCCCAGCTCCTCGTACAGGCGGCCGCGGCCTTCGACGCCGAAGCTCTCCGCCATCGTGATCTGGATGTTGTCGATGTAGTTGCGGTTCCAGACCGGCTCGACGAAGGAGTTCGCAAACCGGAAGTAGAGCAGGTTCTGCACCGGCTCCTTGCCGAGGAAATGATCGATCCGGAAGATCGAATCCTCCGCGAACACCGCCCGCAGCGCGCGGTTCAGCGTCTGCGCACTCGACAGGTCGCGCCCAAGGGGCTTCTCGACCACGACACGTGCACCCGCAGCGCAGCCGGATTCGCCGAGCTTCGCGGCCACCGTCGTGAAGAGGCTCGGCGGAATGGCGAGGTAGAACACGGGGCGTCGAGCGCCGCCGAGCGCCTCGCGCAGCGCCGCGAATGTCCCCGCATCACGATAGTCGCCATCCACGATCACGAGTTTTTGCTCGAGCCGCTGCACTGCCTCGGGGTCGGTCGCGACATCGTGCTCAGCCAGGCTGTCACGTATGCGACCAATCACTGCGTCGCGGGTCGCGCCTCGGGCGACGCCGACGACCCTGGGCGGCAGACGTCCGCGGCGCTCCAGGTTCTCGAGGGCGGGGACAATCTTCTTGAACGCGAGGTCCCCGCTGATGCCGAAGATCACCAGCGCATCGGCGTATTCCTGGGGGAGCGTCATGCGCCAGAGTATAGACAGCCGGCAAGGGCACCTGGCCGGATCTCAAGGCCTGGGCGACCTGCCGTCCGAGATGCAGGAAAAGCGGAGCGCACGCCCACTGTTAGCATACGGGCATGATCCCGCTCTGGTTCAAGGTCGCCTATACAGTGTTCGTGGTCATCATTGTCACGATCTGGCTCAGGCACTACGGCTGGCGCAACCTTCTCTGGTTCTCCGACATTGCGCTGATCGGCGCGGTGCCCGCGTTCTGGCTGGAGGATGCCCGTATTGCGAGCGTGCTGGCGGTCGCGGTGCTGCTGCCGGAGATGCTCTGGAACGTCGACCTCGCGGGGCGCCTGCTGCTCGGGCGGCGTATCAGCGGGCTGACCGACTACATGTTCGAGCAGGATCGCCCGCTCGTGCTGCGGCGGCTTTCGCTCTTTCACGTACCGTTGCCGCTCGTTCTGCTGTGGCTGCTCGCAGCCCACGGCTACGCGGAGCGCGTCGCGTTGCCGGGAGCGATAGTGCTCGCGGCGCTGGTGCTGCCGGTCAGCCGCGCGGTCAGCACACCCGAGAAGAACATCAACTGGAGCTGGGGTCTCGGGCCCGTCGCGAGCCGTCTGCCCGCCGTGGCGTATGTCGCCCTGTTGTTCCTGGGGTTCGTGATCCTCGTCTTCGTGCCGACCCACGCGATCCTCCGCAACACCTTTCCATGACCGGGGCTTGCATTCGCCCGCCAGGTCCCTGCTAAAATTCCGCGAGCATCGAGAACGGGGCACGGGCCCCGGCCAACCTGCCTTCCCGGGCAAGGTGGCGAGCGCCAAGCGGCGCGATGCGGCCGAACGGCAACGAAACGGGTGCAGCGATGAGTTCGACAGCGTTGGATCTGCGTCGCAATTATGCCGGCGCGTTACCGAAGTCTCGCCGCGAGACGGGCGCAAATCTGCCGAGCGGTCAGACGGCCGCGGTGTCCGCGCGGCTGCTCGACTACTGGCGGGTCACGCTTCCGCTGCCGGTCGCCGCGCGCCGGCGCGCGCTGGATGCCGTGTGTGCTGCCGCGCGGCGCGACGCCGCCATGGCGGCAGACATCCTGCCATTCGCACTGGGCGACTGCGACGAGGAAATCGTCTATCGCGCCACGCTCGCGCACGTAGGAGCGTTCCCACGCCAGGCGGGGCTCGCTTCGACGGCCGACGCGATCGAATGGGTGCACCGCCGGCTTGCGCTCAACTGTGCTGCCGTATTCGCGGCGCTGCTGTCGCTCGGCGACGATCACGTCCTCGAGCGCCTGCTGCCGCTGAGATCCACGCTCGACGCGGACGAAGTCGCGGCGATCCGACGGCGGCTGGGCGCCGAATGCCCGGAACCGGCTCGGACATTCCTCCGGGGGTGGATCGATCTGCTGGATCAGTCCTGCGCCCGCAGATGATCCGCGGGAAACGTCTCCATTTCACGGAGGCCTGGGTCTCGAGAAAACAGCGGCCGATTGCGTTCATGGGTTGCCTGCGACAGAGGCCGTCGGTTGCAAACGTCCGAGCCAGGCCTCTACGTTGCGCGCCTTGCGATTATCGAGCCACTCGAACACCAGGGTGTGCCATGCGACGCGCTGCACATAGGCACGCGTCTCGTTGAACGGAATGTTCTCTACCCAGACGTCGTTGTCCATTGCCGTCGCGGGCAGCCAGCGCTCCACGGCGCCCGGGCCCGCGTTGTAGGCCGCGGTCGCGAGGAGCGTCTGACCACCGAATCGGTCGAGCAGGGTCTTCAACTCTGCGGCGCCTACGGCTACGTTGACCGATGGCTGGAACAGATCGGCGCGAGCAGGCTCCTTGAGACCCCAGCGCCGCGCCGCGCGCCGCGCGGTCGCCGGCAGCAGCTGCATCAGGCCCAACGCTCCCGCGCTGGAGCCTGCGTCCGCGCGATACAGGCTTTCCTGACGCATCACCGCGTAGATAAGCTCGCCGGGGAGGTCCGTGAGCCGGGCCGCCGCACGCACCTCCTTGTCGTACGGCCGCGGATAAAGCAGCGGATAGTCGTTGAAAAGCGTCTGCTGCGCGGCCGCGGCGATCGACTGGTGGTGCCAACCCCAGCGATCGGCGAGACCGATCGCCTGGATCCGCTCCTCCGGCGCAAGGAGCTCGTACGCGATCCGCCATTCGGTCGCAGCCTCTGACGGAAGATCGCAGAGCAGCAGCTCGCGGGCTCGCACCAGGCCTGGCTCGCGCGCCAGCTCGTCGATCGCACGCTGGTCGAGCCCGATCTCCTGGAGCGTGGGGGTGAAGCGCTGTCCGGTTCGCGCGGCCGACAGCACGGCGTACCAGTTGTCGGTAGGCACGACGGCCGCGTATCCAGCGCGCGCCGCGTCGCTGTCGCCGACGGCCTCGCGGGCGCGAGCGGCCCAGTAGCGCCAGCGGTTCTGACTCCGGAGCGACTCGGGCATCGCCTCGATCGCCTGCGTCGCGCGACCCCAATCGCCGGCCCAGAGCGCCGCCCGCGCGTGCCACTCGTGCGCCACGTCGTCGAAGTCAACTGCGTCGACGCGGGAAAAGAATTCGAGTGCGCCCGGCGTGCGGCTCCACGCCAGGCCCAGGGCCGTCACGAGCGCATACGGGCTTGCGGCGCGCTCGTCCAGGTTGCGCACATCGACCAGCGCCGAATACCGGGCGGCGGCGCCCTCGGGATCGCTGCGCGCCAGGCGTGTCCACCCGGCGAGCAGCGCCGCCGGCTCGACTTCGCGTTCCGGGTGAGCCATCAGCTCATCGACCGACCACTGTGGACGCTCGATCAACCCCGCCCACTGCAGCAGCGGGGCCGCGGTACGCACGGGCAGCGATTTCGCGAGATAGCGCGCGAGCTGTGGCTCGCCCTCCGCGAGCGCCATGCGTGCTCGTCGCTCCACCAGTTCCGCCGTCAGACGCTTGCGCGATCTCAGCCAGTCGAATACGGGTTCACAGGCATCGGGAAGGCTGCGCGGCGTCAACCACTGCTCGACGACCGCCTCCTCGAGACCCTCGTCGCGATCGAGCGCGGCCCGGGCAGCGAGGGCATGGCAGCGAAGCGTGACGTCGGTGTCCGCGTCATCGTGATAATGCTCGAGGTAGGTCTCCCACTGCCGGCGCGCACCGAGATCCGCGAGCCATGCGCCTCGCAGGCTGCGCGTGTATGGCGCCGCGCCGTGCTCGTCCAGGTAGCCGGCGATCGCTGCGTCTGCGCCGAGATTCTTCGCGAGTCTCGCGACCTGGAGGTAGGGGTAGAGGGGATAGGCGCGGAGCGCGTCATCGTCGGTCGCCGTCGGAGCAGGACTGCCCGCCTGCGCCGCCGCATAGGCCACCCGGAATCGGGTGCGAACGGCCGCGTACTCGTCGGCGTTCGCGCTCGAGGGCGCCGCGAGCGCGACGACCATCAATGTGCAGATCCATCTGGACATTGGCCCGAGTGTACCTGCGCTGCGGGCAGTGACTTCCAGGATGCTGTCTCCGGGCAGCTCATTGCCGGTCGCGGTTGCCGTGATGCGAGGGGTATGTGTGCTAGCTGGGCCTGGCCGCCAGCGTTCCGCTGAGCCCGCGCATTAGCGTGCCGCGATGAGCTCGATTTCGACGAGCGCACCCCTGAGCGGCAGACCGGCGACCTGCACGGTGGTGCGGGCCGGCAGGTTCTTCTGGGTGGCCGTGCCGAAGTGCTTGCCATAAGCGGCCATCAGCCCGTCGAAGTCCATGACGCCACCCTTGCGGGGATCGCCGATCATGAAGACGTTCATCTTGACCACGTTGGCCATCGTCATGCCAAGGGCCTGCAGCTCGCGCTCGAGCTTGGTCAGCACGCTGGCCGCCTGCGTGGCGGTGTCGCCGTAACGCTCGGTGGTGCCGGGCGCAGCGTCCGGATCGGCGACATCCGGCACCGTGCCGCTCAGGAATACCAGTGTGCGGCCGCCGGGAACCTCCACGCTGCTCGAGATCGAAAAATCGGCCAGGGCCCGTCGCTTGATCTCATCGGCAGGGACCGGTTCGGGTGCCATCACCCCCAGCAGGGCGACCAGGGCGATGCTGCACCTAATCATGCGGGTCTCCAGGCGGCGCCGGACTAGTTGGTAACGGAACTTCCCGGATCGCCAAGCATCGGAACTCTATGCCGCATTTCCGGTGCCGGGAAGAATGCTCTTAGACTGATGCCCATGCCTGCCCGATCCGAAGCTCCGAAGAAGCGCAGCTCCGGCCCGATTCCGATCACCCGGGAGCGAGCGCTCATGGATCTCGCCCGCTCGAATGCGGAGCGCGACCACGACAAGCCGCGACGACCCGTGTGGGTGACGGTGACGGGTGTGCTCCTCGCGATCTCGGTCGTAGCGATCGCGGGGCGCGGGTTCGACGCGTTTCTTGGTGCATTCCAGCGGTTGCTCGAGCGCATCGCGCAGGAAGAGGCGGAAGCGGAAATCCGCAAGCCGCAACCGATCTTCGTGGTACCGGAGGAGCAGCCCGCCGCCCCGCCCGGCAGCGACGGAACGCCGCCCGACGAATGATCGGTCAGGTCCGCACGGGCCCCGGCGAGCCGTCTTCGATCGTGAACGACGCAAAAACATGCGAGCGCGACTCCGGTTCGAACACCGTGTCCATCGCCACCATGTCGATCTGCGCCCGCTCGCGGTGCAGGTCGAGACGCAGATAGCCGCGGTACTCGCTGGTCCCGGCCAGCAGGCTGGGGTTCTCCTTGAGGCGATCCTCGATCATCTTCGCGGGCAGCCCCTGCGAGCTGACCGAAGTCGTGACGAATTCCGCGGCAACGACCGGCGACGCCGGATCGGCTGCGTCGCGATTCAGTCGCGCGGCCAGGAAGGAATGGATGTCGCCCGAGAGGCAGACGGGGTTGCGCACGCGCGTCGCCTGTAGAGTCGCAAACAGACGCGCGCGCGCCGCCGGGTAGCCGCTCCAGCCATCGGTCCAGTAGGTCTCGCCCGGCCCGGATTGCTCGTCGATGTTGGCCATGACCGTACCCTGTGCGAGCAGGTTCCAGCGAGCCTTGCTCTCGGCGAGACGCGCCGCGAGCCACGCTTCCTGTCGCGCGCCAAGCTTCGAGCGTTCCGGTGCGGTCCGCTCGGCGCAGTCGCTGACGCGGTTCGAGCCGCGACGGCCGGGCTTCGGACAGGCCTGCGGGCTGCGGTACTGCCGGTCGTCGAGCATCAGGACGTTCGCGAGACTGCTGAAGACGCGCTGCGTATGTAAGCGCAGATGCGGTCCGTAGGGCAGGGCGCGCCGCGGCAGCGGCTGGTGCTCGTAGTACGCGCGGTAGGCGGCGGCTCGGCGCGCGAGGAACCACTCGGGCTCATCGTCCTCCTCCGAGACGTCGGCTGCGTAGTCGTTCTCAACCTCGTGATCGTCCCAGGTCAGGAGCCACGGGCACGCCGCGTGCGCTGCCTGCAGCAACGGATCACCCTTGTAGAGGGCGTAGCGTGCCCGATAGTCATCGAGCGAATGGCACTCGGGCGCCCCGTGGTGGCGGATGCGACGCTCACCCCAGGACAACTCATAGATGTAGTCGCCCAGGTGCACGATCAGGTCAGGCTCGTCGGCGACCATCGCCTGGTATGCCGTGTAATAGCCGTGCTCGTACTGCTGGCACGAAGCGACGGCGAGCCTCAGCCGCTGGGGCGCAGCATCACCCGCCGCCGCCGTTGCCGTGCGTCCCACGGGGCTGCGCGCACCACCGGCAATGAAGCGGTACCAGTACGGGCGCCCGGCCTCGAGCCCGCCGGGCTCGACGTGGACGCTGTGAGCCCAGTCGGGCGTAGCGTATTCGACACCCGAGCGGACGATGCTGCGGAACTGCGCGTCGGACGCGATCTCCCATTCGACGGGAACGACTTCGGGCGCCATCCCGCCGTCTGGCGCCAGCGGCGTCGGGGCGAGCCGCGTCCAGAGCACGACGTCGTCCGGCGTCGGGTAGCCAGACGCCACACCCAGGGTAAAGGGGTCGTCGGCAAAGCGGATCGTGCGTGCCGCTCGCAGCGAGCCTGTTGGCAGCAGAGAGGCGCCGCCAAACGCGATGAGCTGCTGCAACAGTCGCCGCCGTCTGTGGTTTGGGGCACCCAGTTTGCTCACGCAGGCGTCGTCCCACCTTCGGCCATATTCCCGAGTCTACAGGCCGATTGCTGCAACGAGTCGTCGCGAGGTCGCCGCTACGCGTCGCACGGGGTCTCGAGCCCAAATTCCTGACGCGTTGGTAGACTTGGCCACACTGCGGGCAGCGCCAGGCCCGCCGAGGGTCGGATCATGAGGCATGAATCAATACTGGAAACTGTTGGCCGCACGCCCGCGGTGCGGATCCGACGACTCGCGCCGACGGGCGCAAAGCTCTTCGTCAAGCTCGAAGCCTTCAACCCGATGGGCTCGGTCAAGGACCGGCTCGCGCTCGGAATCATCGAGGATGCGGAGCAAAGCGGCGCGCTGCGTCCCGGCCAGACCGTGATCGAGGCGACCAGCGGTAACACCGGTATCGGGCTCGCGATGGTCTGCGCGGCCAAGGGTTACCCCCTGGTCGTAACCATGGCGGAGAACTTCAGCATCGAGCGCCGCAAGCTCATGCGGTTTCTCGGCGCGCGGGTCGTGCTGACACCGGCGGCGCTGAAGGGCAGCGGCATGCTCGCCAAGGCATGCGAGCTCGCCGAGACGCACGGCTGGTTTCTCTGCCGCCAGTTCGAGAACGAAGCCAACGCCCTCGTGCATTCGCGGACAACGGCACGCGAGATCCTCGCGGACTTCGCCGGCGAGCGCCTGGATGCATTCGTCACCGGATGCGGCACCGGCGGCACGCTGAAGGGCGTCGCCCGCGTGTTGCGTGAGGAGCGTCCAGCCACGCGTATCGTCGTCTGTGAGCCGGACAATTCTCCCGTGCTCGGCAGCGGGATCGCACAGACGCGGCTCGCAGATGGCACGCCGGCGGCGAGTCATCCGTTGTTCCGCCCGCATCTCATGCAGGGCTGGTCGCCGGATTTCATCCCGAAGCTGACCGAGGACGCTATCGCGCTCGGCCTGGTCGACGAAGTGCGGCCGGTGCGCGGTGCCGATGCGCTGCGCCTCGCACGTGCGCTTGCGACGGAAGAGGGCATCCTGGCCGGCATCTCGGGTGGCGCAACGCTCGCCGGTGCCATCGAAGTGGCCCGCGACCTGCCGCCCGATGCCGTCGTTCTCTGCATGCTTCCCGATACCGGCGAGCGCTATCTGTCGACGCCGCTGTTCGCGGACATCACTGCCGAGATGACGGAGGAGGAGCTTGCGCTTTCGCGATCGACACCCGGACAGCGCTTCGATACCCCACCGCCGGTCACCGCGGCACAACCCGCAGCCGCCGTCGCGGCCACACCCGAGGCGAAGAGCTTCGTACGCGAAGCGATTGCCGATCCGTCGAGCCCCGTTGTGATGTTCGCGCTCGAATGGTGCGAGTTCTGTTGGTCGGTGCGGCGGATGCTGGCGCATTTCGGTGTCGCGTGCCGCTCGATCGACCTCGACGCCGTTGAATTCCAGGCCGGCGATCGCGGCGGCGCGATCCGCGCCGCGCTCACCGCGCTCACGGGCGCGAATACCTTGCCGCAGGTGTTTATCGGCGGCGAACTGGTCGGCGGCTCCACCGACCTGATCGAGGCGTGGCGCACAGGACGGGCGCAGACGCTTCTCGCGCGGCATGGCGTCACCTTCAACCGCGATGCGGCCGAGGACCCGCGGAGTTTTCTGCCCGGGTGGCTGCAGCCGCGCACTGCCGCGTAGCAGTCGCGCGCCGGGTCAGCTGCCGATGCGGATGATCTCGGATTCGCCGTCGCCGAACGGCACGACGTCGCCCACCTGGCCGCCGAGCAGCGACTGCGCGAGCGGCGAGACGTATGAGATCCGTCCCTCGGCGGGTGAGGCTTCGTCTTCGCCCACGATTCTGAAGATGCGTGGCTCGCCCCGCGCAGGTGCGAGCGTGACCGTGGAGCCGAATCGAACCTTGTCCGAGTCCGCCGGTACAGGCACCAGCTCGGCGCTGCTCCTGCGCTCGCTCCAGTAACGCAGATCGCGGCGGTGGCGGGCGATTTCGGCGCGATCCGCGGAGCCACGGGCCGCGGCTAGACCACCGCGCGATCGCCGCAGCTCCTCGTCGATCTGCGCGAGACCGGTCGCGGTGACGAGGTTGCGATGCGGGCTGACGACGCGATCGGGGATGTCGTCGGCGCCCTGGTCCTCGTCCTGGTCCTTGACGAACGCCCGGCTCACCGCTCGTTCTCCAGTCGCCGGAACTTCGGTCGATGGATACCACGACTCAGCAGGTCGAGCACCCACATCGACCGCTTGCAGCCTACGATGTCCTCGGGCATGCGTGCGATCGTGGGCGGCGCGGTCGCCGATTTTTTTGCGAGAGTCGCCATCAAACTGACCCTGAAAGTAAGTATCCCCCTGCTCGCCATTGCCGTCGAGCGCGGCTGCTTGCTGCATAATCCGGCCCAGCCACGTCCGGCAACAATTAACCAGAAGCAGGGCCCAGAACGATGTTTGGAGAGCGCGGACCAGGCATTGCGGTCGTCATTTTCGGGCTGACCGTCGCCGCGAGCCTGTACGGGCTTTACCGGTCGCCGCAGTTCATCGAGCGCTGCCTCTTCCGGCCGTACCGCTTCCTGCGCGAGCGACGCTACGAGACGATAGTAACGAGCGGCATCGTGCACGCGGACTTCGCGCACCTGCTCTTCAACATGGTGACATTCTACTTCTTCGGGTTTCCGCTGGAATCGAGGATCGGTCCGGCGCGCTTCGCGCTCCTGTATCTGCTGGGGCTGCTCGCCAGCCACGTCGGTACGTATTTCAAGCATCGTAACGACCCGGAGTACGCGTCGCTCGGCGCCTCGGGCGCGATATCGGCCGTCCTGTTCGCCGCGATCGTGTATTTCCCGCAGATGCAGCTCTTCATCATTCCGATCCCGGTGCCGATCCCGGCACCGCTCTTTGCCGTCGGCTATGTGGCGTATTCGTGGTGGTCGGCCCGCAACGCGCGCGGCCGGATCAACCACGACGCGCATCTCGGCGGCGCGCTCTTCGGCATCGTCTTTGTCATGATCACCGATTCCCAGGCGTGGTCTGGAATGCTGAAGACCCTATTCGGCTGACGAGGCGCACGCCAATTGCGGGCCTCGATCCGGCTTAAGCGCGGCATGTTGTAAGACAGTGCGATGCACGCTGTGGGAAAGTGCGAACCGCGCCGCGTTTTTGCCCTGAATTCGATCCCGGTCGCCGGACCGCGCGCGTACACTCCGAGCAGAACTTTGTGGCTCGAGGAACTCGCGATGATCTTCTTTCGGCGATTTATCGCTTCGATACTCTGCGTGACGGTGCTCAACCTCAGCTCCCCGCTGGTCGCCCAGGCTGGTGTGATCGGGACGCTGCAGGCGGTCGAGTCGCAGCACCGCACCGCGGATCTCGCTACCGTAAACTCCGCTCTCGCGCGCGATCAGGTGCGGGCACAACTCGGCGCGATGGGTGTAGATGCGACGCACGTCGACTCGCGCGTCGCGGCGATGACCGACGCGGAGCTGCGCAGCCTTGCCGGTGAGATCGAGAACCTGCCCGCCGGCGCCGATGCGCTGGCCGTGATCGGCATCGTGTTCCTGGTGCTGCTGATCCTCGAAGCGGTTGGCGTCCTCGACATCTTCAAGTCGTTCCCCTAGGCCTGCGGCGCGCCCGCACCCGGGACCGGGGTCGGTGAAGCTCGCGGCGCACGCCGCGTGCGCGATCGGCTGGCTATGGCTGGCCGGCTGCACGGCCTCCGGACCCCGGCAGGAAGCATTCGGCGAGACCGATCCCGCGCAGGTCGAGCTCGAGGCGACGCCATTCTTTCCGCAGAGCGAATACCAGTGCGGGCCTGCGGCACTCGCCACCGTGCTCGCCGCCGGCGCCGTCGACGTGACACCGGACGAGCTCGTGCCAGAGGTCTACCTGCCCGCGAGGCGCGGCAGCCTTCAGGTCGAGCTTGTTGCCGCTACGCGGGCGCGGGGGCGGCTGCCTTATCTGCTTGCGCCTCTTGATGACGTGCTTTTCGACGAGCTGGCGGCCGGGCGCCCGGTGCTCGTGTTGCAGAAGCTGGGCGCCGGGCCATGGCCCGGCTGGCACTATGCGGTGCTCGTCGGCTACGACCGCGAGCGCCAGTCGGTGCTGCTGCGCTCGGGGACGACCCGTCGACTCGAGATGTCCGTCCGACGTTTCCTATGGAGCTGGCAACGCGGCGGGCGCTGGGCGATGCTGGCGCTCGAACCGGGTGAGTTGCCGGCGGGTGCCGAGATGGACCGCTATGTCGATGCAGCGGCCGGGCTCGAGGCGGTGGGCAAGCTGGACGAGGCGACGCGCGCCTACCGGTCGGCGTCGCTGCGCTGGCCCGACGCCGCGTTGCCGTGGCTCGGACTCGCGAACGTTGCATACGCGCGCGATGATCTCACTGCGGCGCAATCGCTTTACGAGGAGGCGCTGGCGCGCGACCCCGCGGACGTTGCCGCGCGCAACAACCACGCCGAAGTCCTGCTGCAACTGGGGTGTCGTTCGGCCGCTGCGCTCGAGATCGCGGTGGCGCAGGGGCATGCGCGTGGCGGCGCGCTCGAAGCAGCGGTGACGGAAACGGCGGCACGGATTGCAGAAGCAACTGCACCCGACGCAGCCGCCTGCCCGACCCCCGCGCGGGACGCCAACGTGGTTGATGGCGGCGCGCGCCCGGAGTAGCTTCGTTCGAGCATGATCCACGGAACGGCCACCTGCACGCGATGAGCCTGCGCGACGAAGTCGAGAAACTGCTGCCCGAGTGGCGTCACTGGTACGGCAACCTGTTCGACGCCGCGCTCGATCTGGGCGTGATTCGCGCGACCGTCTGCGATCCCTCGACACTTCTGCTGTCGAACCGGCATCGTGCGGTGCGTGCCGATGCGGAGCAGTCGCATCGCGAGCGCTGGAGTGCCGCGGACAACCCGCCCGAAGACTAGCGAGGGCGGCGAGCGACCACTATCCGGGCGGCGGTAACTCGTCGTACCTCGGGAGCTCGCCCGTGATCTCGTACCACTCGGCCTTCGAACCCACGAAGATGTGTCCTGACGGACGAATACCCGGATCGACGTCCAGCGATCCTGCGGGCACGAGGACGAATCCGCGGGCCGCGGATACCCGCGGCAAGCCGCCACCGCAGCGGCGGCAGAACGCCGTGCCGAAACGAAGCGCTTCGGGCAGCGCGAAGTCGACAACCTGCGTTTCGCCTCGCGTCCACCGAAACGCATCCAGGGGGTAGAACACGTTACTGGCGTGCGCGGCGCTCCGCCCCAGGCGACAGCGGGAGCAATGGCAGTTCCACATGTAGAGCGGGGTGCCGCGGATCTCGTATGCGACGTCGCCGCACAAACAGCTGCCCTCGACCACCCCAGCGCGCGGCGTGACCCGCGGCCGGTCGATCGCGGGTGCATCGAAGCCCGGCGGGTACTCCTCGGAGCGCGGCAGCTCGTCGGTGATCTCGTGCCACGGTGCGCGCGAACCCGCAAAAATGTGTAGTTGCGGCGTCACGCCGAGGTCGCCCTGGAGATTGGCGGCGGGGATGATGATCTGGCCGATCGCCGGCAGCAGATGCGGTGCGACCGAACCGCACACCCGACAGAAGGCGCGCGAGGCATTCTCCGAGGATGCGTAGACGCCGACGTTGGCCTCACCAGAAATCCAGCGGAACTTGGCCGGAGGTACGGCGATGAAGGTCGCGAACGCCGCGCCGTGGTGCTTGCGGCACATGGAGCAGTGGCAGTTCACCATGAACTGAAACGGCGGATCCGCCTCGAAACGGAGCGCACCGCAGAGACAACGACCTTCAGGCATCCGGGGTTCCTCCTGCGCGGGCGCGCTCATTATGCGTCCGCGTGCAGCGAGCGCGTACCGAGGACTGTCTCGTAGAGCTCGATGCGCGTGTCGGGCTGCTCATCGGCGAAGGCCTTGAAGCAATCGCGAGGCAGCCAGGTCGGATAGATCACATCGACGGCGAGTCGTATCTGCGGTTCCTGGCCGCGGGCGAGCTCGGCGGTCGCGCGCTCGAGCCTTGCTGCCTCCGCGACTAGGGCCTTGACAGGCCGATAGAGCAGCTGGCCGGTGGGCGTAACCGCCTGACTCAACGACGGCCACGAGGGCGTTCCATGGTCCAAACCGATGCGGGGGAGACATTCATTCACCCAGTCGATAGATAGGCACTAAAAAATCCTCTCTTAAATCGACGGGCCAAATGCAAAATACATGTCGCTCAGAGGCCAGAGCCGAAGCACTTACCCGTCGCAACAGCAGAGAGTTGACATGACAACCACCCAGAAATCCGCGGAGCTCCTTGGCCGCATCCTGATTGCCGCGATGTTCATCGATGCCGGCGTACCGAAGATAAGCGCCTTCGCCGCTACGCAGGCCTACATGGCGAGCGGCGGGGTCCCGGGTGCACTGCTGCCCGCAGTGATCGCGCTCGAAGTGCTGGGCGGTATCGCGCTCATCCTCGGCTATCGCACGCGCATCGTCGCGATGGCGATGGCGGCCTTCACCGTGCTCGCGGCGTTGCTCTTTCACAGCGCGCCGGATCAGATCCAGCACATCCTGCTGATGAAGAACATCGCGATCGCCGGCGGGTTGCTGATCCTCGCGGCCAGGGGAGCAGGGTCCTGGTCGCTCGATGCCCGAAACGCTGGACTGTCCGCGCCTGGGAACGTGCTGCAGAACCCGTAAGCCGTCGCAGGGCGCGCCCCGCGCCTGCCTCCCCGGCCGGCATGCACACAAGGAGAATCGCATGAGAAAGCGCAAGCTACAGACCATAGTCGAAGCGGTACCCGCGTCCGACGGCGCGGGCGTAAGGCTGCGCCGCAGCCTGGGCGGTGCGCGCAACCTGCGCATCGACCCCTTCCTGATGCTCGACGAGTTCTATTCGGACGATCCCGACGATTACATCGCGGGCTTCCCGTCGCATCCTCATCGCGGATTCGAAACCGTCACCTACATGCTGGACGGGCACATGCGGCACGAGGACAGCTTCGGCAATCGTGGCGATCTCGGTCCGGGCGACGTGCAGTGGATGACAGCCGCGCACGGCATCATCCATTCCGAGATGCCGCAGCAGACCGAGGGGCGCATGCGCGGGTTTCAGCTCTGGATCAACCTGCCGGCGCGCGAGAAAATGAAGGACGCCGCGTGGCGGGACGTCCCCTCGCGCGAGATTCCGACGGTGGCGCTCGAAGGCGGCGGGCAGGCGCGCGTGATTGCCGGCACGCTCCGGCAGGGCGCGGTGGTGACGCGCGGCCCGGTCCAGGGAGCGAGTACCGAGCCGCTTTATGTCGATCTGCGCCTGCCGCCCGGGGCGCGGGTCAGCGTCCCGCTGCCGCCGGACCACAACGCCTTCGTCTACGCATACGAAGGCACGGCATCGGTCGGCGACGACGGGCGCACCTTGCCGGTGCGCGCTGCCGGGCTTCTGACGCTCGGCGAGGCGGTGGATATCACGGCCCACGAACAGGGAGCGCAACTCCTGCTGATTGCCGGCCGCCCCATCGGCGAGCCGATCGTGCAGTACGGGCCTTTCGTGATGAATACGCGCGAGGAGATCGAGCAGGCGATCGCGGACTACCAGAGCGGTCGACTCGCCATAAACGCGGCGTAGCGGCTGCCGGCGCGCAGCGAAAACGTGAACAGCGTCACTGTCGTCCGGGATTACATCCCCCGGCACGCATCCTGCTGTGCCCGCGCAAGTGTCTGTACCACAAGGGTGGCCCGCCGCTGGCACAGCGCTTGCACCGCTCTGTATGCATGGTTGCAGCAGGGGCTTAGGTCAAATGCGCGCTCACAGGGGTCTAGCCGCCGTCACGCTTGCGTTTATCGCCACGACGGCGGCGTCGCACACCGGCTCGGCGTTGCAGATCCGCGCCGGTACAGGCACGCCAGCCACTGTCACGGAAGGTAACGACTACCCGTTTCTCGCCAAGCCGCTGGCCATCACGGTCGACGGCGTGCTCGAGGCAACCGGAGCCGGCAAGCTGACATTCGAGTATCTCGGTTACGAGGCCGTCGGGATCAACACGTTTCTGGTCGAAGGGGAGGACTGCTTCACGACGGGCGGCAGCAAGGTGGGCGCAACCTGCAGCGCGACAACGGCCGGCGGGATCGTCGACTTCCAGTTCCGAAGCAGTCCCGGTGGAGATCCGTCAGTCGCGGCCTGGAGCAACCGGGCGCCGCCGGGTTCGACGCAGCGCTACAGCGTCGGCGTCGTTGAGGAAGCGCCAAATACCTTTCTGATTCTCTGGAACTCCGGCGGCCCGGACGACTACGACGACCTGGGCGTCCGTGTCGTTTTCGAGCCGGAGTCGCGGCGCAACCGGGACAGGCTCGGTGTGATGCTCGCAGGTCTGGTCGGCGCGGTCGGGTTCGTCCGGCGCCGCAATCGCGAGGCCTGAGGGGTCAGGCTTTCGCAGTCATGGGCGTCCGGGGCATGCGGGGCCCCGGACGCCCGGGTCCATCGCTCAGCGCGTCAGTCGATAGATGAGAAGCGCCGCGCGCTTCGTCAAGACCGGCAGCAGCGCGAGATCAACGTATTCCCCCGGCGCGTGTTCGTTGCCGCCTTCAGCGCCCAGGCCGTCGAGACACGCGAGACCTTCCGCGACGAACGAGACATCCCCCGCGCCGCGCTCAGCGGGGTCCTGTGCGACGATCTCGCCTTCGCCGAGGTCCTGGCTGACACGGTCGAGCGCCGTCAGCAGCTCGCGATTCGCGTCGGTCGGCGTCATGGCAGGGTATTCGCCCACGACTTCGATCATGGCATCGGTCCGCGGGAGATGCGTCGCGACGATTGCCGTCATGCGCTCGCGTGCCGCATCGAGCTGCGCGTTCGACAGGTAACGGATGTCACCCTCCACGCGGACCTCGCGCGGAATCACGTTGGTCTTGCCGAGCGCCGTGCCGCTTTTGCTCGCCGTGTCATAGGCAACGTCCGTGCCGCCGACGATCACGGATGGATTGATGGTCAGATACGGCTCGCGCAGCTCGTCGTGAATCCGCGCCAGGATGCGCGCCGTCTCGTAGATGGCGCCATCCCCACGCTCCTCGCGGAAGATCCCGGAGGAGTGCGCCTGTTCGCCGGTGACGTGCAGCCGCCAGGTGCCGACGCCGCGCCGGCCGATGACCGCGACGCCCGGCGATGAACCCTCGAAGGCGAGCGCTGCATCGCTGTCGTGGGCAACTGCCTTGAGCGGCTCGCGTGCCACCGACGGTGGCAGACCTGCGTCCTCCTCGTCGCCGGTCAGCACGACGGTGATCCGGCGGTCAGAAAGCACACCCGCCGCCGCAAGCGCGCGCAGCGCCTCGACGATCACCAGATTGCCGCCCTTCATGTCCGACACGCCGCTGCCATAGGCGCGGTCGCCCTCGCGGCGAAACGGTTCCTTTTCAAGCACCGTGTCGAGATGGCCGATCAGGAGCAATCGCTTGCCGCGGCTGCCTCGGCGCACCGCCACCAGATGCCCGGCGCGCGCCATCGCCGGCGGCAGCTCCGCCCAGCTCGTCTCGAACCCGAGCGCCTCGAGTTCCCGCGCATAGACGGCGCCGACGCGACGCACACCGGCGAGATTCTCCGTTGCGCTCGGTATATCGACCGTCTCCTTGAGCAGCCCGATGGCAGGTTCGCGGCGAGCATCGACCGCAGTGAAGATCCGCTGTTCCGGGTCGCTGAGATCGGCGCCTGACGCAGGGCTGAGCAGCAGGCTGGCGACGATCGCGGCGACGACACGCATGGCGGTGACCCCCCTGGAAAAGTGGCAGACGTTAGCACGGCCGAACAGAACCTTCGCGAGGCGCGCGCGGATCCGCGGCACGTCGGTCGTGTCCGACACGCCGACGATCCCTTCTCCGGCAGTCCTGCGGTTCGCCGGCGCTAGGCTGCATTCGACCCGGCTCGCACGGGCTCGACCGCCCGTCAGCCGGTAAATCTCTGCAGGGCAGGAGCCAGATGATGATGAAGAAGCGCAGGAGTCACGAACGTCACGTCCAGGGCGAAGGCGACTACGCCTCCGATCGCCGCTATCGCAGACACCTGAGGGAATACCTGGAGCGCGCGGACGTTGAAGCGGAGGCCCGCGCCGCCGAACCCGGGACTGCCGATGAGGCACGCGAGCTGCTGGAAGCCGAAAGGGAAGGTCGCGAACGTGCGAACGCCGAGCGGGACGAGCACGCGAGCTCGAAGGCGCGTGGCTGAAATCAGTCGGCGTCGCCCAGGCGGGCCTCGATCACCGCCCAGTTGAACTGTTCAATCACGTCTGAGACGAAGCGGCCGCGATCCTTTGGCGCGTAGTCGAACAGCCAGGCGTGCTCCCAGAGATCGATCAGCAGCAGGAGGTCCGTCATCGCCGGAACGGATACCTGGTGCAGGTCGATCCAGACGTTGTGCAGCCGGCCGGTGGTCGCGCTCCTGACGAGCGCGATCCAGCCGATGCCGCGCACCGATGCGAGCTCGCGGACATCGGCGCGCCACTGCCGGTAGCCGCCAAAGCTACGCTTCAACTCGGCGGCCAGCGCTCCCGAGCGCTGCATGGGCGTCGCCTTCCCGGACAGGGCATCGAAGAACAGCTCATGCAGCGCAACGCCGTTGTGCTCAAATGCGAATCGGCGGGCGAACGCCTCGGCGTCTGTTTCCCGCGTCGCCTTGGTCGTAAGCTTGTTGAGTTGCTCGACATACCCCTTGTAGAGGCCGAGGTGCAGCTCGAGCGTGCGACCCCAGATGCGTCGCACGCGGGCGAGATCGAATTGGCGAACCTGATGTGGCACGGCGCGGCCTCAGACTGAGAACCCGAAGATCGATTCGGTTGGGGGATCCTCGCGATACCTGTCGAGGGTCGCCATCGGCATCGAGCGGCACAAATCGTAGGAACACGCTCACAGGGTGAACGCAATGAAGAGTGACGGGCACCGCTGGATTTTCCTGCCGATCGTGCTCCTCCTGACGCTGCTGGGCGGCATCCTGTACATGTCGCGCGAAAGCTTCACGCGACTCGAGGCAGCGGCCGAGCGCGTTCGCATCGCGCAGGAGCGGCAGACCCAGCTGGCCGAGTTCCTGCTGCTGGTGACCGAGGCCGAAACCGCTCAGCGCAGCTACCTGCTGACGCGAAAACGCCAGTACCTCGCGCCCTACGAGAAGGCCGCCGCCGAGTTGCCGGCACACGTCGAGTGGCTGCTCGACGACTATGAACTGCACGGGCCCGTGTCCAATGTGCAGCGCATCCAGTGGCTCGACGGTCTTACGGCCGGCAAGCTCCACGAGATCGGCGAGTCGATCGATCTCTACCAGAGCGGGGGCATCCGCAGCGCAATGGCACTGGTGCGGACCGAGTTCGGTCGCAAGCAGATGGACGAGATCCGCGAGGTCGTTTCCGGCCTCCAGATCGAGGAGGGCCTGGCGGTCGCCGCCGCAGTGCAGTCCTGGCGGCGCGAGCTGTGGGTCGGGCGCTGGCTGATCATCGCGGCAACCGCGCTTGCGATGCTGCTCGTGATCGCGGCGGCGTTGCTTGTGATGCGCGACGTGCGTCGTCGCCGGGAGCACGCGAGACAGCTCGAGGAGCACAACGCGGAGCTCGATGCGCAGGTGCGCAGCCGCACCGAGGCGTTGTCAAACCTGTCGAGTGAGCTGCAGCGCGTATCGGAGCGGGAGAAACGTGCCCTGGCGCGCGAGCTGCACGACGAGCTCGGGAGCCTGTTGATCGCCGCCAAGATGGACGTGTCGTGGTTGCGCAAGCGCCTGCCCGCCGACGACCCCGACGTCGCGCTGCGCTGGAACCGGGTGCTCGCGGGGCTCGACGAAGGGGTCGATCTGAAGCGACGGATCGTCGAGCATCTCCGCCCGACGCTGCTCGATAACCTGGGACTGATCCCGGCGCTCAAGTGGGTGGTGGAGGAGTCCTGCGGGCGCGCCGGGATGCGCTGCGTCGAGCGATATCCGATGGAGGAGATCCGCCTGACGGACGACGCGTCGATCGCCGTGTTCCGCGTCGTGCAGGAATCGCTGACCAATATCGTGCGTCATTCCGGGGCAAGCGCGGTCGAGCTGGCGGTCGACCTCTCCGGTGGGGACCTGGTGCTGCGGATCCGGGACGATGGCAAGGGTATCGCGCCGGACCGCATGTCGAACGTTGTAGGCTCTCACGGCATCGCCAGCATGCAGCACCGCGTGACGAGCCTCGGCGGCCAGTGGAAGATCCAGAGCCCACCTGGGAGCGGCACGCTGATCGTCGTGCGGCTGCCGCTGTCCAACGTCCTGCTCAAGGACGACGTCGCCGCGTGAGGCGTCAGGCGCGGTCGTCGCGCAGCTCTTCGAGGACGCCCGGCAGGCGCTCGTACTCGCGCGCCTTGTCGAGAAAGTGACGCACGCCCAGCGACAGCGCCATGCGGCGGTATTCGGGAAGATCGTAGTTCGTGAACACGACGACCGCGGGTGCGCCGCTGGCGTGCCGCGCGAGCTCGCGCAGGACGCCGAACCCGGTCCCCCGGCGAAGATGGAGATCGAGGATCACCGCGTCGCAGCGCTCGTGCCGTATCGCCTCGACGGCGGCGGTCTCGGTGTCGACGGTGCCCGCCAGCTCCACTCCGGGCAGCCCGTCCAGCGTCTCGCGCAGCCGTTCCTGCAGCTTCGACGAGTCCTCCACGAGCAGCACACGCAACGGCGCGCGCCTCGGGAGGTCTCGTCGAACTTCATCGATCACGGCGGGGATCATCCGGCACCTGTTCAGCTGGCATTGCGCCCGCCTTCGCACAGCAGTCCGGACGCAATTTCAAGCCTCACTGTAGCAGGACCCGCGCGGGCTGGCTGTCGGTGCGGTCCTACGGACCTCATTGGATCAAGCCGTTGCGCAGCGCGTAGGTAGTCAGATCCGCGTTGGTCTCCAGGTGCATCTTGTCGAGCACCCGCGTGCGGTAGGTGCTCACGGTCTTGACGGACAGACACAGCTCGCCCGCGATGTCCGAGACCGCACGCCCCGCGGCGAGCTTGCAGAGCACCTGGAATTCGCGTTCGGACAGCCGGGCATGCAGCGGCTTGTCGGCATCCTGGTCGAGCTCGGAAACGAGGAGCTCCGCGAGCGCGGGGCTGACGTACCGTCGCCCGTCCAGGATCGCGCGCACCGCCTTGAGCAGTTCGTCGGGCGCACCTTCCTTGGACAGGTAGCCGCGTGCGCCGGCGCGCAATACGTTGAGCGCATATTGCCGTTCCGGCAGGCCGCTCATCACGAGCACCCGCGTGCTGTACCCGGCGGCGCGGATGTGGCTCAGGATGTCGAGGCCGCTGCGATCGGGCATGTTGATGTCGAGGATCAGCAGGTCCCACCGACCGCTGCGCAGCGCATCGAGCGCCTCGCGCCCGGTCGATGCGTCACCGATCTCGGTGATGCTGGGGTCCTCCTCGAGGAACTGGCGCAGACCGGCACGCACCACCGCGTGATCGTCGGCGATCAGGACTTTCGCCATGCGATGCTCCCTCAGACCGCGGCCGGCGCGTCGGAGCGCTGGTATGCCGCAAGCTTGTTATAGAGCGTCTTGAGGCTGCAACCCAGCACCTCGGCCGCGCGGCGCTTGTTGCCCATGAAATGCCCGAGCGTAGCCTCGATCAGGCTGCGTTCGACGTCGGCGAGACGCGTGCCGATCGGGATGCGCAGCTCCGGCTGTCCGGACACCACCGTGGACTGCATCGCCTCGGGTTCGAGCTCGAGCAGGTCGTCGCACAGAATGTACGCACGCTCCACGGCATTGCGCAGCTCGCGGACATTGCCCGGCCAGGTGTGAGCCCGCAACGTGGCGCTGGCCGCGGCGCTGAACTTCTTGTCCGTACCGTGCGCGCGGTTCAGGTTCTCGAGGAAGTGACGGCCAAGCAGCGCCGCGTCGCCTTCGCGTGCACGGAGCGGTGGCACGTCGATCGGAAATACCGCCAGCCGGTAGAGCAGGTCCTCGCGGAGCTGACCGTCTCGCACCGCCTGGCCCGGATTCCTGTTGGTCGCCGCGATGACGCGCAAATCGGCGCGCAGCTCCTCGCGGCCACCGATGCGATAGAAAGTGCGGGTCTCGAGAAAACGCAGCAGGCGCACCTGTAGATCGAGCGGCATCTCGGTCACTTCGTCCAGTAACAACGTGCCGCCTTCCGCCCGTTCGATGAGACCGCGATGCGTGCCGACCGCGCCGGTGAAGCTGCCCTTCTCGTAGCCGAAGAGCTCCGATTCGATTAGCGTGGGCGGCAACGCGCCGCAATTGATCGCTACGAACGGCCCGGCGCTGCGCGCGCTCGATTCATGGATCGAACGCGCGACCAGCTCCTTGCCGCTGCCGCTTTCACCACACACGAGCACGGTGGCCTCGGTCGGTGCGACGCGCGCGATCAGCTGAAGTACGGCGTCGATCGCCGTCGAGCGTCCGATCAGATGAATCCGGCCCCGGTTGTCCCGGTCATCGACCGCTCGGGGTTCTGAAAGATCTGCCGACTGTAATTTTTCCATGGCGCATATCTAAACCCGGCCCCGAAGCGCTACAAAAGGGGCTGCGACCTATTGCTGCCTAGGACCGATGGAGATCTCGTGTCCGCTTCCGTCCTACAGTGCCCGGAGAGTCGGGCGACAGCGCGGGTTTCGAGCTCTGAGCGCCGCCGTCAGAGCGCGGTCCTGGCCAGCGTTGCCTGGATCTCGCGCTCCCAGTTGGCGAGCTTGTCGTCGGGCTCGCGGCCGAGCATCGCCGCGAGCTGCGTCAGTGTATTCACCTGCGTGCGGACGGCGGCGTACGCGGTCGGATCGAGCTCCTTTGACCAGAGTCGCTCGTGGGCCTCGATGAGCGACTTCAGCCACGGCTGAAGCAGGCCAGGCTCGACGTCCGGCCGGCGCAGCAGCGACAGCAGCGCCGCCGCGAGGCGCGCATCCTCGCCCCAGACGAACACCTGCCCGGCACTCTCGAGGCGATCGCGCACCGCGCGCACGAGCTTCCCCTGCTCGTGGCGTGCCAGCTTTGGATTGCGCGCGAGGAACTTGAGGAGATCGGCCCCGTGCGCGGTTGCATGTACCCAGCCCTTGCCAGGCTCGAACCCGCGGAGGTCCCGTTCCTCGGCGAGCGAATCGGCGCCGACCGCGAGTGTCTCCTCGAACGCGGACTGCGACATGAACGGCGCCTTCAGATCGTAGGCGGCGAGCACCGAGAGATCGAGCAGCGAGAAGGAGCGTTGCAGCGTGCGATCGTCCGGCGGCGAGCCGAGACCGCTGCGCGCGTCCGCACAGAGCCGACTTCGGATGCGCTCGAGATCGGCGGGCGCCAGGAGCTGGTCGCGATAGACCCAGGCCGCGAAGATCTCGTAGCCGTAGCGGTCGCGCAGCATGGGGTCGGAATGTCCCAGCAGCCCGATGAGCTCGTCGACGAGCGCGACGGCGGACTGGCTGGCCGGTAACCGATAGTCGGCGTCGACGATCGCCTGCCAGAACGCGGCGTCGTGAGCAGCGGACGTTGCACCGCGCGCGACGGGCGCGGCGGCCGCAATGACGAGTATGCACACCGAGACAAGCAAGCGTGCCCGGTGCGCGTGCGTGTCACTCATGCGTCTTGGCCACGGGCACGCCGCCCGGTGTCCTGACGCGCGGCGCGGCCGACCTGTGCCGCCGGGCTGTTCCGCACCAGGTCGGTGTAGCCCCGCATCAGATCCGCGGCGAAATCCGAGAACACCCGCACCTTGGCCGACTGGTGGCCGGCAGACGGATACACCAGCGAGATCGGCGGACCCGGTACGGAATACGGCTGCAAAATCAGGCGCAGCGCGCCGCGCTCGACGTACTCCGCGACCAGCAGATCCGCGATGTGGCAGATCCCGAGCCCTTCGGTCGCCGCCATGATCGGGCCCTCCACGGTATTGAAGGTGAGGGCAAAGTGCAGCTTGAGCCGTCGCGGCGTATACGGCGGCGGAAAGTGCCATTCAGGAGGACCCCCGTTGGTTGGGCGTAGCCCGAGCAGGCGATGACCCCGGAGGTCGTCCGGTGTCGCGGGCTCGGCGTGCGCGTCGAGATAGGAAGGAGCGGCGCAGCTCACGAGCGTCATCTCCGCGATGCGGCGCGCGACCAGCCCGGACTGGCGCAGCGGGCCGACGCGCACCGCGACGTCCACCCGGTCGGCAACCAGATCGACGACCTGGTCGTTGAGACGAATATCCAGCTCAATTGCCGGGTAGCGGTTCGCGAACTGCGGCAATGCCGGCAGCAGGAGATGGCGCCCGAACGCGACCGGCACATCGACCCGCAATTCGCCCTGCGGCTTGGTGCGGGCCTCGTGCAGACTCTCCTCGGCATCGCGCAGCTCATCGAGGATGCGTCGGCTGCGTCGCAGGAAATCCGCGCCTTCCGCGGTGAGGCTGACCTTGCGCGTCGTGCGGTGAAGCAGCCGCGCGCCGAGGTGTCTCTCGAGCGCCGCGACGTGCCCGCTGGCCGCCGCACGCGAGATATCCAGCTCGTCGGAGGCGCGGGCAAAGGATCCGCGGTCGGCCACCCGTACGAACACCCGCATCGCAAGCAACTGGTCCATCGGTGATTGTTCAGCAAATCAGAATTACATAGAACGATTACTACGCTTTATCGACGCAGTCAACCCGTCTATCGTCCCTCTGGCCCAACTGGAGAAGGCGGATGAAAACTGTGACGACCCGCTATGCCTGGCAACTCGTCGCCGCGCTTGCAACCTCGGTCCTGGTGGTCATGGGCTCGCTCGCGCAAGCGATTCTGCAGACGCAGCTATACAGCTGACCCTGCGGCTGTATCTGCCCGCGTCGGGGGCGGCGGCGAACCGGCCACGTCATTGCGCTGCCGCGCCGTCCAGGATGCCGAACGCGCCTGCGTGCAGGCTCTGCACGTAGAGCCGGTTGTGATACTCGGTGGCGCCGCTCGTCTCGGGAAGACCGCCCGATGGGTCCTGCAGATCGGCGAGCACGCGTCCCTCCTCGTCGTAGGCGATGAGATGGCCATGACTCGGCGGGACCGGCCAGAGAAACCTGGGCAGTCGGAGCGCGACTTTCCGCAGAAAGGGCAGGCCCGCGAGCGCGTCGATCGTGCTGCCGCGGGGCTTGGTGAGACCGACCCAGATCCGACCGGTATCGCCACGACTCAGGTTGTCCGGGAAGCCGGGCAGGTTGCTGGCGATCACCCGGGCGCTTCTCGCGGCGGCTGCAGGCGATGCGGACCGTGCGTCGATACCGCGTGCGGCGGCGTCGATTCTCCAAATACGGTACTCGCCGGTCTCGGCGACGAACAGGTGGCGTGCGTCGCGGGACAGCACCAGCCCGTTCGGAAAGCACAATCCCTCCATGACGAGCTCCGTGCGACCGCTTACCGGATCGTGACGCAGAACGCGTCCCGTGCAGGAGTGCTCCATGATGTCGAGCAGCGCCGCGACGAAGGTGCCGTGTTCCCGCGGCGCCATGCGTTGTGAGGCGTCAGTGAAAAGCACGCCACCGTCGGGCGCAATGACGACCGCGTCGGCGTAGCGGATCGGTTTGCCCTGGTACTCGTCGAGCAGAACCGAGACCACGCCGTCCCGCACGGTGAGCAGGCCGCGGAACGCGTCGGCAACGATCAGCCGGCCGCCCGCGTCGAACGCGAGACCGAGCGGCCGGCCGCCGGTGTTCGCCACGACCTCGACCCCGGAGCCGTCGGGATTCATTCTCAGGATGGCTCCTGACAGGACCCCGGTGTAGAGCTTGCCGTCGGGCCCGACCTCGATGTGCTCCGGTCCGATGTGGGGCTCGATCGACACGCGGCGAAGGCGGGCGAGCCGGTTGTTCGGCGCATGCGCGCCTGCGTAACCACGGAAAGCCGGGGCGCGCCATGAGCGCGGCTCGATGGGAACCGGCCACATCAAGAAATAGGCCGCGGTGAGCACCGCCACGCCTGCGAGCACCCGCCGCAGTCCGCGCATCCCCCCGCTGGTCCGCGATTCCAGCGCGCGCTCCGGCACCGGCTATTTGCTGCTAGCCACAGCCGTCTTCCGCGCCGCCACGTATCGCTCCATCACCGCCTCCTCGAGGAGTTCCGGTGGCAGCAGACCTTCGCCGATGACGAAGTCGTGGTAGGAGCCCTCGTCGAAGCGCGCGCCAAGCGCCATCTCCGCCCGTGCGCGCAGCGCGAGCTGCTTCTGGTAGCCGTAGAAATAGGACGTAGCCTGCCCCGGCGCGAGGAAGCTGTAGCGATCGACCTCCTGCTTCGCCATCGGTTCCGACAGGCCGACTTCCTTCATCAGGAAATCCTGCGCCGCCGCCGGTTCGATCTGGCCCAGGTTTATCATCGGGTCGAGGAACGCGCGCGCCGCGCGCATCAGCCGCATCTGCAGGCTGCCCATCTGACCTTCGGTCGGCAGGTACTGCTGCATGACGGCCTCGGCATACAGAGCCCAGCCCTCGACGTTGGCGCTGTTGAAGGCGAACACGACGCGCGGGATCGAGGTGCCGTTCTCCACCATCTTCGCGAACTGCAGCTCGTGGCCCGGCCGTGCCTCGTGCGCGGTCAGCGTCCAGGTGATCGCATCAAAGGTGAAATCGTCCATCTTTGTGCCTGGCGGCGCGTTCGGATTCTCGAGCGGCAGCACAAACTCCGCCGGCTCGCCCGTGTTGCCGATGAGTCGCGGCGGGCTCAGGTGCGGCGCCGGGATCGCGGTCGATTCCGCCTCGGTCGCGACGCGGATCACGGCTTCGCGCGTCGGCATCGTGACGATCCTCTCGCGACGGACGATGGCTTCGATGTCCTTCAGTCGCGCGCGGTAGGTGGGCATCAAGGCGTCGTTTGCGATCGCGTCCTTCTTGAGCCGACGCAGCACCTCGCGGTAGTCACCTGAGTCGAAGCCGCGTTCCTTCGCAACCCGCCTGGCTGTCGAGTCGAGCTCGTTGCGCGTCTGCATGTAGCCGATGAGCGCGCTCTGAATCAGCTCCTGCGGCTCGGCCTTGACCCCGAAGTTACGCAGATTGTCGGCATAGATCTCAGGTGGCAGGCGATTGGTCGTCCGTGCGCGCGGCAGCAGTTCGCTCCGCATCCACTCGGCGTGCTCCTCCATCTGGCGGACCAGACGCGCGTGATCCTTCTGCCAGCCCTTGAGACCGCTGCGCTCGAAGGATTCCTTTATGCCGGTCAGGTAACGCCCCTGGTTGTCGAGCGCCTGCTCAACCTCGACCGTCCATGGGCCGGTGAGGCCGGAAGTCGCAAATCGCTCTTCCATCCGGGCGCGCGCCAGCTCGGTGATCGGCGTGGAGCCGGCTTCGGTGCCGGTGTAGCGGCGCAGCCGGGTGAGCGCGGCGGGGTAGCGCTCCTTGGCGACCCGCGGATCGAGGAGCGCGTCGAAGCTCCGGAACAGGACCTGGCCGAGATCAAAATAGGGCAGCATCAGCCGCCGGTTGAGCTGTGAGGTATTGCTCTGGTCCCTGGCCGCCGCGAGCAGGATCTGCAGGTCCTGGCGAACGCGCGGATCGGTGGTCGCGGCGATCCGGGATTCCAGCTCCACGACGACCTTGGCCAGATCCGCTTCGAACCGCGTGTCGTAGCCGGGCTCGAGATCCAGCACCTCGCTGTCGTGACCCTCGACACCGAAGGCCGCCGCCGTTTCAGGTGCATAACGGGCCATGACCTCGAGCAGCGGCGCGGCGTTCGCGTTGCTCTGCGTTACCCAGTTGGTGTCTTCTGCGCGCGCGGGGGACGCCGTTACGAGGGCCAGTATGAGCAGCCCTTTCCAGAAGCCGGTCGACATCGCAGTTCACTCCAGAGTCCCAAGGTGATCGAGCATCCTACTCTGTCGTGCGCCTGTGAATGCCGGGGTGGCAGGACGATCGGTGCTGAGGCTGCGACGGGATACAGGCAGCCGTCTGGATCCGGTCTGTCGGTCGCGCGGGCGACCGGTACCGCATTGCAAAAGCGCACGTCGTTCGGTGCGCGGGCCAGGAGATGCAAGGGTCGTCGATACCCCGACGGGCGTTTCCCGGGTGGACTCCGCGCAGTGCTGGAAGTACCTTGCTCGCACCGGTTCGAACATGAAACAGCTCTCCGGTCTCGACAACGTCTTCCTGCAGCTCGAGCGCGGGAACCAGCACATGCATGTTGCTGGTCTGGCGATCTATGACCCATCGACGGCGCCGGAGGGTCGGGTCCGCTTCAGGGACGTGCTGCGCTTCTTCGAAGCGAGGCTCGATGCCTCGCCGATCTTCCGCCGCCGGCTCGTTCCCGTGCCGATCGCGGCGGACCGACCGTACTGGGTCGAGGATGCCGACATCGACGTGGAGTTTCACGTGCGGCACATCGCGCTGCCGCAGCCGGGAGATTGGCGGCAGCTCTGCATCCAGGTGGCGCGGATCCATTCGCGGCCGCTCGATCGCAGCAAGCCGCTCTGGGAAGCCTACGTGATCGAGGGACTCGACAACATCGCGGGTCTCCCGCGCGGGAGCTTCGCCCTGTACGTCAAGTTTCATCACTGCGCGCTCGACGGCGAGGCGGGCACCGAGATCATCAAGGCGATTCATGCGCTGTCGCCGGACGCTGCGGACGCGACCGGGGCCGCCGCGCGGCGTGTGCGCGATCGAAATCCGTCCGCCCTCGAGCTCTACTCGCGGGCGGTGGCGAATAACCTCAGTCGTCTGCCGCGTCTTGCCAGGCTTGCGACCGAATCGGCAGGCCGTTTCGCAAAGCTCGGCCGTTCGGCACTGCCCGCCGCCAGCCGGCCGGGCGACGGACGGCCCTCCGCGGATCTCAAGGCGCTGGTGCGGCGTGCGCCGGTCACCCGGTTCAGCGGTCGCGTATCCGCTCATCGGGTCGTGGAGTCCGTGGGGCTGCCGCTGTCGGCGATGCGCGCCGTGCGTGCGGCCGCCGAGGGCGCGACGCTCAACGACGTGTTCCTCGCGACCGTCGGCGGCGCGCTCAATCTATACCTCGACAGCAAGAACGAGCTGCCGGCCCAGAGCATGACCGCGATGGTGCCCATGACGCTGCGTGGAGCCAACAAGGGGGAGGACGCGGGCAATCAGATCGGGCTCGTCGTGATGCTGCTGCACACCGAGATCGCCGACCCGATCGCGCGTCTGCGCGCGATCCGCGCCGGTGCCGGCAAGGCCAAGGCGTTGTCCGAGGATCTCGGCAAGGATCTCGCCAAGCAGGTGTTCGACGTGATGCCGACGTTCGCGGCGACGGCGCTCACGCGCAACCTCATGGTTCCGCAGATGAACGTGGTGGTCTCGAACGTTCGCGGACCGGATGTCCCGCTCTACATGGCCGGAGCGCGCCTCGTCAGTTTTTCGCCGATCAGCATCGCGATCGACGGACTGGGACTCAACGTCACCGCGTTCAGCTACGACGGTGTGATGTGGTTGTGCACGGTCGCCTGCCGCGAGATGCTGCCGGATCCCGCATTCTTCGCCGAGTGTCTGCAACGAAGTTTCCAGGCGCTGGTCGATGCCACGCCACCGTCGCCGCAGCCCACTCCTCGCCCAGCGCGCCGCCGGCCGAAAGGTGCGCAACCGCGCCGTCCTGCGCGTGCGTCCCGGAGAATGGACGCGTGAGCTCGTCGATCAGCGACGCTCCGTCGCTGCGTCGCAACGATCGGGTTGTAAGCCGATGCAGACGCTGGCAACCTTGCGACACGGCAACAACAACCGGTTTCGACTCCGGATTGCGCGCATGACCGCTAGTGTGTGCGCGATTCGTTCCGGTCCCGGGCCTCCGCCGTGGCGGCGGCAGGCCAGTTCATTAAAGCGGGGGAATCCTGATGACGAGTCAATCCTTGAATCCGGGTCGGCGTGGCACCGTGCTCGGCACCGTGATCGGTGCGGTGCTTGCGTCCTTTTCGAGTGGCACCAGCGCGCTCGAGTTCGAGACCGAGACCGGCACGCGCGTCATCTGGAATACCTCGATCTCGGTGGGATCGAGCTGGCGGGCGGAGGAGCCGAGCCCCGAGTTGTTCACCAAGGCCGATGGCTCGCTGATCGGGATCGGCAACGTCCCGATGGCACCGGGCACCCGGCCCGGACCGGGCGAGGGCCTCGCCGGCAACCAGGCCGACAGCGGCACCCTCAACTACGACAAGGGTGACCGCTTCTCGACGCCGCTCAAGGTGCTTACCGACGTCGAGATCCGCAAGGGCGACTTCGGTCTGCTGATCCGCGGCAAGGCCTGGTATGACGATGCGCTCGAGAACGGTGACGTACGTCTCGGCAACCAGCCGAACAACTACAACGGTGAGCGCCTGGGTCTCGGTCCGCTGCCCGGCGGACCGTTCGTGCCGCGGCTGGACGGTAACTGGCCCGAGGCGTCGTTGAGCGACGACGGCTTCGAGAAGGAGCAGCGGTTCTCGAACGCGATGCTGCTCGATGCCTATCTCTACGGCAGCTTCGCCATCGGCGAAACCGACCTGCAGCTGCGGCTCGGCCGGCAGGTGGTCAACTGGGGTGAGAGCGTCTTCATCCAGGGTGTCAACCAGATCAACCCGATCGACGTGCCGGCTGCGCGCCGGCCCGGCGCCGAGCTCAAGGAAGTGCTGCTGCCGGTCGCGATGGCCTATGCAAACTGGGGCTTCAGCTTTGGCTCGATGGAGCTCTTCTACGAGTTCGAATGGGACAACACCTCGATCGACTCCTGCGGCACCTACTGGGCAGTCACGGAGAACAACATCTCGTCGAGTCCTGGTAAGTGCAACAGCGCCACGGTCATCACCAACGTGCTGGGCAGCCAGCCGCGGAATCCCGCTACGGGGCAGCTGCTGCCGGTGCTGATCCCCCAGCTTGGCTCGAACGTGTTCGCGCAGCAGAACGGCCTCTTCGTGCCGCTGGTCGAGGGCGTCGATGCGAGCGACAGCGATCAGTACGGCGCCGCGTTCCGCTTCCCGGTGGATAAGCTCGACACCGAATTCGGCTTCTACGGGATGAACATCCACTCGCGGCTGCCCATCATCTCGGGTCGCTCCGGTACGTTGCCGACCACGCCTCTGATCTTGCCGCCGGGTGCGCTGAGTCCCTTTCAGACGACGCCCTATGTGGTCGCGGCGATAGATCCGTCAACCGGTCTGCCGTTCTGGCGAATTCCGGGAACCGGCGCGAACCCGCTCGACCCGGCGGATGACACGACGCTGCGGAATCCGGCACCGCTGCACGCGGGTATCGGTGCGCAGCTCGGCCGCGCCATAACCCCGGGCAGTGCGTACTGGGAGTACCCGGAGGACATACAGGTCTACGGCATCAGCGCGGCGACCAACATCGCGAGCTGGTCGGTGTCCTTCGAGGTCAGTCGTCACATCGGGGTCCCGGTCCAGGTGAACGGCAACGACCTGCTCCAGAGCCTGCTCGGCTTCGTAGGCCCCAATGCCGCCGAGGGCGTGGCAGCGGCGCTGCAGGGCGACGGCGGCTATGCGCGGGGCTACGATCGATTCAACAAGACGCAGTACCAAGTCAACACGGTCAAGAATTTCAGCAACGTCCTGGGCGCGGAGAACTTCCTGATCGTCGCGGAGGTCGGCTACCAGGAGAACGACGTTCCCGACTACCTGGACGGCGCGGTGCGCTACGGCCGCGGGTTCATGTTCGGCGTCGGGTCGAACCCGGCTCTTGCGGGACAACTGCCATTTACCGGCGGCAACACCTGCTCGCCGACCATTTTCCCCCTTCCCGATGGGAGGGAGGTCAATGTGTTCAACCCGCAGCCGAACGGTTGCCGGAACGACGGCTACGTAACCGACGACTCCTGGGGCTATCGCATACGGCTCTCGGCTGACTACAACAACGTGTTCGACTCGGGCGTCACCATCACGCCGAGCGTCTTCTGGGCGGACGACGTCGACGGCGTGTCGATGGACCCGACGTTCATCGAGGGCCGGCAGGTGCTCGGCCTGGGGCTCCGCTTCAACCTCAACAAGCGCTACAACCTCGAGATGAACTACGTCGACTACGCGGACGCCGACTTCGATCCGCTGTTCGACCGCGACTACTACTCGGTCAGCGCGAGCGTGACCTTCTGATCCGCCGCAGGAGTAACGACACCATGAGAACCATCCATTCGATGATCGCGGCGGCCGTGGCGCTCGCGGGTCTCGCGTTGCCTGCACAGGCGGCTGTCACCGACGCGGACGCCGCGCGTCTGGGCGCCGAGCTGACCCCAATCGGAGCGGAGAAGGCCGGCAACGCGGACGGTTCGATTCCAGCCTGGACCGGAGGGCTCGCCGGCCCACCGTCGGGCTGGACGGCCGCGCAGGGCTACGTCGATCCCTTCGCGTCCGACCAGGTGAAGTTCACCATCACGCGCGCCAACGCCGATCAATACAAGGACAAGTTGACGCCCGGCACGCTGGCGATGCTGCAGAAGTACGAGACCTTCAAGATGCCGGTGTACGAGACCCGTCGCACGGCCGCCTACCCGAAGGCCGTATACGACGCGGTGAAGTCGCAGGCGACCAAGGTCGAGCTGCAGGGTTTCGCTGTGAACAATCTCGGGCCGACCACCGTGCCTTTCCCGATCCCGAAGAACGGCCTCGAGGCGATCTGGAACCACACGATGCGCTACCTGGGCGGCGGCATCGACCGTAACTACAACTCTTTCCCGGTCCGCGCCAACGGCGATTACTACAAGATCGGCGTGCGCGAGGACCGCATCTTCAACGCGAACCTGGATCAGCCGCAGGACAACCTGCTGCTCGGATTCCTGTCCTACTTCACCGCGCCGGCGACGCTCGAGGGCACGGTGTTCCTGGTGCATGAGCCGGTCGACCAGGTAAAGCAGCAGCGTGCGGCATGGATCTACAACGCCGGGCAGCGGCGCGTGCGCCGCGCGCCAGACCTCAACTACGACAACATCAACGACGGCACCGAGGGAATGCGCACGACCGACCAGTTCGACGCGTACAACGGCGCGCCGGACCGCTACGACTGGAAGCTGGTGGGGAAGCAGGAAGTGTACATCCCGTACAACTCCTACAAGCTTTCCGACAAGAAGCTCAAGTACAAGGACAACATCATCCGCAAGAACACCATCAACCCGGACGTCATGCGCTACGAGCTGCACCGGTGCTGGGTGATCGAGGCGAATCTCAAGGGAGGCAGCAAGCACATCTACGGCAAGCGGGTCTTCTACCTCGACGAGGACAGCTGGACGGTGGTGTACGAGGACGCCTATGACACGCGCAAGCAGCTCTGGCGCGTGAGCATGCACCCGATGATCCAGTTCTACGACGCAAAGGTGCCGTGGTACCGGGCGAACATCTGGCACGACCTGTCGAACGGCAGCTACCTGCTGTCGCTGCTCGAGAACGAGATCAAGACGCCTTGGAAGTTCGGCGAGAAGGGCAAGTGGGCGGACTTCCAGCCTGACGCGCTGCGCCGCGCGGGCACCAAGTAGACCTGCGGCCGCGGGACCGACAAGGCCCCGCGGTCCGCTGATCGAGCGGCACGGATTGCGACGCGGGGGAAGCGTCCATGGAGAGCTGGATCAGGTCGGCCGGTTGGCTCGTGTGCATCGCGGTCGCGCCATGGTCGGCCGTGTCGGCCGACGGCGAACGCCCGGCACCGGTCGTCGCGATAAAGCCCGACCGGATCATCCTCCTCGACATCGACAAGAGCGGCGAGCGGCTGGTGGCCGTCGGCGAACGCGGTTTCGTGCTGTACTCGGACGACGACGGCAAGACCTGGACCGCGCGACCGACACCGGTGACGCGCACGCTCACGGGCGTCGCGTTCAAGGACCCGCAGACCGGTGTGGCGGTCGGTCACGGCGGCTCGGTGGTGCGCACGGAGGATGCGGGCGCGACGTGGAGCCAGGTGCAGGTGGAAGAGGCCGGCACCGATTCGCTGCTTGACGTCCAGCATCTGGGCGGTGATCACTTCATCGCTTACGGCGCGTTCGGTCTGTATCTCGATTCGACCGATGCCGGCCGGAGCTGGACGCGGCGCACGATCCTCGGCTCGACGTCCACCGACGACGCGGGCAACGAGGCGAGCGAGCCGCCCGCGGATGAAGAAGAAGCGGAATACCTCGACGAAGGCTTCGATCGGCATATCTCCCGGGTGATCCAGGTTGATTCGACCCTGCTGCTGGTCGCGGAATCCGGAACGCTTGCCCGATCCAGCGACGGCGGCGCGAACTGGACGCGCCTCGAATCGCCGTATGAGGGATCCTGGTTCAACGCGCTCGCGGTCGACGACGGCAGCGTGCTGGTGTTCGGCATGCGCGGCAACGTCTTCCGCACGGCCGATCTCGGCGCGACGTGGGAAAAAGTCCCGCTCGGCACGACCGCCTCGCTGATGGGCGGTGCGCAGCTCGCGGACGGCCGGATCCTGCTGGTGGGCAACACCGGGCTGCTCGCGCTGAGCACCGACCGCGGCCGCACGCTCGAACTGCACTGGTCGCCGGCCTCGAAGGGCTTTGCCCAGATCGTCGAGGCCGACGGACGTCTGCTCGCGGTCGGTGAAGGCGGCGTCAGCGTGATCGACCCCGCGTGGCTGACCGAAGAGTAGTCCAGAGGCGCGCGTTGCGAGGCGACTGACATGACCGACAACCAGCAGGGCGCGGCGCAGGAGGATGGCGGTCTGGAGCGCAGCAGCTTTGTGGAAGGCTGGGTCGGCCGGATCTCCTACTGGATCTTTCACCGGCGGCGGGTGCTGCTGATCCTGTTTGTCCTGATTACGGTCGTGCTCGGGGCGATGGCGAGCCAGCTTCGCGTGCAGGCGGGATTCACCAAGATGATCCCGCTCAACCACGAGTACATGCAGACCTTTCTCGAGTACCAGGCGGACTTCGGTGGCGCCAATCGCGTGCTGGTGGCCGTGAAGAACCACGGCGGCACGATCTTCGAGAAGGAGTTCATGGATACCCTCCGTCAGGTGACGGAGGAGGTGTTCTTCATCAACGGCGTCGAGCGCAGCTCGGTCACCTCGCTCTTCACGCCGAACGTCCGCTACAACGAGGTCGTCGAGGACGGCTTCCGCGGCGGGAACATCGTCGGCGCGGATTTCGACGGCAGCCCGGCGCAGCTCGCCAAGGTGCGCGAAAACCTGCTCAAGTCGGACTGGGTCGGCCGCATCGTCGCCAACGACCAGACCGCGGCAATGGTGGTCGCGACGCTGCAGGAGAACGATCCGCAGACGGGCGAGCGGCTCAACCTGCAGGACGTCGCGAAGCAGCTCGAGGCCATCCGCGGCAAGCACGAAAGCGAGAGCACGGGCGTGCACATCATCGGCTTCGCCAAGGCGATGGGTGATATCGCCAAGGGCGCTGCGGGTGTGCTGCTCTTCTTCGGCATCGCCTTCGTCATCACCTCCGTGCTCCTGTACTGGTACTCGGGCTCGCTGGTGCTCACGGTGATGGCGCTGATCTGCGCCATCGTACCGGTCGTCTGGCTGCTCGGCCTGCTGCCCGTCTTCGGCCTGGGTCTCGACCCCATGTCGATCCTTGTGCCGTTCCTGATCTTCTCGATCGCCGTGTCGCACGCGGTGCAGATGACCAACGCCTGGAAGCTCGAGACGCTGCACGGTGCGGATGGCATCACCGCATCGCGTGCCTCCTTCCAGAAGCTCTTCATTCCTGGCGCGATGGCGCTGCTTGCCAATGCGCTCGGCTTCATGGTGATCGCGTTCGTCGACATCGAGGTCGTGCGCGAGCTCGCACTCACCGCGACCATCGGCGTCACGGTGATGATCATCACCAACAAGATGCTGCTGCCGATCCTGATGTCGTACTACAAGTTCACGCCTGAGCAGGCGTCGAAGCTCGCGGGAAAAGAGACCGCCGGTGACTGGCTATGGGAGCGGATCAGCCCGCTTGCAACCCGGAAGTTCGCCTGGGCATCGGTGCTGGTGGGGGCGCTGTTGCTCGCATTCGGCATCTGGAAGGCACGCGACCTGCATATCGGCGATCTCGGCAAGGGGGTCCCCGAGCTGAAGGCCGATTCGCGCTACAACCAGGACGTCGACATGATCACGAGCCACTTCGCGATCGGCGTCGACCTGCTGCAGGTGATCGCGGAGGCCAAGCCCGAGAGCGAGGAGGATTCCCCCTGCGTCAACCGCGATGTGATGGATCGGATGGAGGATTTCGACTTCCAGATGCGCCAGGTCGACGGGGTCGCCACGGTTCGGAGCCTGACGGGATTCGTCAAATCGATTACCCAGTCGTACGCCGAGACCTTCGTCAAGTGGCGAATGCTCCCGGAGGAGCGTGCGCAGATCGCGCAGGGCGTCGGTTACGCGACGCGTCTCGGCAACGAGCTGATGAACTCACGCTGCACGGCGATGCCAGTCAGCATATTCACGACCGATCACCAGGCGACGACCATCGAGCACATCGTCGAGAAGATCAAGGCATTCAAGGTCGCAAGCGGCGACACGAAACAGATCCGGTTCCGCCTCGCGAGCGGCAATGTCGGCGTCATGGCCGCGACCAACGAGGTGGTGGAAGCCTCGGAGAAGTGGGTCAACCTCGCGTTGTTCGCATCGGTGACGTTGCTGTGCCTGCTCACGTTCCGGTCGTGGCGCGTGACCTTGTGCATCATCGTCCCGCTCGCGATCGTCACGGTGCTCTGCAACGCCTTGATGGCGATGCTCGACATCGGCGTCAAGGTCAACACGCTCCCGGTCGTGGCGCTCGGCGTCGGCGTCGGCGTGGATTACGGGATCTACCTGTTCGAGCGGATGAAGCACGAGTCGCAGGACATGGGGCTCAAGCTCAAAGACGCATTCGAAGAGGCCCTCAAGCAGCGCGGCACGGCGTCGGTGTTTACCGCCGTGACCATGACCATCTCGGTCGCGACCTGGATGTTCTCGGCGCTCAAGTTCCAGGGCGACATGGGCATCCTGCTCGCCTTCATGTTCCTCGTGAACATGTTCGGCTCGATCCTGCTGCTGCCAGCACTCGCCGCCTACCTGGTCGGTGATCGTCTCCGGGCCAGCAGCCCGCACGGCGTCGAGTGGGGCGACGTCGCGCCGGAGGAGATGAGCAGGGTATCCGGCGCCTGAGAGGCGCGCCGCTCAGCGGCCAGCGGTCGTCGCGGCTTCCAGCAGTGCGATGAACGAGCGCTCGCCGCTGCTCACCAGCTCGCCGCCGATGCCGAGCATGTCGCCTTCGCGCGCCGAGCGCGCGACGCGGTTCGCGAGACCGATAACGAAGTCGCAGTAGGGACTTACGTCGTCGTTCTGCCCGCGCTCGGCGAGCATGCGGACGGCATCCTTAAACATGGCGAGCGCCTTCGCCTGTAGGTTTGCGGCGCGCCGCTCCGAGTCGTCCAGGCCGTGGTACCACGCCCGCAGCTGATCCTGGGCGGCCATGATGTCGGCGCTGGCACCGATGCCCTGCACGAGCGGATGGCGGTTATTCAAGGCGTCCACGATGCCGGCCATCGCCGCCGAACGCTCCAGCATCTCGTCGAAGATGCTGCCGCCCACCGCCGAGACCGCGATCGCGACGTGATGCGGGGCGTTGCGCACCGTTCGCCACTGATCGTCGGTGAGCTGATCGCGCGTGAGCATTTTTTCACCCCTCGACGCCCACCTGACGGGCATCTCCCCGGGTCGGGCGTGCTCGCCCCGGCCCGAGGCGATGATACACCCGGCCCTTGGGGCGGCTCACCCGCGCGGCCGGTTCCGGAGAGCGTCGGGGGACTTTACATATCCCGCGCCGTTGGCCGCAGTGCGGCCATGTAAGCACTTGTTTTTTCGGGTCGCTGTCGCAGTGGCACGCCAGATGCAGCACATATTCCCCGGCGTCGAGCCGGCGTCGCCCCGCGCGAAAGGAGGAGCCATGAAGGGACGTCACGTTTTCGCCACCGTCCTCGCCGGTGTGCTGTTCTCGCTGCCCGTGCAGGCCACGATCATCACACTGCAGGCCGATCTCAACGGCGCCAACGAGGTCCCACCGGCTGATCCGGACGGCACCGGGTTCGCGACGTTCACGATCGACACAGTCGCCTCCACCATAACTTGGGTGGCTACGGCGGAGAACATCGATCTTCCGGTGTTAGCCGCGCACATACATCCGGGCGCAGCGGGCGTGATCGGTCCGCCGCTCATCGACCTCTCGTCTGGACTCATCGGCGGACCCCTAGCCGTAGATAGCGCGGTCCTGGCGGACGTGATCGCGGACCCGTCAGCCTTTTACTACAACGTGCACAATGAGGCCTTTCTGAACGGCGCAATTCGCGGGCAGCTGGAATTCGTCAGCCGCGTCGTGGAGCCGGGCAGCGCGGGTCTCCTGATACTCGGCCTGATTGGCGTCGCCTGGCTGCGCAGGCGGACCTGATCTGACGGGCGCCGCGCCGGCGCGGCTTCCGACGCCCGATTCAGTCGCGCGACCGACGCGACCGGGAGCTTGCGCGCCGGTAGCATGCCGCTGATGGACACCCCCGTCGCGCGGCAGCTCTCGCCTCCGGTCGCCGGGCAGCGGCCGTTTGCGATCGAGTCTCCGCACGGATCTCGGACGGACGAGTACTACTGGCTGAGGGACGACACCCGGCGCAATCCGGAGGTGCTCGGCTACCTCGAAGCGGAGAATGCCTGGCGGCAGCAGGGACTCGCTCATCTGGCACCGCTCGGGGAGCGCCTGTACCAGGAATTCCTCGGTCGCATCCGCCAGGAGGATGCATCGGTCCCCTATCGAAAGCGCGGCCACTGGTACTACAGCCGTTTCGAAGCGGGCGACGAGTACTCCGTGCATGCCCGCCGCCGCGCCGCACTCGACGCGCCCGAGCAGATCCTGGTCGACCAGCGCGCGCGCGCGCTCGGTCACGAATACTACGACCTGGGCGGGTTCGACGTGAGCCGCGACGAGCGACTGCTCGCCTGGGCCGAGGACACGGTCGGACGACGCGAGTACACGCTGCGCTTCCGCGACCTGGTCACGGGCGAGATGCTGAGCGACGCGATCGCCGGCGTCGAGGCGCAAGTGCTCTGGACCGGCGACAACCTGAGCGTGCTCTATATCGAAAAGGACCCACGCACGCTGCTCGGGCGGCGGGTCCGCAGGCACGTCCTCGGGACGCCGGTGGAAGCCGACACGCTTGTGCACGAGGAGCAGGACGAGGCCTTCTACACCTGGATCGACGCCAGCAAGGACGAGCGCTTCCTGCTCATCGGCTCGACGAGCACCCTGTCTACCGAGCTCCGCTACGCACGCGCCGACGATCCCGCGCTGCGCTTCGAAGTGGTCCTTCCGCGCGAGCCGGACCACGAGTACGAGGCCGAGCCATTCGGCGGTCGCTGGATCGTGCGTACCAACCGCGGAGCGCCCAACTTCAGGCTGGTCGAGGCCGACTTCGGCACGGTTCGCGACGTCGGCACGTGGCGTGAGCTGATCGGGCACCGCGACGACGCGAGCATCGCGGGCTTCGACGTGTTCGACACGTTCCTGGCAGTGGAGGAACGCTCCGGCGGATTGCGACGCGTGCGGCTGCGCAACTGGGCTGGCACCTACGACCGGTATATCGACGCGGCCGAGCCGGCGTTCCAGATGGCGCTCGGGGTGAACGAGGAGACCGACAGCCGGGTCGTTCGCTACGTCTACACCTCGCTTACCACGCCCGTGTCGACCTACGACTATGACCTGGACACCGGGCGCACGACATTACTCAAGCGCGAGCCGGTGCTCGGCGATTTCGATCCGTCGAACTACGTCACTGAGTACCTGCGCGCCCCCGCGCGCGACGGCGAACAGGTCCCGGTCGCGCTGGTGTACCGGCGAGGCTGTCTGCGCGACGGCACCGCGCCGCTGCTGCAGTACGGGTACGGCGCCTACGGCCTGTCGTCGGATCCGTTCTTTTCCTCCCGACGTCTGTCGCTGCTCGACCGCGGCTTCGTCTTCGCGATCGCCCAGGTCCGGGGCGGACAGGAGCTCGGCCGTCGCTGGTACGACCAGGGTCGTCTGCTGGCCAAGCGCAACAGCTTCAACGATTTCGTGGACGTCACGCGCTGGCTGGTCGAGGAGCGCTACGTCGACGGATCGCGCGTGGTGGCGACCGGCGGCAGCGCCGGCGGTCTGCTGATGGGCGCGGTTGCCAACATGGCTTCGCGCGAGTACCACGCGATCGTCGCGCACGTTCCCTTCGTCGACGTCGTGACGACGATGCTCGACACCGGCATCCCGCTCACGACGAACGAGTACGACGAGTGGGGCGACCCGCAGCAGCGTGAGTCCTACGACTACATGCTCTCGTATTCACCCTACGACAACGTGCGTCCGCAGGACTACCCGGCGATGCTGATCACCACCGGGCTGTGGGACAGCCAGGTCCAGTACTTCGAGCCCGTGAAGTGGGTAGCGAGGCTCAGGCGCCTCAAGACTGATGGGCGGCCGTTATACCTTCGGGTCGAGATGGAAGCCGGGCATGGCGGCCGCACCGGCCGCTTCAGGCAACTGCGTGAGAGCGCCGAGGACTATGCCTTTATCCTCGACCAGACCGGTCTCGCCGACAAATAGCGCAAGGGAACGCGAAAGGTGAGGGAACGGCCGTCCCTGGCCATTCCCTCATTGATCGATGTCGGACCCGCCTTTCCCCCGGGCTCAGCGGTCGGTGCCGCCGGCTGGCGTTGCAGCCGAGGCCGCGCCCGGGACGGGGAAGCCGCGCTTGCGCATCAAGGCGGAGATCCCCGGGTCGCGGCCGCGAAACGCACGATAGCCATCGGCCGGGTCGACGGTATTGCCGACCGAGAAGACGTTGTCGCGCAGCCGCTTAGCAACTGCCTTGTCCCACGCGCCGTTCGCCTCGGTAAAGGCCTCCCAGGCGTCCGCCGTCAGCGTATCGGACCAGAGGTAGCTGTAGTACCCCGCGGAGTAGCCGTCACCGGCAAACACGTGCGTGAACTGAGGCGTGCGGTGCCGCATGACAATCTCGGACGGCATGCCGAGCGCGGTCAGCGTCTCGCGCTCGAACTTGTCCGGGTCGACGGGTTTCGCACCCTGGAGATGCAGCTTCATATCGACCAGCGCGCTCCCCAGGTACTCGACGGTCTTGAACCCCTCGTTGAACTTCTCGGCCCGCTCGATCTTCGCGACCAGTTCGGCCGGGATTGGCTTACCGGTCTCAACGTGCAGCGCGTAGCGATTGAGGATCTCGGGCGTCGAGAGCCAGTGCTCGAGCAGCTGCGACGGGAACTCCACGTAATCGCGTGCGACCGCCGTGCCCGACAGCGAGGGATAGCTGACGTTCGAGCTCAGTCCGTGCAGCGCGTGTCCGAACTCGTGGAAGAGCGTCGTCGCATCCTCCCAGCTGACCAGCACGGGCTCGCCCGGCTTGCCCTTCTGGAAGTTGGAGTTATTCGAGACGATGGTTTTTATGTCGCGATCGAATCGCTCCTGCGTACGGTAGGCGTTCATCCACGCGCCGGAGCGCTTGCCCTGGCGCGCGTAGGGATCGAAATACCAGAGCCCGACGAGTTGGCCGGCCGGATCATTGACTTCCCAGACCCGCACATCGGGATGGAAGACAGGCACTTTCCCGGCTTCGACCGGCTTGAAAGAGAATCCGAACAGCTGCGAGGCCATGTAGAACATGCCTTCTCGCAGGTTTTCGAGCTGCAGGTAGGGCATGATCTCGGTCTCGTCGAGATCGTATTTCGCCTTGCGCACCTTCTCGGCGTAGTAACGATAGTCCCAGGGCTCGATCTTGATGCCGGCCTTCTCCTGGTCGGCCACGGCCTGCATGTCGGCGACTTCCTCCCGGACGCGTGCCACTGCCGGGGTCCACACGGCCTCCATCAGCTCCATTGCGCGTGCGGGGTTGCGGGCCATGGTGTTCTCGAGCCGCCAGTGCGCATGGGTCTCGTAGCCGAGCAGCTTCGCGCGCTCGGCGCGCAGCGCGAGGATCTCGGTGATGATGGCGTTGTTGTCGGTCTTGCCGCCGTTGTCGCCTCGATTGACGAACATGCGCCACGCCTTCTCGCGCAGATCGCGGCGGTCGGAATAGGTGAGGAAGGGCTCGATACTCGAACGAGTGTTCAGGACCGCCCACTTTCCCTTCTGATCGCGGGATTCCGCGGCGGTGGCCGCCGCGACGCGTGCCGTGTCCGGCAGCCCGGCGAGCGCCGCCTCGTCCTCGAGCAGCAGCATCTGCTCGCCCTCGTCGGCGAGGACGTTCTGGCTGAAATTCGTGTAGAGCGTCGCGAGCCGCTGATTGATGCCCGACAGCTTTTCCTTCGCGGCTGGGTCGAGCTTGGCGCCGGCGCGGGTGAAGTTCGTGTCGTAGAGCCAGGTGAGCCGTTTCTGCTCCGGGGTGAGCCCCGCGGTCTCGCGTGTCTCGTACACCGCCGCGATGCGCGAGTACAGCTTCGCGTTCTGCGTGATCTTGTCGCTGAATGCCGCGAGCTTCGGCGACATCTCGCGCTCGACCGCCTGCACAGCGTCGTCGTTCAGGTTCGAAACGAAGATGCCGTACACCGTGCTGGCGCGATCCAGCGTTCGGCCGGTACGCTCCATGGCCGCGATGGTGTTCTCGAAGGTCGGGGCCGCGGGGTCATTCGCGATCCGGTCGACCTCGGCAAGGTTCTCGGCCATCGACGCTTCGAGCGCAGGCCCCAGGTGCTCCGGACGGACCTTGTCGAACGGTGGTACGCCCGCGTAGGGCCCCGACCAGGGGGCCAGCAATGGATTCGCCGCCGCGGCGGCGGAACTGCTGGTCATGTCCGCGGCGCCGGCCGTGACGGCCCCTGCAAGTAGCGCCGCCACGGCGACGCCGGCGCGATGTGTTCGTGCATGCATGGTTCATTCCTCTGAGGCCGGTCGGCCGGCTGTTGGCCGCCGAGCCTACCCAATTCACGCACCGCGGCCGGCCTTCATTGCGGTGAAGAGTTTCGGGCGTGCGACGGGAGATGTCCCGCGCGCGCTCACCCGCGATCCCACATCAGGTCCGACGCGCCGGCAATCGCCCGCTCGATCATCGCAATGAGCGGCACGGCGCGCGTCGCCAGGTTGATCGGAGGGTCGCGCTGAGCCGTGCCTTCCTCGTCGTCGGGCCTGGCCACCGGCGCGGGGAAGGGTACGTGGCCCGATTCATCGAGCGCCGCGCGCAGCCGCGCGAGCGCCGACGGCAGCTCCACAGCGAGGATCGCACCGGGCACACGTGCCGAGTGGCCAAGCATCCCCAGCAGCGCCAGCGCCGGCTCTGCGAACATCGTCAGGCGGTCGAACCGGGTCGAGAAATTGACGATCATGGAATCCTCCCGGCCGCTCTCATCGACCGCATCTAACGGTATCGCGCGGGTCTCGTCCACCGCCAAGGAATAGGTGCGCCCCGGTGGAGCAGCCCCCCGGCTGCCATTAGAGTGTTGAGGTTTTCCGTACCGAGGCCGTGCCATGCCATACGAGAACCTGACCTGCGAGCAAAACGGAGCGGTGCTTACGGTGCGTCTGAACCGCGCCGCCAAAATGAACAGCCTCTCCCGTGGGCTGCTTCTCGATCTCCGGGAGTGCGCCGGAGCCCTCGCGACCGACAAGGCGGTGCGCGCGGTGCTGCTCACCGGGTCCGGCCGCGCCTTCTGTGCCGGCGCGGACCTCACGGATCCGGACGGTGCGCCTGCTCCGGGCGAGTCGCTGGGGCAGTGGGTCGCGGCGCGCCTTCGCAATCACTTCCACCCGGTGGTCGAGCTCTGGTCTCGCCTGCCGGTGCCGCTGGTCGTGGCGGTCAACGGGATTGCGGCCGGGGCCGGGGTGTCACTCGCGCTGCTCGGGGACGTGACGATCGCGGCGCGCTCCGCGGCATTCGCCGTGTTGTTCACGCCCAAGCTCGGACTGGCGCCCGACATGGGGGCAACGTATCTGCTGCCCCGTCGGATCGGCCATGCGCGCGCCCGGTACCTGGCGCTCACCGGCCGCCCGGTCGGCGCCGAGGAAGCCGAGCGTATCGGCCTGATTGCGGAATGCGTGGACGATGCGGCGCTAGAGTCGCGCGCCGCGGCGCTTGCGGCCGAGCTGGCCGCCGGCCCTACCCGAGCGCAGCTCGCTTTGCGCGACCTGATCGACGAGGGCGCCTTGCGCACGTTCGCCGATCAGCTCGAGCGTGAAGCGCTCGCGCAGCAGGCGCTCGCCGACACCCGCGACTTCCTGGAGGGTATCTCGGCATTTCGCGAAAAGCGCCCGCCGCGTTTCCAGGGCGCCTGAGCGCGTCAGGCGCCCTGGGCCGCAAGCGCCTCCACCCGATCGACGAACGTGGCGACGTCGATCGGTTTCTCGATGAAGCCGCAGCACCCGACGTCGAGCGCGCGTTGCTGGTCGGCGGCCAGGGCATGCGCGCTCACCGCGACGACGGGCGTGCGACGTCTACGAGTCGCACCGGCAAGCTGCGGAACGAAGACGCAGCCGTCGCCGTCGGGCAGCTTGAGATCGATGAGAATCACGTCGAACCGTTGCGCGGCCGCGATCGCGACTGCCTGGGAACCCGACCGCGCGATGCTGACCTTGTGGCCGCGGTGCGTGAGCAGCACCTCCACCAGATAGGCGTTTGCCGCGTTATCCTCGATCAGCAGGCATTGCATGTGCGACGGCGTCGCGCGCGAGCGGAAGGGTGAACCAGAAGCGACTGCCACGTCCCGGACTGCTCTCCACGCCGATCTGCCCGCCCATCGCCTCGGTCAGGCGCCGCGCGATCGCGAGCCCGAGCCCGGTTCCTTCGCGTGTCTGTTGACCGGGTATCTCAATGCGCTTGAAGGGCTCGAACAGGGTCAGGAGGTGCTCGGCAGCGATACCGATGCCGGAGTCCTCGACGCTCACGAGCGCCACGTTCTGACGGCTTTCGAAGCGCACCTGTACGCGACCGGCGTCCGTGAATTTGAGCGCGTTCGAGACCAGATTGCCGAGCACCTGACGCACGCGCTGTACGTCGGCGGTGGCCACCATCTCGCAGCCGTCGGTTTCCACGTCCAGCTCGATGGCGCGGTCGCGCGCCACCTCGCAGTACGCGGCCAGCTCGTGGTGGAGATCGCCGGGCAGGTGCACGGGGGCCGGTTTGAGCGTAATCACGCCTGCCTCGATCTTCGAGATGTCGAGAAAATCGCTGATCAGGGCCAGCAGCTGGCGGCTCGCCGAGAGAACGATGCCGAGCTGCTTGCGCTGCTCGGCGGTCACGGGCCCGGACATCCCGGAGAGGATCAGATCGGTGAAACCGATGATCGAGTTAAGTGGCGTGCGAAGCTCATGCGACACCGTACCCAGAAATACGCTCTTCACGCGATCCGCGGTCTCCGCCCGATCTTTGGCGACGATGAGCTCTCGGGTCCGCTCGAGGATGCGGTCCTCGAGTTCCATGTTGAGGCTGCGCAGACGTGCCTCGCTTTCCCGCAGCGCGCGTGTCGCGCGAACGCGGTCCGACACGTCGATCAGCACGCCGAGTACGCCCTCGACCTTGTCTTCGCCGTTGCGCAACGGGGCGAACGATACGTTGACGTGCGCGATCCCCCCGTCGAGCCGCCGGCGTGTCACTTCGACGCCGCGTACGGTTTCCCCGGCGAGCGCCCGCTGACGCAGCCGCTCCGCGGTCTGGGCCGACGGGTGCATCATGGGCGGTAGATGGCCGATGGCATCGCGCGCCGGAACGCCAGAGAGCTCCTCCGCGGCGTGATTCCACACCGACCAGACGCGCCCCTCGGTGTCGAGGTCGAAGATCGCCGCCGGTGAGGCCGCGATCAGCGAACCCCAGCGGTCATTGAGTGCGCGAATCTGGTCGGCAGCCTGGCGCGATTCGGTGACGTCGGTGGAGATGCCGCCAACGGCATAGATGCGCCCAGATGCGTCGCGTACGGGAAAGAGGGCGACCAGCACGTTGCGCTCGCCGCCGATCGAAATCTTCTCCTCCAGTGAAATCGGCTGCCCGGTCTCGAGCACCTGGCGATCACGTGCCGCGATCTTCGCCGCATCCTCGCGACTGAAGAGCTCCTGGCGGGCCCGGCCAATCAGTTGCTCGAGCGGGGTCTGAAACCACTCGGCGCAGCGCTGGTTCGCGAGCAGGCAGCGTCCCTCGATATCGGTCAACCAGATAGCGGAGGTGCTTGCGTCGACGATGGCCCTTAGCCGCAGGTAGGCCTCGTGCTGGGCACGCTCGGCCTGCTCGCGCTCGCGCCGCAGGGCGAGCGAGTCGAGTGCGAACGACAGACTTCGCGACACCTCGTCGAGCGTGGCACGTACGTCCGGCTCAAAGAAACCAGGTTCGTGCGCGAACAGGCACAGAGATCCCACGATCGCATCGCCGCGCCGCAGCGGCTCGCTGGCGACCGAGCGCAGCCCGCGGGTCAGCGCGCTGCGCGCACAGGGTCCGGGCGCACTGACATCGGTGAGGTCGCGCCACTCCACGGCGTTGCCGCTCGACATTGCGATGGCACAGGGATCGTCCAGCGCCTCGGTCGGACCGATGCAGCCCGTACCGCCCGACGCAGGGTATTCCACCAGCGTCGAACCGTCGGCGCCCGCGACGGCGCACTTGGCGCGCGCATAACCGAAATAACCGCTCTCGACCGCGATGCGGCAGGCATCGGCAAGCAGGCTCTGCTCGTCCTCAGCATGTGCCACGGCCGAGTTTACCCGTGACAGCATCGCGTTCAGGTCGCGCGCGCGCATGAGGCGCAGCTCGGCGAGACGGCGCTCGGTGATGTCGTTGATCGTTGCGAGTGTGTAGTTTGCGCTCCCGTCCGGAGATGGAACGAGGCGCACCTCGAGCTCGGCGTGCAGCAGGCTGCCGTCCGCGCGGATGTAGCGTTTGCGGATCCGGTAGCCCTCGATCCTGCCGTCGAGCATTGCCGAGAACTGCTCCACGTTCGCGTCGAGGTCGTCCGGATGTGTGATCTCCGGCCAGCTCTTGCCTTCGAGCTCTTCGCGCTTGTAGCCCATCATCCGGCAGAACTCGCTATTGATGCGCAGCAGGCGTCGCGAGGACGCTGAGGAGATGGCCATCCCCACGAACGGCAGCTCGAAGTAAAACCGCGGCAGTTCCGCCTGGGCCCATTGGTCCACACCACCGCGGAACCGACCCGGATCGCCACCCGCGCCGTTGGGGCCGGCCGGCCCGAGCCTCGGCGCCGGCGGCAGGGTACGATCGCGAGCGGCTGGCGAGCGTCGCCAATGGTCCCGGCGTCGCAGTACCATGGCCGGCATCCGTCGCATCAGCCCGACGAGCCAGGCGAGGCGTGGCAGACTAGGCGAATGTCGGATTTGCGTGTTCATTGCGGGACTGTTCCGTCAGCAAGGCCGATCCTGTGACCGATCCACCCAAGCTCGCCCTCGTCGTCGACGACGATGCGCGCAGCCGCGAGCTGCTGCAACAGCTGCTCAAGCTGGATGGCTATGAGGTGCGGGCGGTTGACGGCGGTCAAGCCGCGCTCACACTGCTCGAGGACGAAACGCCAGACGTGGCGGTCATCGACCTGCGAATGCCGGGGATGGATGGGTTGGAATTGTGCCGGAAAATCCGCGGTCTCGCACGCACGGGCCGCGATCTGCCGGTTGTCGTCCTGACGGGGATGGACGACGAGGAGGCGCGCCAGGCCGCACTGGCCGCGGGTGCCGACGATGTGCTTGCAAAACCCGTGCTCCGTGCGGTGCTGTACGAGCATCTGAGCCGGGCCAGGGCGGCCGTCACGGCGGGACGCGTCAGGCACCAGAGATGAACGCCGTTCCTGAGCCCCGGGTGCTGCTCGTTGACGACGAGGTCCGTGCCCTTGCGCTGGCTGAGCGGGCACTTGTGGGCGGTGACATCGCGTGCCGCCTGGCTCACTCCGCGGAAGAGGCGCTGACCTGGCTGCGTGGATCGTCGCAGGCGGATGTGGTGGTGAGCGACATACGGATGCCCGTGACCGACGGGATCGAGTTCCTGTCGCGGGTGCGTGACGAGTTCGCGGCGCGGCGCTGGCTCCAGATCATCCTGGTGACCGGTCATGCCACGGTCGACACCGCGATCGCCGCGATCCGGCTCGAGGCCAGCGATTACCTGGTCAAGCCGGTCGAGCCCGTGGCACTCCGCGAGTCGGTCGGACATGCGCTCAAGCGCGCTGAGAGTCTGCGACGGGTCGAGCGGGCCAAGCCCGACTCGAGCGACGCCGTCGCCCTGCGCGAGTTCGCCGACGTCGCGAGTGAGCTCGCCGGGAACCTGCGGCACATGGCCCGGCCGGGCCCGGCGGGCGAAGCACTGGCGCACACCAAGGCCAACCTCGCGACGCTCGAGTTGCTGCGTCGTCTGCAGGGCGCCAGACAGACGATCTTCGGCGATGCCGTGATGCCCGAGCCAGCCTGGGAGATGATCGCCGAGCTGATGCGCGCCCGGCTTGCCGGCGAGCGGCTGTCGGTCACGAGCCTCGCGCTGTCCTCGCAGAGTCCCGCAACGACCGCGCTGCGACGCATCGAAGACCTGATCCAGTGCGGGCTCGCAACGCGCACCCCCGACCCGGTCGACCGGCGGCGGTCGTATGTCGAGCTCACGCCGGAAGGCGCGAAGCGCATGCAGGTGTTCCTCGAAGGATTCGCGCGCACGGTCCTCGGCTGAGCCATGCGCGACAACGCTGCCTCTGAGGCGCTGCGCGACCGTCTGCACGACGCGAACGACGAGTTGTCCATCGCCACCATGCAGCTCGAGCTGCTGCTCGAGGCGGGCGGCTTGGATGCGTCGTCCGTGCGCTCGGTGCGCGAGACGCTCGACGCCTGCCACGCGGCGACGGCGGCGCTGCGCGAGGCCTGGCTGGTGCTCGGCCGGTCAGGCCAGCTCTGACAGGTACTGCGGGAGCATCCGGCACCACGTCGGCCAGTCGTGGTCGTAGCCCTGGCCCCAGTCGTCGACGCGATTCGGGATGCCCTTGCCCCCGAGCACACTCGCCATCGCCCAGGATTCGTCGATGTTCTCCCAGCGGCCCGAGCCCGATGCGAGGATCACCATGCGGCTCCGCAGCCTCTCGATCTGCCAGTCCTCGCCCAGCCCCGGCAGGTAGTGCAGCGGCGAGGAGTAATAGAAATCGTCGTTCCAGTAGCCGCGCACGTAGTGCGACAGGTCGTAGGTTCCGCTCATCCCGATCGCGAGTCGGAAAGCGTCCGGGTGCCGGCACAGCATGGCCACGGCGTTGAAGGCGCCGATGGAAGCCCCGGACGTCACGAGCTCGATCTCGCGGGACGCGCAGTCCTGGCGGATCAGGGGCACCAGCTCGTGGTAGATGAACGCGTGGAACTGGTTCTGCACGCGTGAGGCGTAGTGCGGCGATTGACCCTTCTCGATCCAGTGCCGGCCGGCGACGCTGTCAACCGAGTACACCTTGATGCGGCCGGCGTCGATGAACGGCGCAAGTGCGGCGATCAGCCCATGCCGCTCGACTTCCTCGAAGTCACCGCCGGCGGTGGGGAAGAGCAGCACTGGTCTGCCATAGTGACCCCAGCGTGCGGCGCGCGCGGGGCAAGGCAGGCGCTCGGACGACCAGCCGAAGATCTCCTTCTGCATGATGGTACGTCCTCAGCCACGTCCCTCGAGCTCGGTCCAGCGTCGGATCCGGCCGATGAAGAGGTCGGTGAACTGCTCGACTTCGTGCGCGGGATAAAGTGCGGCTACCTTCTTCTGAATGGCATCGCCGGCCGCGGGTGAGGCGAAGAACTCAGCGGCCACCGCGTCGAGATGCGCCAGGTGCCGGTCGCAGAAATCCTCGAACTCCGCAGCCGCCAGGCGTTGCCGCGCGATCGAGGCGTAGCGGGTCAGCTTCTCACGGTACGGCAGGTCGCCGGCGGCGACCTCGAACCATGGCTCCCAGTCGAGAGTACGCCGCATGCGCCGCCTGGTGGCGGCACAGAAGAGCGCCCAGCGCAGGTTGGCCTTGATCAACCATGGGAAGTGGTAGTGCAGGGAGGTGACCTGCGAATCGGGACACGCATTCGCGAAATCGATGGGGTACCAGCGGTCGGCCTTCTGCAAGGCCTCGCAGGAATTGAAATCCCAGCCGAAGAACGCGTTGATCGTGAGCGTGATGTCCTCGAGCTCCGATTGCGCATCCGGAGTGAGAAAGTCGCGGTCCATCCGGTAACGGTCATGCAACGGCGCTGCGGGATCGTAGTTGACGACGCGCGTCTGCGGCCCGAGACCGATGCACCGCACGAAGAGATCGTATGGGATGACCGCCGCCTGCAGGTGCATGACCTTGGTGCCGCTCGCTTCATACGCGGCACGCAGCGCCGCCTCGTCGTCGATCTTCGAGACGCCGACCCAGCCGCCGCCGTCGTAGGGCTTCATGAAGAGCGGATAGCCGATCCTGCTGCCGATCTCGCCGAGGTCGAAGAGCTGTGCATAGCGGGTGAGCGTCGGTTGCAGGTCCGCACTCTGCTCGTACGCCTTCGGTGGCAGCATCCACGTGTCGGGAATCGAGAGACCGAGGCGCATCATCGCGCAATACGTGGTGTGCTTCTCGTTCGACTGCAGCGACCAGGGATTGTTGAAGACGTAGGTATCGTTGAGGACGATCGCCTTCTTTATCCACTCGCGGCTGGTGTGATACCAGTGCGTCAGCCGGTCGACAACCAGGTCGTAGCGCACCGGCTGGCGCAGATCGAAGGGCTCGATCGTCACGCGGCTGACCTCGAAGCGGAGCGTATCGCCGCGCCAGGCGATCGCGAGATCGAGCCGCTTCAGGATTTCCTCGAAGCAGATCGGCCAACAGATGTCCGCGCCCAGCGACAGACCGATCCGCCTGGTCAGGTTCGCCACCGATCACCCCCCGTTCCGATCGCCCAAGTGTCGCAGCTCGCCGCGGTGCGCGCGAGCCTACTCATAGACCATCCACAGCGGGCCCGGAAAGAGCCAGGTCAGCGCCCCCTGGAGCCGGTCGCGCCAGTTCTCCCAGTTGTGCCCATCGCGCACCTCCTCGTAACGCACGCTGAGTCCGTGCTCGGTGAGCAGGGGTACGAGGCTGCGATTCTCGTAGATCAGCGACTCGTAGATTCCGCAGCTCACGTAGATCCGCTCCGCGGGTCGGCCGGGGGCGGCGCGGAACTGGTTGACGAAGCGCGCGACCGGATCGAATGCCGGGGTGCGACGGTGGTGACCGATGTCGGAGAAGGCGAATGAGCCTGATTCGAGCAGTAGCCGGCCGAACCGTCCCGGGTGACGCCACGCGGCATGCAGCGCGGCGACGGCACCAAAGCTCGCGCCCATCAGGCCGCGCGCTCCGGCATCGTCGCGCAGGGGAAATCGCTCGCCGAGCACCGCGGGCAGCTCCATCGCCACGAAGCGTGCATGACCCTCGTGCCCGGCGTACTCGAGCAGCCGCTCGGGGGAATCGGTGAGCGCCACGATGAGCGGCGGGATCTCGAGCCGGTGGATCAGGTTGTCGAGCACGACCTGCAGGCTGGCGTAACGCAGGAAATCGGTGCCGTCGTGCACGATGAGCAGCGGATAGCGGCGGCTGCGACGGAAGCGCGCCGGGACGTAGACGCGGATGCGACGCTCCCCTCCGGGCAGCGCCGTCACAACCTCGAGTTCGTCGATCTGACCGGTGCGCGCGTCGGTGTCCGTCAAGGTCCAGTCCGGGCGCACGTAGCCAAAGCCCTGCACGACCGAGTTCGCCCCGAAGGGATCGGCCGCCTGCAGCGGGTTCGCCGGGTCGGTGATCCATTCGACGCGTCCGCCGCGCACCACTTCGAACTTGTACTCGATGCGCGAGTTGGGCGGCAGGTCGATCCTCAGGATCCAGTCATCGGTTCCCTCGATGCGGTCGAAGGCTTGGCTGGCGGGTAAGCCGTGGATCCAGCAGCGCAGCCCGACCGAGTCGGCAGCGCCGTGGTAGAGAAAGGTGACGCCGTGCGGATCGACGAGCGGGTAGCGCACCCCGGCAGACCGTAGCAGCGACGGAGCCTTGCGCGGAACGATCGCATCGACGTCGGCGTCGCTCATGCGCAGGCCTCGATCGCGGCCGGCGGACCTGCGCGGACAAGCCGACGGCTGCCGGCGCCGGCGCATAGCACGCCGTCGCGAAACAGCAGCCAGTCACCGTCATCGAGCGTGTAGCAGCAAGCCGGGCGCAACCGCCGGGCGAGCAAGGCCATGCGTTCGCCATCATCGAGTGCAAGCCGCGTTTCGGCGTGCGGCAGGAAGACCGCGTCCGGCACGAGATCGAGGCCGCGCTCGAAGACCTCCGCGATTCCCGCGCCTTGCGGCGGTCGGTCGTGAAACAGCAGCACGCGTGTGGTCAACGCCATGGCGCCCGCCGACCATGCGGCGATCGGCTTGGACGCAAGCAGCGCCCGCATCCCGAACAGTCGGAGGCGGTTGACCAGCACGGCGACGTGACCGCCGGCGATCAGCACCGTCGAGGCCGCGTCGACGATGCCCTTGAGCTCGGTGAGGTGACAGGCAATCGAAGGACGCTCCGCAGGACGCCATTGTCGCTCGAAGCTGCGATGCACCGCGCCGATCGATGCGAGATGCCGCGCGTCGAGCCTGCGCAGCGCGGTGACGGCCGCGCGCCGCGCACGCCGGAGTGCGGGTGTGACCGGTTGCACACGGTACAGGTCACGGGCTGCAGCCTTGGCATGCTCGAGCTGGAGCCGATACAGATCCTGCGCTTCGCGCAGGGTCGCCTGCCGGGCGCGATATGCCTCCTGATAGGCAGGATCCTCGGCGAAAACGGCCTCGGCGCGCGTGTACAACCGCAGATCCTGGACCGGCTGCGCCAGGTGTTCCTCGAGCGCGGCAAGCTCGGCCTCGCGTTCCTGCCAGCCGGCCGTGATGGCAGCGATCGGACCCCTCATCCCCGCGGCCGCGAGGCGCGAAGAAAGTTGCGGCGCCCGGCGCTGCGGGCCGAGGATCAGCAGATCGGTCATGGTTGCAGCCTGAGAAGGCAACACCGGCCTGTCAAATCCGGATCGCTTGTCTCTTGAGGTCACTTGTGACGGGCGCGGGGCTACCATGCCGGGATCGAAACCGCGGCATGGGGAAATCGCAATGAGATCGAACGGCACGCGCCTCGCAGCGCGCGGTCGGATGTTGGGACGGGCGTCGTGCATCGCCCTGGTCGGGGCGCTGCTTGCAGCGGGCGCGCTGGCGGATGCGTCGGGTACGCCACGGCGTACGACGGCGGAGGTAGTCGCCGCCGCCGGCCCCGGTGACTGGCGCACGCCGGATCCTGCCAACACGGTGTATCTGCAGCTTGCGACCGGGCGCGTCGTCATCGAGCTGGCGTCGGATTTTGCGCCGCAGCACGCGGAGAACATCAAGACGCTGGTGCGCGAAGGATACTTCGACGGCTTGGCTGTGATCCGGTCGCAGGACAACTTCGTCGTGCAATGGGGAGACGCGGAAGGCAAGCGGCCGCTCAAGTCGGCCAGATCGAGCGTGCCGCCGGAGTTTACGGTTGCGAAGGGTATGTCGCTGCCCTTCACGCGGCTCCCGGACGCGGACGGCTATGCGCCGGAAGTCGGTTTCTCCGGCGCATTCCCGGCGGCACGCGATCCGCGCACCGGCGAAGCGTGGCTCGTACATTGCTACGCGATGGTGGGTGCGGGACGCGCCAACGAGGTCGACAGCGGCACCGGCGCGGAGCTCTATGTGGTGACCGGTCACGCGCCGCGTCAGCTCGACCGCAACATCGCCCTCGTCGGGCGCGTCGTGCAGGGGATCGAGCTCCTGTCGGTCCTCCCACGCGGCACGGGCGCGCTCGGGTTCTACGAGAAACCCAGCCAGCACGTGCCGATCGTGTCGGTGCGCATGGCCGCGGACGTCCCGGAGGCCGAACGCGCGCGCATCGAGCTCATGCGCACCGATACACCGACCTTTGGCGCGCTGGTGGAGGCCCGCCGCAACCGGCAGGATGACTGGTACAAGGTACCGGCCGGCTATATCGACGTCTGCAACGTTCCAATCCCGGTCCGGCCGCGCTGAGCTGGCGCAGGGGGAGTGATGGAGAGGTTCTGGCTCAAGCACTACCCGCCGGGCGTGCCGGCGGACGTCGACCTCACCCAGTACCGCTCGCTGGTGCACCTCCTCGATGACGGCCTTGCGCGTTTTGCTGCGCGCGACGCCTATGTATTCATGGACCGGAGGGTGACGTTCGCCGAGGTCGATCGCCAGTCGGCGGGCTTCGGCGCATGGCTGCAGGCCCGGGGTCTCGCGCCCGGCGCGCGCGTCGCACTTATGATGCCGAACGTTCCGCAGTACCCGATCGCGCTCGCCGGCGTCCTGCGTGCGGGGTGCGTGGTGGTAAACGTCAACCCGCTCTACACGCCGCGCGAGCTCGAGCACCAGCTCCGGGATTCCGGTGCCGAGGCGATCGTGGTGCTGGAGAATTTCGCGACCACGCTGCAGCAGGTGATCGCGAAGACCGCGGTGAGGCAGGTCGTCGTCGCCTCGATCGGCGACCTGCTCGGCTTCCCGAAAGGCGCGATCACCAACTTCGCTATCCGGCGGATAAAGAAGATGGTGCCGGCCTACACGCTGCCCGGAGCGGTGCGCTTCAACGACGCCGTCGCCGAAGGCGCGCGGCGCACACTCGCAAAACCGGATGTCGGTCCGGACGACATAGCGTTTCTGCAGTACACCGGCGGGACGACCGGCGTGTCGAAGGGAGCGACCTTGCTGCACCGGAACATGGTCGCCAACGTCCTGCAGCTCGAGGCCTGGGTCAAGCCGGCGCTCGGCGATTCGAGCCGCGGCCCCGTGCCCGAGCAGTTCGTCTATGTCTGTGCATTGCCGCTCTACCACGTGTTCGCGCTGGTCGTTAACTGCCTGGCAGGGGTGCGGCTCGGTACGCTGAACGTGCTGATCGCAAACCCTCGCGACATCTCCGGGTTTGTTGCCGAGCTCGGCAAGTACCGATTCAACGTGATCCCGGGCGTCAACACGCTCTACAGCGCACTTGCGAACAACGCGGAATTCCGCAAGCTCGACTTCTCTCATCTTCGAGTGGCGAACGGCGGCGGCATGGCCGTGCAGCGCGCGGTGGCAGAGAAATGGCTCGCGGTGACCGGCGTGCCGATCATCGAGGGTTACGGTCTCTCCGAGACCTCGCCCGTCGCTACCTGCAATCCCGCGACAGCGCGCGAATACAACGGGACGATCGGCCTGCCGTTTCCGAACACCGAGATCGTGATCCTGGATGACGAGGGTCGACCGGTACCGCTGGGCGAGCCGGGCGAGATTGCGATCCGCGGGCCGCAGGTCATGGCGGGTTACTGGCAGCGGCCCGACGAGACCGCAAAGGTGATGACCGCGGACGGCTACTTCAAGTCAGGCGACGTCGGGGTCATGGACGAACGCGGCTACACCCGCATCGTCGACCGTAAGAAGGACATGATCATCGTCTCCGGGTTCAACGTTTACCCGAACGAGGTCGAGGGCGTGATCGCGATGCACCCCAGCGTGGCCGAATGCGCCGCGGTCGGTATTCCCGACGAGCGCTGTGGCGAGGCGGTCAAGGTCTTTGTCGTGCGGCGCGAGGCCACGCTCAACGAGGACGAGCTGATGGAGTGGTGCCGGCAGCAGCTCACCGGCTACAAGAAGCCGAAGTACATCGAGTTCCGAACCGAACTGCCGAAGTCGAACGTCGGGAAGATCCTGCGCCGCGAGCTGCGCGACTCAAAGCCGGGCGGGGAGGCGCGGAGCGCCTGACCGGCTCACAGCCGACCGTCCTTGGTCGTGGCGCTCGATCTGCCCGTGCTCGTAGGTCACGTTCTGCCGCCCTTGCGGCGACCGCGCGCTGTCTTGGAGGGTTGCCGGATAGCAGCAACCTTGGGTCGACTCGACGTGGCCCAATGCAGCACGGCATCGGGCACACCGGGCGCGAGCGATGCCAGCTTCTCGAGCAAGGCGGCGCCGGGTGGTACGGCGACTTCGGTCAGCCGAAAGCGGATGGCGAGGAACATCGCCTTCACGACCCAGGACGGCGGCAGATTGAGCGCGCGTGGCCAGAGCTCGCCTGCGCCCGCTTTGCCCTGCACGGCCGTCGCCATCGGCGTATCGACGATACCCGGCAGGATCAACGAGACGTGGATCGGCTCGCCGACGAGGTCGGTGCGCAGCGCCTCGGTGAGACCGATCAGCGCGAACTTGGTCGCCGAATAGCCGCCGAGCGGGGAGAACCCGCGGCGGCCCGCGAGTGAGGCGACGTTGACGATGTGACCGCCCGAGCCCGCGCGCATCCGGCGTACGGCTTCCTGCATCACGTGGAGTGCCCCAAAGAGGTTCACGTCGAGCATCGCTTGCAAGTCGCTTGCGCGCAGGTCCGCGACGCGACCCGGGACGACCACGCCTGCGTTGTTGATCACGATGTCGACGCCACCGAACTCGGCGATGGCTTTGCGGAAGCAGCCGGCAATGGCGGCCGGTTTGGTGACGTCGGCTGGCGCGATCAGAATGCGCGCTCCAGACTTGCCAGCCCGCGCCGCGGTTTCGGCGAGCGCCTTCCGTCGGCGCGCCACCAGTATTACGTTGGCGCCGGCGGCGCCGAACTCGACCCCGGCCTCTCGGCCGATGCCGCTCGAGGCGCCGGTGATCAGTACCGTTTTGCCGACGAAGGAGCCAAGACCAATTGCGGGCACGTCTCCTCCTGATGTCTCAGGCCCCTGCATGTCCGCCAGGGCAGGCCTGAGCCGCCTGACTCGGCTTGTCTACTTCAGAACCTCGGCGACCGGCGTAAATTTCAGGCCAAGATCGCGCGCGACGGCTTCATTTGTAATCTGACCTGCGTGAACGTTGAGCCCGTTCGCGAGATGCGGATCCGCCTTGAGTGCCGCCTTCCAGCCGAGGTCCGCCAACCGCCGGGCAAACGGCAGCGTCGCGTTATTGAGCGCGAAGGTCGAGGTGCGGGGAACCGCGCCCGGCATGTTGGTGACGCAGTAATGGATCACATCGTCGACGACGTAGGTCGGTTCCGCGTGCGTCGTGGGGCGGCTGGTCTCGAAGCAGCCGCCCTGGTCGATCGAGATGTCGACCAGCACCGAGCCCGGCTTCATCCGCTTCACCATCTCGCGGGTCACGAGCCGCGGCGCCGCCGCGCCGACGATCAGCACTGCGCCGACCACGAGGTCCGCGTCGATGACGAGCGCTTCGACCTGGTCCTGCGTCGAGTACTCGGTGCGGAGCGCGGGGCCAAACAGCGCCGAGAGCTCGCGCAGACGCTTCATCGAGCGGTCGACCACCGTAACGTCGGCGCGTAGTCCCACCGCCATTTCCACCGCGTGAGTGCCGGCGACCCCGCCGCCGAGTACGACCACCTTTGCCGGAGCGACACCCGGCACTCCGCCGAGCAGCACGCCGCGTCCGCCATTCGCTTTCTGCAGGCAATACGCCCCGACCTGCACGGACATCCGGCCTGCGACTTCGCTCATCGGCGTCAAGAGCGGCAGGCTGCCGTCCGGCGCGGTGACGGTTTCGTAGGCGATGCAGGTCGCGCCTGATTTCTGCAGGGCTTCGGCCTGGGCCTTGTCGGCCGCGAGGTGCAGGTACGTGAAGAGCACCTGGTCCTTGCGCAGCCGCGCGCATTCCTGCGGCTGCGGTTCCTTGACCTTGACGATGAGCTCGCTCTCGGCGAATACGTCCTCCGCGCTGGCCGCGATCTTGGCGCCGACGCGCAGGTAATCCGCGTCGCTGAAGCCGATGCCGGATGCCGAGCCAGTCTGGACGCGTACCTGGTGACCCGCATCGACGAGCTCGCGGACGGCGGCGGGCACGAGCCCGACGCGGTATTCGTGGACCTTGATTTCCTTCGGTACACCGATGCGCATGGCGGGCCCCCTGATTTGGTGTGGTCAGCCGGGCTAGCATAGGTCCGCTTCCAGGCTAATGGCTGCAAAAGAGCCTGCGCAGCCGTCTGGCAGTGCAATAAAATGCCGCATATCCGCGTTTTGGTCGAAGGAGATTGCGTGTGAAGCTCGATCGGGTCGACAAGACCATCCTCGCCGAACTGCAGCGCGACGGGCGCCTCACGAACCGCGAGCTCGCCGAGCGCGCGAACCTGAGCGAGTCGGCCTGTCTGCGCCGGGTTCGAGGGCTGGAGGAGGCGGGTGTGATCGATCGTTACGCGGCGCACATCAACCAGGCAAAGGTTGGTCTGCCGGGGAACGTGTTCGTGAGCATCACGCTCAACCGACAGGAACAGGCGGATCTCGCAGCGTTCGAGGACGCGGTGCGGCGGGTACCGGAGGTCATGGAGTGTTACTTGATGACGGGTCAGCAGGATTATCTGCTGCGCGTGGCGGTGTCGGACCCGACGGACTTCGAGCGGCTGCACAGCCAGCATCTGACCCGTCTGCCGGGCGTCGCGCGCGTGCAATCGAGCTTTGCGCTCCGCACCGTGCGCAAGAGCAGCGAGCTGCCGATCCCCGCCTAGCAGCCTCCGCGAGCGTCAGCCGGCCACGCGGCTTCCGGACGCCGGATCCGATCGCCGATCTTCGCGCCCTGTACCGCGGCCGCACCACCCTTGATCTCGACGACGAGCACGACAGGCGTGCCCGATTCGATCGACGCCAGAGACAGGGGCCTCGCGCGCTCGCCAATGTGGACGATACAGCCACGCGCGTCGACAAACAGCATGTCGAGGGACAGGTACGTATTCTTCATCCACATGCTGACGCGCTGCGGTTCGTCGTAGACGAAGATCATCGCCTGTTCGTCGGTGAGCGCGGCCACATACATCAGGCCGCGGGCGCGCGTATCTGGCGTATCTGCCCGCCACGCCGTGTATTCATGGCGGCCTTTCGTCTGCGTCTCGAGTACGACGCGTTCGGTCGGCAGCGCATCGAGGGCGGGTCGCGCATCCTCCCCGACCACCGGCGCAACGCCGGCGAACAAGGCGCTAAGTGCGACTACGGCAGCCCGGCCCGCGCAGCTCATCGATCGGCCTGAGCAAAGGTCGCATCGCCGAGTGCCGCGGCGAAATCCACGACGGCCTCGACGTCGAAGCGGGACATCAGCACGGCACCGTCGCCTTGCACAGCGCGTGCCGGTTGCGTGCAGTAACCGCGCCCCGTGAGGCGGTAAAGCGTCTTACCGATCGATTCCTGGTGGATTTCGTCCATCGCGCACTTGTCGTCACCCTGCGTCGCGAAGAACTGGCCGGCGCCTTCCTGCACGAGCGTTAGATTGACAGGTACCTGACTCCGCGACTCGCCAGGCCGCAACGGCCCGATGCCGATCACGATCAGCAGGGGTTCTTCGGGTTTCGCACCGGGGCCCTTGAAAAGCAAGCGCACACCGTCGCCAGTCGGACGCAGACCGCCGCGGCACTGCGGCACGCCGGCGGCCCAGTCCAGGTCCACTTCGATCGATCCCTGCAGACGGGCACGGAGGAAACCCGTGTCGGAGGGGACGCAGAGCAATTCGGTCTTCGCCGTTGCAGGTGCATTTTCGGCCGCGCGCTCGTCGGCATGGCCGCATCCGGCGAGACCGAGCAGCAAGCAGCACGCCAGGAGAATTGATCCGGGATCAGTCCGTGCGGGACGTCGAGACGAGCAGGTTCTTCGCGAGCAGGCCATGCAGATTGCCGAGTCCCCGTGCCAGGTGCAGCGTGATGGTGAGCAGCACTATTCCCAAGATCGACATCAGAGGCAACAGGGCAGGGTGCGGGTACTCCATGTGGAGGTCACCGTCGATCTGCACGATACCGAAGTGATACAGCAGCACGAAGATCGGTGCCATCGTCACCGCGACCGAGACCGTGATGCCGACCACGACGAACGTAAAGTAGAAGATCCCGAGCGGGAGCATCATCAGCAGGTAGATCAGCGTGGTCCAGGTCCGTCGGTCTTTCAGCATGTCGACGATCCGCGCGTACCAGGGCGCTTGGCGATCCGGATACACAGGCCTGCGCGGCATGCGCGTACCAAGCATCGCCTCGACCAGCCGCCCCTCCGCCAGCGCCACGCCCCGCGAGGCGCCGATGAACAACAGGAAGAAGGGGATGCCGATGATGAGGATCGCAAAACCCGCCGACATCGACAGCCCTGTGACCGCAAAGGTGAAGTAGACGATGCCCGTCATCAGGCACAGCGTCAGGTAGAGGAGCGAGAGGTATGCGCGGGGGTCGAGATACACGCCAAAGAACCGGCCGAACGCCGTGCTGCGCGGAGCGGGTTGCGGCGTTCGCAGTGCTGCGCGCACCTTGACCTCGTTCGCGCGGTACGCATCGGCGACCTCCTCAGGCGCGCCGTAGCTGGTCACGATGCGCGCGAGCACGTCCGATTCGCTGTCGCCCGCGGGGGCCTGCGCCAGCTCGGCGCGCAGATGTTCCTCCGCGTCGTAGAGCGCGTCCTGGATCAGCGCCGGATCGGCGCCACGCAGCGACTCCCTCAGGGCAGCGAGGTATTGCTCGACGTTGCGTAGTGCTGCGCCGCTCATGCTGGGATCTCCTGCGTGTTGGGTCGGGCGACGATTGCGTCGACGAAGCTGCGGGTGGCGGACCAGGTCTCCCGCCAGGACGTCAGGACCTCGCGCCCGAGCGGCGTGATTCGGTAGTAGCGGCGGGGCGGACCCGAATACGAAGGCACGACGCGGCTGGTCAGCAGTCCCGAGGCGCTCATGTTGCGGAGCACCGGGTAAAGCGCGCCCTGTTTGAAGGGGTTCGTCTCCCCGGATGCGGTGGAGAGCCTGCGGGCGATCTCGTAGCCGTACAGGTCCTCGTTGCTTTCTCCGAGCACCGACAGCAGCACGAGGGCGGTCAGCCCGGTACCGAGCTCACGCTGAAATTTGCGTGTGAGCGATTCCGCTGTGTCCTCGGCGGGCGGCTCGGCGTCGTTCCCCACGCTCATGTTGGTTCCGTCGGCTACTAGTCAAGTAATAGTATTGATCAGATACTACAATGAAGTCAACACTAGTAGTAGATCAATTTCAGCTACTCGCACAGGGCATTATCGGCGGGGTGCAATGATCTTGGCGGGGTGTGCGGCGTAGCTCCCGGCCGGTAACATCGCGCAGGGCCATCCGATTTACCAGAAAGAGCCAACCTCGCGGATGTCCGCAGACCCACACACCGTTGCGCCGCGCCGATACCTGAGCCGCCTGACTCGGGGCACCCTGGCGATGATCATGGCCGGGGGCCGCGGCGAGCGCCTGAAGCACCTGACCGAGCACCGCTGCAAGCCTGCGACCCCCTTTGGCGGGAAATTCCGGATCATCGATTTCGTACTCTCGAACTGCGTCAACTCGGGCATCCGCCAGATCTCGGTGCTGACGCAGTACAAGGCGCATTCGCTGATACAGCACATCCAGCGCGGCTGGGGCTACCTGCGCGGCGAGTTCGGCGAGTTCGTCGAGATTGTCCCCGCGCAGCAGCAACGCGGCCCGGACTGGTATCGCGGCACCGCCGATTCGTTGTGGCAGAACATGGACATGATTCGCCAGCACCGTCCGCTCCACGTGCTGGTGCTCGCGGGGGATCACATCTACAAGATGGATTACGGCCCGATGATCGGCTACCACGTCGAGAAGGAAGCCGACATCACCGTGGGCGTGGTCGAAGTGCCGCGCGTTCGCGCTCGCGAGTTCGGCGTCATGACCGTCGAGGAAGGGAACCGCGTCGTGCGCTTTCTCGAGAAGCCGCGCGATCCGGAGCCGATTCCCGGACGACCCGATGTCGCGCTCGCCTCGATGGGCATCTACGTGTTCAATCCGCGGCTGCTCGAGCGCCTGCTGCGCGCGGATGCCGAGGACGCGGACTCGGCCCACGACTTCGGTCGCAACATCGTTCCTGGAGCAATCGACAAGCTGCGCGTGATCGCCTATCCGTTCGAGGACGTGCGTACCAAGGCGCAGAACTACTGGCGCGACGTCGGTACGGTCGACGCCTACTACGAGGCGAACCTCGAGCTGGCTACGGTGTCGCCGGATCTCAACATCTACGACGAGCAATGGCCCATCTGGACCTATCAGGAGCAGCTCCCGCCGGCCAAGTTCGTCTTCAACGACGACGACCGGCGCGGACAGGCAATCGACTCGATGGTCTCCGGCGGCTGCATCATCTCGGGATCCAGGGTCGTGAGCTCGCTGCTGTTCTCGAGCGTGCGGGTGCACGATTACTCCTCCATCGAACGATCGGTGATCCTGCCGCACGTGAGGGTGGGCGAGCGCTGCGTGATCCGAAACGCGATCATCGACGAAGGCACGGACGTGCCCGACGGCACGCGGATCGGCGTCGACCCACAAGCCGACGCCGAGCGCTTCCACATCACCGAGGGCGGCGTGGTGCTGGTTACCGCCGCGATGCTGCGCGCCGCGCAGCGCCTGGGCTGAGGGTTCGCTCCCGTTTGCCGTTCAACGGTTCCAGGAGATCGATTCGATGCCGAAGATGCCGCTGTTACGCCCCGCCGCCGCCCTCACGGCGTTGCTGGCTTTCGCCGCCTGCACCGGGCTCGGCGACCTGCAGACGCCGCAGCTCGAGGTCCTCGGCGTGCAGATGCTCTCGACCGACATGTTCGCGCAGCGCTTCGTCGTGCGGATGCACGTGCAGAACCCCAACGACCTCGAGCTGCCGGTGAAGGGCATCGACTACACGCTGCTGCTGATGGGCGACCTGTTTGCCGAGGGCAAGACCAACGAGCCATTCGTTCTGCCGGCGTTGGGCGAGGCGGAATTCGACATGACGGTGACGACTAACTTCGTGAGCAGTTTCGGGCGGCTCCTCAGCCGCGTGGGCGGCGGCAAGCTCGAGGACATCGAGTACGAGCTCGCCGGCACGCTGCTCGTCGACAAGGGGATGGTGCGGAAGATCCCTTTCAACAAGCGCGGCACGCTGGACTTCACCCGTGCGCTGGAGAAGGCAAAGTCGGGCGCGACCTGAGCGGTTCGCGCTTCGGCCTGCGCGTCGGGCGGTCAGACGCGTGCGATAGCCTGCAGGCTCGAGTAGAGACGCTCGTACTCACCCACTGCGCGCTGCCACGAAAAGTCCTGGCGCATGCCGTTCGCGATGATCTGGCTCCATAGGTCGGGCCATTCGTACCATTCGAGCGCGGTGTCGAGCGCCCAGCCGAGGCCTCCGGCGTCGAAGTCGTTGAAGACGATACCGGTTCCTTCGCCCGAATCCGGGTCGTACTGCTGCACGGAATCGGCGAGACCTCCCGTATTGCGCACAACCGGTACGGTTCCGTAGCGCAGGCTGTACATCTGGTTGAGCCCGCTGGGCTCGTAGTACGACGGCATGAGGAACATGTCCGCCGCGCCTTCAATGAAGTGTGCGAGCTCCTCGCTGTAGCCGGCATGGAACACCGCGCGACCGGGAAAGCGCTGCTGCAGGTCGTCGAAAAAGCGCTCGTAGCGCGTGTCGCCGGTACCAAGCGCCACGAACCGCAGCTCGCGTGTCTCGATCAGCGCCGGCAGCACCTGCATCAGCAGGTCGATGCCCTTCTGCGAGGTAAGCCGCGTCACCATCCCGATGAGCGGCGAGCCCGCACCGCCGCCGAGGCGCAGCAGGTCGGTCAGCGCGAGCTTGTTGAGCGACTTACCCGACAGGTCGTGCTGATCGTAGTTGTGCGGCAGGAAGGGATCCGTGGCCGGGTTCCACACCGAGTAGTCGACGCCGTTCAGGATGCCGACCACGGCGTCGCCCCGCGCGCGCAGGTCAGCATCGAGCCCGAAGCCGGCGGCGGGCGTGCGGATCTCGCGCGCGTAGGTCGGGCTCACGGTCGTCACCGCATCGGCGTACATGACGCCGTGCCGCATCGGGTTGATCCAGCCCGCGGCAAGGTCCTCCTGGTAAAGCAGCTCGCGGCCGACACCGGGCCCGAGGTCGGCCACGTGCCCGGCGCGGAAGCTGCCCTGGTAGCCGATGTTGTGGATCGTGAACACGCTCCTCGTGCGGCCGAAGATCTGCCGGTCCCAGGCGTAGGTCGAGCGCAGCAGCAGCGGCGCGAGGGCCGTGTGCCAGTCGTTGCAGTGCACGATGTCCGGCGCGAACCCGAGCCGCTGGCAGCTCTCGAGGGCAGCACGCGTCAGCATCAGGTAGCGCAGGTACTCGTCCGGGCCGTCGGAGTAGAGCTGCGGCCGGTCGAAGAGCGCGGGACAGTCAATCAGATGAACGGCTGCCGCTGCGCCCGGGTGTCGCGCGCACTTCACGTCGTAGACGAACGCGCGCGTGCCGATCGCGAGCGTCAGCCGCTGGAGCGCCTCGACAGGTTCGACGTGCGCGCCGCGGAGGTTGATCTGCCCGTGCAGGGGAATGAAGCTCAGGACCTCGTGACCCGCGCGCGTGAGCTCGGCGGTGAGCGCGGCCGCGACGTCACCCAGTCCGCCGGTCTTGGCGTATGGGGCGTACTCGGCGCAGATGAAGCAGACGCGCATGGCAGTTCGTGAGCAGCGGGCGTCGCCGTGTGCGGTCGTTGCACTGCAACAACCGCCGGGCTGGCCCTGAAAAGTCGCTATTTGTCCCGTTTGGGCGCGAGCGCGCCGAGGACTGTCTCCTGCATCTTCGATAGTGTCTCGAGGTTCTGCCGCGTGAGGTCGGCAACGGTCGCGAGCGGTGTATTCGCCACCATCTTCGACAACTGGCTCTGCAGCGTGTCCTGCTGTCGCAGAAAGGTCTCGATGCTCTTCTCGAGGAAGCTCGCCAGAAACCCCTGCATCGAGCTGCCGTAGAAGCGGATGATCGACTCGAGGACCGACGTAGAGAGGATCGGGCGCCCGAACTGTTCCTGCTCGGCGATCACCTGCAGCAGGATGTGGCGGGTGATGTCATGCCCCGTCTTGTCCTCGACGACCTTGATCTTCTCGCCCTTTACGATCAGGGCGCGGATGTCGTCGAGGGTGATGTGGCGGCTTTGGGAAGCGTCGTAGAGGCGCCGGTTGGCGTATTTCTTGATCAGACGTTCCGGGCTCATGAGGAAGCAGTTTACCTCACGCTTCCTGCACTGCACCAAAAACAAAAGAGAGCGGCGGCCCGGGGGGAGTTGGGCCACCGCTCTCGGGGGACGGTCGGAATCAGGCGGCCTTGCGGGCGCCCTGCGTGGCTTCCTCAACCCAGTTGGCGAACTGAGACTGGGTCTCGGTCGCAAGCTTGACCAACTCATGCGAGCGCTTGCTCGCCTTGTCCGTCAGGCGGTTCATGATCTCGGCATGTCGCGAGGCGAGCGTGCCGAAGTCCCGCGTCGACGCGGCAGCGTTCAGCTGCTCGATCGTCGCCTGGATCAGATCGCCGGCGACCTCGTAGTGGAAGCGCGTCGTCTGCTCGATGTTGCGGATCACGAGCTCGTTGAAGCGGGCGGTCGGCGCGAAGGCGCGCTTCGCGAAGTCGAGATAGGTGTAGGAATCCTGCTGCTGCTGCTGCTTGGTCGCCATCTTGAGAGTCTCCTTGTTGCGCCCTGCACTGGGTGTGTGACGTCGGCGGGGCTGCGTGTGTTGCGTCATGGGCGCCATTCTACCGTGTTTTTTGTGCAGTGCAAGAGGACCTGATGAGCTGGCCTTGCAGGTCCATATTCTTGTTAGTAAGTTAATAGAAACAAAAGCTTAGTAGAATATAGGACCGGGCCCGCTGGCCGGCGGTCTGCAACGCTCTTGCTGCGCCGCGGTAGTCGTGGGACCGGGCGCTTGCCCTCGCGGGCGCCAGCTCATACGGCGCGGACGGCGACTGCCCGGTTGGTGGGCGCGGCGGGGCTTGTGGCCCGCGGTCCCAGGCGCCCGTACACTGCGCGACCGGCCGATTTCCGGACGAGGCACATGTCCGCTCCGCTGCTCGTGCAACTCAAGGAACGCGTTGGTCAGGAAGTGCACCTGAGCGACTGGCTCACCGTAGGCCAGGCGCGCATCAACGCCTTCGCGGATGCGACCAGCGATCATCAGTGGATCCACGTCGATCCCGCGCGCGCCGCGGCCGAGTCGCCCTGGGGCAGCACTATCGCGCATGGCTACCTGACGCTCTCGCTTTACCCGATGATGCGCGGACTGGTGGCCGAGCGCCCGATCTACCCCGGTGTCCGCCAGGTCATCAACTACGGGCTCGAGAAGTTGCGGTTTCCGAACGCGGTCAAGGTCGACAGCCGGATCCGCGTGCGCTGCGTCCTCAACAAGGTCGAAGAGGTCCCCGGCGGAGTGCAGACCACGGAGCGGGCGACATTCGAGATCGACGGCGACGTGAAGCCCGCGTGCATCGCGGAGGCCATCATGCGGCTCTACGTCTGACGTGCATGGACTGATGGGGCAACGACATCGGTTCGCCGCCCACACCCAGCTATAGTCGAGCAACGGACACGAACACGTCCCGACAGGAGGAGTACCCGACGTGATCTACGACAGCATTCTGAACACCATCGGGCGCACGCCGGTCGTGCGCATCAATCGTCTCGCGCCGGCGGACGTGACGATGTACGTGAAGTGCGAATTCTTCAATCCGCTGTCCTCGGTCAAGGACCGTCTCGCGATCGCAATCATCGACGACGCGGAGCGCAGCGGCGCGCTGAAGCCAGGGCAAACGGTTGTCGAGGCAACCTCAGGCAACACCGGCATCGCGCTCGCGATGGTATGCGCAGCGAAGGGGTATCCCTTCGTTGCCACCATGGCCGAGAGCTTCTCCGTCGAGCGGCGCAGGATCATGCGGATGCTGGGCGCGAAGGTGATCCTCACCCCGGCTGCGGAGCGCGGCAGCGGCATGGTGCGCAAGGCCGAGGAGCTTGCTAAGAAGCACGGCTGGTTTCTCGCGCGTCAGTTCGAGAACGAGGCGAATCCTGCCTACCACCGCCAGACCACCGGGCCGGAGATCCTGAGCGATTTTGCCGGGCGTCGACTCGATGTGTTCGTCACCGGCTGGGGCACCGGCGGCACGTTGACCGGGGCGGGCGAGATGATCCGCCTCGCGCGGCCCGAGGTGAAGATCGTCGTCACGGAGCCCGCTGGCGCATCCCTGCTGCAGGGCAAGGAGTTCAAGCCACACAAGATCCAGGGCTGGACGCCGGACTTCGTTCCGAAGGTTCTCAATCGCTCCGTGCCGCACGAGATCCTGCCGGTGGCGGACGAGGAAGCGATCGCGGCCGCGCGCTCGCTCGCTGCACGCGAGGGTATCTTCTGCGGGATTTCCTCGGGCGGCACGTTTGCCGCGGCGCTCAAGCTGGCCGAGAAGGCCGCGAAAGGCTCGGTGATCCTTGCGATGCTGCCCGACACCGGCGAGCGCTACCTCAGCACGCCGCTTTTCGAGGGCATTTCCGACGGGGGCGATCCGGAGCCCTGAACCGGCACGCCGGGTACCGGTCCAACGCCAGACCCTCCGACCGCCGCCTGGCGGCGCCGGTCGTCGTCACGGTTCGGTGCGATACTGGCTGAACTGCCGGCCGTCGCGCGAGTACGGCGCGCAAGGAGCACATGTCCGATTCCGCAAAGAAGCTGCTGATCGGCGCCGCGATCGCCGTCCTGGTGGTGCTGTTCGCGCTGCACGTGCGCGAACAGCGCGCGCGCCGCGCGCCGGTGTCGGCCGCCGCATCGGCGCCCGCGACATCGGCCCCGCGGGCCGGCGCGGCAAACGCGAGCCCGGCGGGACAGGCCGCAGCACCGACGTTCAGCCAGACGCCGCTCGCGGTGGTCGCCGTGCCCGTGCGCGAGGCGAGGCTCACGCTCGAGGCGGAGGCACTCGGGACGGCGCGCGCCAACGAGTCGGTGGACGTGACCGCCAAGGTGTCGAACCTGGTGACGGCCATTCGGTTCGCGGAGGGACAGCAGGTTCGCCGGGGACAGGTGCTGCTCGAGCTGGACGGTCGCGAGGCACAGGCGGAGCTCGCGATCGCCGAGGCGGCGCTCGACGAAAGCCGCAGCCAGTTCAACCGCAGCCGTGAGCTGTACACGACGCGAGTCCTGTCGGAAGCCCAGCTCGAGCAGATCGAGGCGACGCTCAAGGCGAACGAGGCGCGCGTGGCATTCGCGCGCTCGCGTCTGAGCGACACCGTGATCACGGCGCCATTCGCGGGTCGCGTCGGCCTGCGGCGGGTGAGCGTCGGCAGCCTGATCAACCCGGGGACGGTGATTACGACGCTGGACGATGCCAGCACGATCAAGCTCGACTTCACGATCCCGGAGACGCTGCTGTCATCGGTCGAGACCGGGCTCGGCATCGTGGCACGAAGCATCGCGTGGCCGGGCGAGGAGTTCACGGGCACGGTGGCGAGCGTCGACTCGCGCGTCGACCCGACCACCCGTTCCGTGACCGTTCGCGCGCTGCTGCCGAACGACCGAGCGATGCTCAAGCCCGGCATGTTCCTCACCGTGAAGCTGACGCGTGGGGCGAGTAACGCGCTGCTCGTGCCGGAGCAGTCGCTTGTGCCCGAGCAGGGGAACGTCTTCGTTTACGTGGTGCGCGACGACCGTGTCGAGAAGCGCCAGGTACGCACCGGGGAGCGGCGCGTGGGCGAAGTACAGATCGTCGCGGGTCTCGCCGTCGGGGAGCAGGTGGTCACCGAGGGCACACAGAAGCTGCGCGATGGCGCGCCGGTAACGGTTCAGGAACAGCCCGCCGCGCGCGCCTCGAACGCAGCCGACGGCGCCCGCACGTGAGGCTGTCGGAGCTCTCCGTACGGCGCCCGGTCCTCGCGACCGTCATCAGCCTTCTGCTCGTCATCCTGGGGCTGCTCGCCGCCTCGCGGCTCGCCATCCGGGAGCTGCCCGACATCGAGTCCCCGATCGTGTCGATCGAGACGGACTATCTGGGTGCCTCCGCCGATGTCGTCGAGACCAAGATCACCCAGGTGATCGAGGATCGCGTCGCGGGCATCGAAGGCATCACCAAGATTACCTCGGAGTCGAGCGACGGCCGCTCGAGCATCAATCTCGAATTCGCGCCGGAGCGCGACGTCGACGAGGCGGCGAACGACGTCCGTGACCGCGTTTCACGCCTTGCCGGCAATCTGCCGGAGGAGGCCGATCCGCCGGAAATCGGCAAGGTCGACTTCAACGCGGAGTCGATCATCTACCTCAACCTCGCGAGCGACACGCTCAACGTCCTCGAACTGACCGACTACGGTGAGCGCGTCCTGGTCGAGCGGCTGGGCGTGCTCCCGGGCGTGGCGCGCGTCCGGCTGAACGGCGCCAGGCGCTACGCAATGCGGGTCTGGCTCGATCGCGAGGCGCTGGCCGCGCGCCGGCTCACGGTCGCCGACGTCGAGGCGGCACTGCGCCGTGAGAACGTACAGCTCCCCGCGGGCCGGCTCGAATCCTCACAACGCGAATTCACGCTGCGCACCGACACCGGGCTCGCCACCGAGCAGGAGTTCCGCCAGCTTGCGGTCGGCCGCGGCCCGGACGGCTACCTGGTGCGGCTCGACGAGGTGGCCGACGTGCGTCTCGCCGCTGAGAACGAACGGAGCGTTTCGCGCTCGAATGGCGTGCCCGGCATCAGCGTCGCCGTCGAGCAGATCTCGAAGGCGAACACGCTCGAAGTCGCGCAGCACGTCAGGGACGAGGTCGAACGTCTGCGGCCGGACCTTCCGCCCGGCACACGCCTCGAGGTCAACCTCGACCGCTCGGTATTCATCGAGGAATCGATGAAAGAGGTGCTGGTCGCGCTGGTCATCGCGCTGGTGCTGGTTCTGATCGTGATTTACCTGTTTCTCGGCAACGTGCGCGCCACGCTGATCCCCGCGCTCACGATCCCCGTGTCGATCATCGCGGCGTTCCTGGTGATGGCAGCGATGGGATTCTCGATCAACGTTCTCACCCTGCTCGGTCTCGTGCTCGCGATCGGCCTCGTGGTGGACGATTCGATCGTCGTGCTCGAGAACATCTATCGACGCATGGAGGGTGGCGAACCGCCGCTGATCGCGGCGGTGGACGGCAGCCGCGAGATCGGCTTCGCGGTGATCGCAACCACCGCCGTGCTGGTCGCGGTGTTCGTGCCGATGTCCTTCCTCGAGGGCGCCGTCGGCAAGCTCTTCCGGGAGTTCGGCTTCACGATCGCGGCCGCCGTGCTCTTCTCCGCGCTGGTCGCGCTGACCCTGACCCCGATGCTCGCCTCGAAGCTGCTGGCTGGTGGCGCCACGCGATCGCGCTTCTCGCACATCGTCGACTCGTTCTTCCACCGGCTTTCGAAACGCTATGACCACACGCTGCGCCATCTGATGCAACGTCCCTGGACGGTCGTGGGCGGCACCATCGCAGTGATGGCGCTCGCGGCGGTCTTCTTCAGGATGCTGCCGAGCGAGCTCGCGCCCGCCGAGGATCGTGGCATGGCGTACATCGGCATGACCGGTCCAGAGGGCGCCACGCTCGAGTACATGGACCGCCATGCGCGCATGGTCGAGGACATCCTGATGGGCGAGGTGGCTGACGGTGAGGTGGTTCGCGCGATCGTGCGCATCCCGGGTGGCTTTGGCGGCGGCGCGCAGATGAACCAGGCCCGCGGGTTCATGCTGCTTCAGCCGTGGGGCGAGCGCGAGCACAGCGCGGAGCAGATCGCGCAGCGAATCCGTGGCAAGCTCGACCAGATTCCGGGCGTGAGGAGCTTCGTCGGCACGCCCGGCGGCTGGAGCACCAGCAGCGGCTCGCCGGTCCAGGTCGTGCTCGGTGGGACGGACTACGCCGACCTCGTGCAGTGGCGCGACCTGCTGATGGCGCGGATGGAGGCGAACTCCGGGCTGTCGAACGTCCAGTCGAATTTCGAGGAGCGCAAGCCGCAGATCCGCATAGCGGTCGACCGCGATCGTGCGGCGGACCTGGGCGTGTCGCTGCAGACCGTCGGCCGCACGCTCGAGACCGTGCTCGGCTCGCGCATCGTGACGACCTTCATCGAGCGGGACCGCGAGTACAACGTGATCCTGCAAGGTCGCGCCGAGGACCGCGCGACGCCGGCCGACCTCGACAGCATCTATGTACGCTCGGATCGCACATCGGAGCTGATCCCGCTTTCCAACCTCGTGCGGCTCACCGAGGTCGCCGGCGCGACCACTCTCAACCGCTTCGACCGGCTGCGTGCCATCACCATCTCGGCCGCGCTCGAGCCAGGCTACACGCTGGGCGAGGCACTCGACTTCGTCGAGGGCGTGGTCGAACAGGAGATGCCGCCCGCGATACGCCTCAACTACGACGGTCAGTCGCGCGAATTCAAGGAGTCCGGTGGGCGCCTGTACTTCATGTTCGTGCTGGCCCTGGTGGTCGTGTTCCTCGTGCTCGCGATGCAGTTCGAGAGCTTCCTGCATCCCTTCGTGATCATGACCACTGTGCCGCTGGCGGTGACCGGCGCGCTGCTCGGACTGTGGTTCTACGGGATGTCGATCAACGTGTTCAGCCAGATCGCGGCGATCATGCTGGTCGGGCTCGCCGCCAAGAACGGCATCCTGATCGTGGAGTTTGCCAACCAGCTGCGCAATCGCGGCGTCGACTACCGCGAAGCGGTGATCGAGGCGGCCGCGATCCGGCTGCGACCCGTCCTCATGACGAGCTTCTGCACGGCTTTCGGCGCGCTGCCGCTCATGATTGCTACCGGCGCGGGCGCCGAGTCGCGCCAGGCGATCGGTGTGGTCGTGTTCTACGGGGTGCTGATCTCGGTGTTTCTGACGCTTGGCGTCGTTCCCGCCGTGTACACCTTGGTCGCGCGCAATACGCGGCCACCGGAGGCGATCGGGCAATTGCTCGACCGGCTGCGGACGAGTCTGCCAGGGATTCCGGGCCGGCCACGGACGGAGCCGGGCGAGCCTGGTGACTAACGCTCGCTTCTCCTTCCGCGGTATTTCGTCAAGCTATTGATAAATAAAGCTTTAATAATGGCCGGGTGCATCTTTGACCGGCCGGATACGGCCCCGGCTTGGTAGAATGGACGCCCTTAAGAACAAGTCCGGTTCCGGCTGAAGGCAGCGGCTGCGCGCCGCATTCGGCCCGGATCGGTGGTCCCGATCATGGCGCCGTCCCCG
>Ga0207648_10000133_pt1 | contig 73580 bp, 68 predicted proteins | sample KBSMisM32_FD_184310 | JGI IMG/M metagenome (GOLD analysis project Ga0207648, IMG submission 184310) | Miscanthus rhizosphere microbial communities from Kellogg Biological Station, Michigan, USA - KBS Miscanthus M3-2 (SPAdes) (version 2) | ecosystem: Host-associated > Plants > Roots >...
CGACAGCAGGATGCACTGCGCCAGCTCGTCGTGCTCGGCCTGGCTGAACAGGTCCATCGCGACCCAGTCGGGGTCGGTGCTGCCGTCGGCCAGCACCAGGATCTCGCTCGGCCCCGCGATCATGTCGATGCCGACCTGGCCGAACACGCGTCGCTTGGCGCTGGCGACGTATGCATTGCCGGGGCCGATGATCTTGTCGACGCGCGGCACCGTCGCGGTGCCGTACGCCAGCGCGGCGATCGCCTGCGCGCCGCCGAGCGCGAACACGCGGTGCACCCCGGCTACCTGCGCGGCGGCCAGCACCAGCGGGTTGCGTTGGCCTTTCGAGCCGTGGGATGCGCCGTCCCTGCGCGCGGGGGTCGGCACCACCATCACGATCTCGCCGACGCCAGCCACCTGGGCGGGGATCGCGTTCATCAGCACCGACGACGGGTACGCGGCCTTGCCGCCGGGCACGTAGATGCCCACGCGCTCGAGCGGCGTCACCTTCTGGCCGAGCAGCGTGCCGTCGGCATCGCAGATCTGCCAGCTCTGGCAACTGGCGCGCAGCTGGTGCTCGTGATACTGGCGCACGCGCGCGGCGGCGTCCTGCAGCGCGTTGCGCTGCGCGGCAGGCAGGCCTTCGAGCGCACGCCGCAACTCGTCGCGCGGGATCTCGAGCTCGGCCACGCTGGCGGCTTGCACGCCGTCGAGGTGCGCAGTGTGCTCGAGCAGCGCGGCGTCGCCGCGCGCGCGCACGTCGTCGAGGATGCGCGCGACCGTGTCTTCGATCGCGCGATCCGTGTCGGACGACCACTGCAACACGCGCCGCAACTGGGCGTCGAAATCGTCGGCCGCGGTGCTGAGCCGCGCGATGCGCACGCCGCTCATCGCACCGGCCCGCACGCCGTGGCGAGCGCCTCGATCACCGGGCGCAGCGCGTCGCGCTTCAATTTGAGCGACGCCGGGTTGACCACGAGCCGCGCGCTGATGTCGAGGATGTGCTCGACCTCGACCAGGTTGTTGGCCTTCAGCGTGCTGCCCGTGGACACCAGATCCACGATCGCATCGGCCAGGCCGGTGAGGGGCGCCAGCTCCATCGAACCGTAGAGCTTGATCAGGTCGACGTGCACGCCCTTGTCGGCGAAGTGCTGGCGCGCCAGCTGCACGTACTTGGTGGCCACGCGGATGCGCGAACCCTGCTTCACGGCCGCGGGATAGTCGAAGTCGGCGCGCACCGCCACGCTCAGGCGGCAGCGGGCGATGCCGAGATCCAGGGGCTGGTACAGCCCGGTGGCGCCGCCCGCGTGTCCCCACGCGGCACCGTGCTCGAGCAGCACGTCGAGACCGACGACGCCGCAGTCGGCGCCGCCGTACTGCACGTAGGTCGGCACGTCGCTGGCGCGCACCAGCACCACGCGCAAGTCGGCCCGGTTGGTCGGCACGATGAGCTTGCGCGAGGCCTCCGGGTCCTCCAGCACCGACAGGCCGGCGCGCGCGAGCAGCGGCAGCGTCTCGTCGAAGATGCGTCCCTTCGACAGGGCCAGCATCAGCGGAGCCGTCGCGGCCTTCATTCGACCCTCTCGATGGCCGCGCCGAGCGCGCGCAGCTTCTGCTCCATGCGCTCGTAGCCGCGGTCGAGGTGATAGATGCGATCGACCAGCGTCTCGCCGTCGGCCACCAGCCCGGCGACCACCAGCGACGCCGATGCCCGCAGGTCGGTGGCCATCACGCGGGCCCCCGACAGCTGCGGCACGCCGTGCACCCGCGCCGTGCGACCGTCGACCTCGATCTGCGCACCCAGGCGCAGCAGCTCGTTGACGTGCATGAAGCGGTTCTCGAAGATCGTCTCGACGACCTGCGCCGCACCGTCGGCGATCGCGTCCACAGCCATGAACTGCGCCTGCATGTCGGTGGGGAATGCGGGGTATTCGCTGGTGCGGATGTCCACCGCGCGGGGTCGCCCGTCGGCGCGCACACGCACGCCCCCCGTGACCGCGTCGATCACGGCGCCCGCCTCGCGCAACCGCTCGATCACCGCCTCGAGCAGCAACGGATCGGCGCCGCGCAACAGCACGTCGCCGCCGCAGGCGGTCACCGCGCACAGGAAGGTGCCGGTCTCGATGCGGTCAGGAATGAAGGCGTGCGGCTCGCGCGCTGCGTGCAGCGCGCCGACGCCCTGGATGCGCATGCGGCTCGTGCCCTGGCCCTCGATGCGCGCGCCCATCGCGATCAGCAGCTCGGCCAGGTCGGCCACCTCGGGCTCCTGGGCGGCGTTCTCGAGCACCGTTTCGCCGTCGGCCAGTGTGGCGGCCATCATCAGGTTCTCGGTGCCGGTGACGGTGACCATCTCGGTGGTGATCGACGTGCCCTTCAGGCGCTGCGCGCGCGCCACGATGTAGCCATGCTCGACGCGGATGTCGGCGCCCATGGCCTTCAACCCCGCGATGTGCTGGTCCACCGGCCGCGAGCCGATCGCGCAGCCGCCCGGTAGCGACACCGTCGCCTGCCCGAAGCGGGCCAGCAGCGGCCCGAGCACGAGGATCGACGCGCGCATCGTCTTCACCAGCTCGTACGGCGCCTCCGGGGACGCGACACGCGAGGCGTCGATGTGCACATGATCGGGTTGCGCGCTCGAGCGCTCCGCGCCGACCCCCATGCTGCGCAGCAGCTTCAGCGTGGTGTTCACGTCCTGCAGTTGCGGCACGTTGGCCAGCGTCACCGGCGTGGGGCTGAGCAACGCGGCGCACAGGCCCGGCAGCGCCGCGTTCTTGGCGCCCGAGATCACCACCTCGCCGTGCAGACGGCGACCGCCGCGAATCAGGAGTTTGTCCATGGGGGTGGCTTTCGCGGACGCGGGCTCGGGGAGCCTGGAATGCGACAGCCTGTGCTCAGGCCACGCCGCCAAAGCCACCCGCAGCGTCGCGCCGCGGACGGGTCAATGGTGATGGTGTTGCGACCGCTGGTTCTCAGCGGTCCATTCGGCGGGGGTGAGCGTCTTCATCGACAGGGCGTGAATCTGCTCGCGCATTCTATCGCCCAGTGCCGCGTACACCTGCTGGTGGCGCCGCACCCGCGACTGGCCCTCGAACGCCGGCGACACGATGGTGGCAAAGAAGTGGCGCCCGTCGCCCTCGACCGCCAGGTGCTCGCAGGAAAGCCCGGCCTCGATGAAGCGGCGCACGTCGTCGGCGGTGGGGTCGGCCATGCGGCGATTATCGGCGCTCTGGCGCGCCCTTTCAGTGGCGGATCTTGTATCCGCTCTGCAGCAGCCGCAGCGCGACGGTCGCCACCACCGCGAAGGTGACCACCACCACCGCCAGGCTGATCGCGGGCGGCACGTCGCTGACGCCGAAGAAGCCGCGCCGAAAGCCGTCGATCATGTAGAAGAACGGGTTCAGGTGGCTGGCGGCCTGCCAGAACGACGGCAGCGAGTGCACCGAATAGAACACGCCCGACAGGAAGGTCATCGGCACGATGACGAAGTTCTGGAACGCGGCCATCTGATCGAATTTCTCGGCCCACAGCCCGGCGATCAGGCCGAGCGAGCCCATCATCGCCGCGCCGAGGAGCCCGAAGATCACGATCCACCATGGCTGCACCGGCGACGCCGGCGCGAACCACAGCGTCACGACCAGCACCCCGAGCCCCACCGCCAGCCCGCGCACCATCGACGCACCAACGTAGGCCACGTACCAGGCCGCAGGCGACAGGGGCGTCACCAGCAGGAACACGAGGTTGCCTGTGATCTTGCTCTGGACCAGCGACGAACTCGAATTGGCGAACGCGTTCTGCAGCACGCTCATCATCACCAGGCCGGGGATCAGGAAGCTGGTGTAGCGCACGCCGGGGTAGACCTGCACCCGGTCCTCCAGCACGTGGCCGAAGATCAGCAGGTACAGCATCGCGGTCAGCACCGGTGCGCCGACGGTCTGGAAGCTGACCTTCCAGAAGCGCAGCACCTCCTTGTAGAACAAGGTGTTGGCGCCCGTCAGCGACAGCGTGGTCATGGTGGCACGATAGCAGCCTGCCAAACCCGCGAGATCGCCTCGATGGACAACCCCTGGCTGTGGGCCGGCGCGAGCGGCTATTCGTACAAGGAGTGGAAGGGCCCGTTCTACCCCGACGAGCTGGCGGCCGACGACATGCTCGCCTGGTATGCGCAGCGCCTGGGCGCGGTGGAGATCAACAACACCTTCTACCGCAACCCGAAGCGCGAGGTGCTAGCCAAGTGGGCCGCGGCCACGCCGCCGCACTTTCGCTTCGCCATCAAGGCCACGCGCCGCATCACGCACGACGGCCGCCTGAAGGCCGATGCGGTGGCCGAGCCGCTGCGCTACCTGTACGGCAGCGTCGAGGCCCTCGGGCCGAAGCTCGGCGCGGTGCTGTTTCAGCTGCCGCCCAATCTGAAGAAGGACGTGACGCGCCTGCAGGCGTTTCTCGCGCTGCTGCCTGCCGACCACCGAGCCGCGTTCGAGTTCCGCAACGACAGCTGGTTCGACGACGAGGTGTACGCGGCGCTGCGCGCGGCCGGCGCTTCGTTGTGCCTTTCCGAGCGCGAGGACAACGCGCCGCCGCCGCTGGTGGAGACCGCGCCATGGGGTTATGTGCGCCTGCGCCTGGAGCACTACTCCGACGATGACCTGGCCGCCTGGGCAGCGCGCCTGGCCGCCGCCAGATGGCAGCAGGTGTACGTGTACTTCATGCACGAGCCCACGGCGCCGGGCTATGCGACCACGCTCACTCGACTGGCAGGTGCACAGGCGCGGCGCTGACCGGCTTGCCATCGCCGCCGTGCATGATCTCGAGGAACACGTCCTCGAGGTCGGCGCGGCCGATCTCGAGGTCTTCGACGCGCACGCCGGCCGCGCGCAGCTGGGCGAGGATCGCCTCGACCTCGGAAGCATCGTGCGCACTGACCTGGGCGATGCGGCCGGTGACGCGCGCGTGCGCGGCCACTGAGGCGGGCAGCGGATCGTCGGTCTTGAAGCGCAGCATCGTGCTCGCGGTGCCGGCCAGCAGATTGGCGGTGCGATCGAGTGCGACCACGCGGCCGAGCTTGAGCATCGCGATGCGGCCGCACAGTGCCTCGGCTTCCTCCAGGTAGTGGGTGGTCAGCAGCACCGTGTGACCCTGCCTGTTCAGGCGGGCGACGAACTGCCACAGCGTCTGCCGCAACTCGACGTCGACGCCCGCGGTCGGCTCGTCGAGCACGATCACCGGCGGCTTGTGCACCAGCGCCTGCGCCACCAGCACGCGCCGCTTCATGCCGCCCGACAGCTGGCGCATGTTCGAATCGCCCTTGTCGGCCAGTCCGAGCTCGCCGAGCAGCTCGTCGATCCAGGCCTCGTTGTCGCGCACGCCGAAGTAGCCGCTCTGGATGCGCAGCGTCTCGCGCACGCTGAAGAACGGGTCGAACACCAGCTCCTGCGGCACCACGCCGAGCGAACGGCGCGCCGCCGCATAGTCGGCGACCACGTCGTGGCCCATCACGCTGACCGAGCCGGCGCTGGCGCGCGTCAGCCCGGCCAGAATGCTGATCAGCGTGGTCTTGCCTGCACCGTTGGGACCCAGCAGGCCAAAGAATTCGCCGGCCTCGATGTCGAAGCTGACGCTGTCGAGGGCGCGCAACGCCCCGCGCGGCCCGGCGTAGCTCTTGCCGACTTGCTGGAACCGGAGCGCTGGCATCGGCCGGGATTGTAGGCAGCCGCTGCGGCCGTACCGATGCCAGAATCTGCGCGCTGATGTGCCGCCAAGCTCACTCCGTTCGCTTTCCCCCGGGGGGAAGCTCAACGCCCCTCGGGCGGCCGTGCGCGCGCTGATGGTCGAGAAGAAGAAGCCTCGCCGCACCGCCGAGCGCATCCTCGAGGTCACGCTCGAGTTGTTCAACCGCTTCGGCGAACCCAACGTCAGCACCACCGCGATCTCGGCCGAGCTGCGCATCAGCCCGGGCAACCTGTACTACCACTACCCGGCGAAAGACGAGCTGATCAACGCGCTGGTCGATCGCTACGAGCGCGCGCTCGGCGAGTTGCTGGGTGCTGCCGACAGCGTGCGCAACGTCGAGGACGCGTGGCTGTTCGTGCACATGCTCTTCGAGCTGATCTGGAACTACCGCTTCCTGTACCGCGACCTGAACGACCTGCTCAGCAAGAACCGCCGCCTGGAGACGCACTTCCAGGCCGTGCTGCGCGACAAAGCGGGCGCGGTACGGGCGTTGCTCGACGGCCTGGCGCGTGGACAGGCGATGACGATGCAAGCGCAGGAATCGGCCACCGTCTCCAACGCGATGGTGGTCGTGCTGACCTACTGGCTCAGCTACGAATACGTGCGCGACCCGCGGCGCGCTCTGGAGCCCGAGAGCGCTGCCGCTGCGCTGAATCGAGGCGCGTTCCACGTGCTGAGCCTGCTGCTGCCATACCTCGAGCCGGCGGCGCGCAAGCACCTGATGGCGTTGGCTGGCGCGTACCAGGACAATGCGGCTCAGAGTCCCTAGAACAGACCCCACGAGGAGACATGCCGATGGCCAAGTGGACGGCTTTTCCCTATGGCGACGACTACCGCTACGACGCCGCCACGCTGAAGAAGAAATGGGCCCGCCTTCATGCCGGCGACGCCGAGCCGCTGCCCAAGGACGACAAGGTGCTCGCCGCGTGGCTGCTGTTCCATGCGGGCGATTTCCAGAAGGCGTGCGAGGCCGGCCTGAAGGCCGGTGATGGCGGCATCACGGTGGCCAACAAGGCGCAGGCGATCTACGCCAACTACCTCGAGAAGAGCGAGAAGAGCAAGCTCGCGCTGTTTCTCGAGGTGGCCGAGCGTGCCGAGGCACAGCAGAAGAGCGACCCCAAGAACCCGGCCGCGCACTATTGGATGGCCTATGCGCTCGGCCGCTACAGCCAGGGCATCAGCGTCGCCAAGGCGCTCGCGCAAGGGCTTGGCGGCAAGGTGAAGAACGCGCTCGAGACCACGATCAAGCTGGCCCCCAAGCACGCCGACGCGCACATCGCGCTCGGCACCTTCCACGCCGAGGTGATCGACAAGGTGGGCAAGCTGCTCGGCAAGACCCAGGGTGCCGACGCCGCCACCGGGCTGAAGATGTTCCAGCAGGCCCTCAAGCTCAACTCCGACAGCGCGATCGCGCGCGTCGAGTACGCCAACGGCCTGGTGATGCTCGAGGGGGACAAGAAGATGAAGGAAGCCGAGAAGCTCTATGCCGAGGCGGCCGCCTGCGAACCGCTCGACGCGATGGAGCGGCTCGACGTCGAGATGGCGAAGGAAGAACTGGAAGACTAGCTTGGCGTGCGCCGGCGCGCGGACGCCGGCTCCCGTGCGGTCTCACCCCACGGCAACATCAACGTCACCAGCAGCAGCTTTTCGAACTCGGGCTGGAAGCGCTCGATGATCGCTTGCGGGTCCGGGCACAGCTTGGCATCGGTGATCAAGCCGAATTGCACGCCGCCGGCGTAGCTCAGGATCGATACGCCGACACCGATGTGGCCCGACGCCGGTACCCAGAACATCGTCTGTCGGATCGTGCGGCCACAGAACTGCAGCGCCTGCGCGGGCCCCGGCACGTTGGTCATGACCGCGGTGGCCTTCTTCGCGAACAGGTTCAAGATCGCGTCCTGCACCGGCTTGATCATCAGCCCGGCCAGCGCCAGCACCGCGAACGCGAGCAGCGGCTGATAGCTGCCCTTGAGCTCGCTCATGCGCTGGCGCACCGCGTAGACGCGCTCGATCGGATTGCTGATGCCGATCGGCAGCACCAGTGGCGCGAGGCCGAACTTGTTGCCGAGCTGCCAGGCCTGCTCGAGCGGGCGCAGGTTCACCGGCACCATCGCGCGGATCTCCTGGCCGCTGGGATCGTCGCCGCGTTCGCGCAGGTACTGTCCGATGGCCCCGGCCACGCACGACAGCAGCACGTCGTTGACCGAGCAGTGCAGGCCTTTACCGACAGTCTTCACTGCATCGAGCGGGATCGGCTCGTTCCAGGCCACGCGTTTGCGGCCTTCGGGCAGACCTTTCAGGCGCGTGGCCGAATCATCGGGCATCAGCGCCATCGCCGCCACGTCGCCAAGCACCTGATAGCCCGTGCGCGCCATCTCGAGCGAGCCGAGCAGTTGCTGCGGCTGCGACAGCGCCCCGACCGAACGCGCCAAGCCCTTGCCGGTCATGTCGAGCGCCCTGACGGCGATGTCGGCGAGCGGCTGGATCACCGCGTCGGCGAGCCAGTCGGTCGGCGCATCGTCGTCGACGGCGGCGCGGCGCCGACGCGACGGCGGCTCGGCGCCGCCGTCCGTGATCGACAGCGCCACCGAGATCAGCGCGATGCCGTCACCGATGCAGTGGTGGATGCGCACGATCAGCGCCGAGCCGCCCTCGTAGCGCTCGACCAGGTGAAACTGCCACAGCGGCCGCTTCGCATCGAGCGGCTGCGTGGCGAGCCGGCCGCACAGCGCCTGCAGCGAATCGCGCTCGTTCTGCCCTGTGCGGCGTGCGAGCCGCTCGCGCACCACGTGGTGGTGGATGTCGAACTCGGCGTCGTCGACCCACACTGCGCCCATCGCGTCCTGCACCACCTTTTGGCGGAAGCGGTCGTAGCGCAGCAGCTTGGCGGCCACCCGCACGCACAGTTCGTCGTAGTCGAGCGCCGGCTGCAGCAGCCACACGCCGACGATCATCATCAGGTTGTACTCGTTGTCCATGCGCAGCCAGGCGGTGTCGACGCGCGACATGCGTTCGCTGGCGGACGCTGGCATTGACAGTCTCCTGGGCTGGGTGGGCTGCAACGATGCTGGCTAAGATGCCGGGCGTCAACCGCAACAAGCCCGAAGGAGCCCGACCATGGCCGATCTGAAAGCCGCCTTCGACAAGGCCGTCGCCGAGAGCAAGACGCTGCCCGAGAAGCCCGACAACGCAACGCTGCTGCAGATCTACGCGCTCTACAAGCAGGCCACCGCCGGCGACGTCGAAGGCAAGCGGCCCGGCTTCTCCGACATGGTGGGTCGCGCGAAGTGGGACGCCTGGAGCGCCGTCAAAGGCAAGGACAGCGCGGCCGCGATGCAGGAATACGTCGATCTGATCGAGTCGTTGAAGTGACCACGCCGGCAGCGGCCTAGCGCCCGCGCCCTCGAAAGGTCGAGCCCGGCGCTCGGCAATGCCGCATCGGCCGTGTTCGGTGGTCCGGCGCGGCTGCCACGGCTGCGCCGACGACCCCGGCTATTTCTTCTTCGCGGGTGCCTTCTTGGCCGCGGCGGCGGCCTTGCCGAGCAGCGTGTCGAGGTTCTTCTCGATCTCGCCTTCGATCGTGCTGGCGAACGCGCCGAGCAAGAGGCCCAGCTTGGCCTCGAGGTCGAAGTGGTCTGGCGCGACGATGAGCCGGCCATTGACGCCGGAGCGCGTGAACTGCACGGTGTCGCTCGTTTCGCCTTCGATCACGGTGCAGTCCATGCCGAACTTGCGCTCCACCTCCTCGGCCCACGCCCACGCCACCTTGCGCGCCTTGGCCAGCCCCAGCGTGTGTTCGCGATGGATGCGGATGTCGGGCATCTACGGTGCTCCGGAGGTCAAGGCGCGCAGTGTGGCGTGGCGCTCCGCCTTGGGCAATGCGGCCAAACGCTTGACCTCGGCGTAGAAGGCATCGAAGTCGCCGCCCTTGCGTTGAAACAGGCGCTCGAAATCGGGCGCCAGGTCGTTGTAGGCGCCCTGCACCGCCAGCGCGGCATTGTTGGCGCGTGCGATGAACGAGTCGTAGCCCGCGAAGCCACCCCAGTGCTCGGTCTTCAGGCGCGCATAGTCGGTGCGCATCGCGTCGAACAGCTCGGCCTTGCGGCGCCGCTTGTCGTCGTCGGACAGCGCTGCGGCGTAGAGCGCGGCCAGCGCGGTGCGCGTCTTCAGCGTCAGCGAGCGAAATTCGTCGCGCCGCAGCTGCACCGCCTCGAATTCGCGCAGCGCCTGCGAGTCGCCCTCCTGTGCGAGCCAGCGGGTGCCGCCGATGCGTTCCACCGCCACTGCGAACGACTCGTTGAACGCGGTGTCGTCCGCGGCGTAGGCCACCTGGTGCGCGAGCTCGTGGAACATCAGGCGCGCCACCTCGGCCTCGGGCCAGTTGATGAAAGTCGACAGCAGCGGGTCGCCGCCGAGCCAGTTGGTCCAGCCGAGCGTCGAGTACGCCGGCACCCCGTAGACGTCGACCTCCATGCGCTGCTCAAGCAGCATCGCGGCCAGCCCATCGGCCCCCGTCTTGTCAAAGTAGCCGCGGTAGCCGACACAGCCCATCACCGGGAAGCACCAGGTCTTCAACGTCAGCGACAGCTCGGGCGTGGCCACCACGTTCCACACCACCGCGGGACGTCCGATCTCGGCGTACTGCGTGTAGCTGGCGTTGTCCGGCAGGTGCAATTCGCGCACCGCGAACTGCCGCATGCGCTGCGTGGCCGCCAGGCGACGCCGCAGCGGCTCCGCGGTGCTCGGGTCGGCCAGCCATTCATCGACCGGCCGCGCGCGTTGCATCAGCTCGACGTGGCCGCCGACCGACTGGCCGACGTAGCCGAGGGTCGAGCAGCCGCTGGTGCCGCACACCAGCGCCGTCGACACCACCACGACGGCCAGCAGGCCACCGAGCCCGGCCATCAGCAGCGTCGCGCGCCGTGCCACTTCACGCCGGCCGCACCTCGACCCGGCAGTCGTAGAAGGTCGGCGCGCGGCCGATGTCGGTGAGCCGCTGGCTGGTGAGCTCGTTGACGTTGGTGCCGCGCGCGCCGAATTTGCGCCACCACACGCCCAGGCCGTTGACGACACCTGGCCGCGCGCGGGCGCCGACGCGCGCCCGGCAGTGGTAGCGCCCGCGCTCGTTGAACACCTCGACCATGGCGCCGTCGGCGATGCCGCGCGCGGCAGCGTCATCAGGGTGCATCTCGAGCACCGGCTCGCGCTCGGTCTCGCGCAGGCTCGCCACGTTGACGAAGCTCGAATTCAGGAAATTGCGCGCCGGCGGCGAGATCATCGCCAGCGGATAGTGCGCCGCCAGCGGCGAGCGAGCGCCCTCGGCCGGCGCCACGTAGTCGGGCAGGCCCACGCCCGGCACGTCGATCTGCACCTTGCCGGTCGGCGTGAGGAACTGGCCGTCGGCGAAAGGCGCCTCCGGCAACGGCAGCTTGACCCAGCCGTCGCGGCGCAACGCCTCGAAGTCCACGCCGGGGAATGCGTCGCGCGCGAGCTGCTCGTCGCTGTCGGCGAAGCAAGGCTCGGTGTAGCCCATGCGCCGCGCCAGCTCACGGAAGATCTGCGCATTGGGCTTGGCCTCGCCGACCGGGTCGATCGCCGGCTCGTTGAACATGGCGTAGGTGTGGCCATAGGCGATGTGCACGTCGAGGTGCTCCATCTGCGTGGTGGCCGGCAGCACGATGTCGGCGTGGTCGGCGGTGTCGGTCATGAAATGCTCGAGCACCACCGTGAACAGGTCCTCGCGCGCGAATCCCTGCGCCACGCGAGCCGACTGCGGCGCCACCGCGACCGGGTTGCTGTTGTAGACGATCAGCGCCTCGATCTTCGGGCCGAAGGCCGGCGACGCGTCGCGCAGCAGGTCGTCGCCGATCGTGCTCATGTTGATCGTGCGCGGCTTGCGCCCGGCCAGCAGCTCGGGCTTGTAGAGCAGCGCTTCGTTGCGCACGCGCTTGAACCAGCCCGACGACGACAGCAGCAGGCCGCCCGCCGGGTGGCGCCAGGCGCCCGTGAGGCACGGCAGCAGCGCGATCAGGCGCGCCGCGTTGCCGCCACCGGCCACGCGCTGCATGCCGTAGTTCAGGCGGATCGCCGCCGGCTTCATGGTGCCGTAGTCGCGCGCCAGTTCGCGAATGTCGGCGGCCGCCACGCCGCACTCGGCGGCCGCGCGCTCGGGCGGCCAGGCCATCGCCTTCTCGCGCAGCGCATCGAAGCCTTCGACATGGCGCGCGATGTAGTCCTCGTCGAGCCAGCCGTGGGTGGTCAGCTCGTGCATCACCGCCAGCGCCAGCGCGCCATCGGTGCCGGGCAGCAGCGCGAGGTGGCGATGGCACTTCTCGGCCGTCTCGCTGCGCCGCGGATCGATGCTCCACAGCTTGGCGCCGCGCCGCTTGGCCTCCTGGGCGAAGGTCCAGAAGTGCACGCTGGACGTGATCGGGTTGCTGCCCCAGATGACGATCAACTTGCTGTCGACGTAATGCTCGACGTGCATGCCGACCTTGCCACCGTAGGTCATTGCCAGCGCTTCGCCGCCGGCACTGGAGCAGATGGTGCGGTCGAGGAACGACGCGCCCAGCTTGTGGAAGAAGCGCAGCGCCATCGCCTCGCCCTGCACCAACCCCATCGTGCCGGCGTAGCTGTACGGCAGCACGGCCTGCGGGGCGCGGGCCGCGATCGGTTTCAGGCGCGCGGCGATGCTGTCCAGTGCCTCGTCCCAGCCGATCCGCTCGAAGCGTCCGCTCCCCTTGGGGCCCACGCGCCTCAGCGGATGCAGCACACGGTCGGGGCTGTGCGTGCGCTCGGGGTAGCGCGACACCTTGTTGCACAGCACGCCGTGCGTCGGCGGATGGTCGGGGTCGCCCTGCACGCGCACCACGCGGCCTTCGGCCACCGTGACGCGCAGCGCGCAGGTGTCGGGGCAGTCGTGCGGGCACGCGCCGCGCACCACCCGCTGGGTTGTGCTTTGCATGGTGGCACTATCTCACAACGGTCCGCCAGGTTGCGCCGGTGCGCCTGTCGCCCCACCCGCCATGCAGGCTGTGGCTCGTTCCCCCCAATCGTGGTGCCGCGCAACAATTTTGTCACGTCACCTGCCTATGCAGTCGATGGCACTTCAGTGACAGCCGGCATGTGGTCTACCCTTCGGCTGGGCCGCGAAATCGCGGAGGGGAACGTCCATGAAGCTGATCAATCGCCGCCACGCCATCACCAGTCTCGCTGCCGCGGCATCGTCCATCGCGCTGCCAGCGCTGGCGCAGTCCGACCGTCGCATCGTGCTGGGCCAATCCGCGGCGTTCAGCGGCGCAGCGGCGCAGCTGGGCATCCAGATGAACCGCGGCGCCCGCCTGTACTTCGATGCCACCAACGCGGGCGGCGGCATCAACGGCGCGCAGATCGAGCTGCGCACGCTCGATGACCAGTACGAGCCCGACAAGTGCAAGGCCAATACCGAGGCCTTCATCAAGGACGACGTGTTTGCTTTGTTCGGCTACGTCGGCACGCCCACTTCGCTGGCGGCGCTGCCGCTGGTCAACCAGGGCAAGGTCCCGTTCTTCGGCCCCTTCACCGGCGCCGAAGCGCTGCGCGATCCGTTCAGCCGCTACGTGTTCCACGTGCGCGCCAGCTACTACGACGAGACCGCGCTGATCGTCAAACAGCTCACTTCGCTCGGCTTGAAGAAGATCGCGGTATTCCGCCAGAACGACAGCTATGGCCAGGCGGGCTACGACGGCGTGGTGCGCGCGCTGAAGGCGCAGGGCCTGCAGCCGGTGGCGGTGGGGCTGGTCGAGCGCAACACGGTTGACGTGGCCGCCTCGATCGCCGCCATCGTGCCGAGCCAGCCCGATGCGGTGGTACAGATCAGCGCCTACAAGAGCTGCGCTGCCTTCATCCGCGAAGCGCGCAAGGCGGGCTACGGCGGCACCTTCTACAACGTGTCGTTCGTCGGCACGCAGGCGCTGGCCGACGAGCTCGGGCGCCAGGCGCTCGGCATCGTGGTGAGCCAGGTGATGCCGTTTCCGTTCAGCCTCACCACACCCCTGTCGCGCGAATACCTGGCCGCGGTGCAGAGGGCCGGTGGCGACAACAAGCCCAACTACTCGAGCATGGAAGGCTACGTGGCGGCCAAGCTGTTCGTCGAGGGCCTGCGCCGCGCCGGTCGTGCGCCGAGCCGCGAGAGCCTGATCACTGCGCTGGAGAGCGTGCAGAGCCTCGATCTCGGCGGCTTCGTGGTCGGATACAGCGGGCACAGCCACGTGGCCTCGCGCTTCGTCGACATGTCGATGCTCACCGACGACGGCCGCGTGCGGGTTTAACCAGTATTTCCGCGGCCTGGGCGCGCACCGGCCGCGACGTACACTGGCCGTTCCTGCGCGTCTGCCGGAGCTGCCATGCGACTGATCGAAACCATCCTGGCCGATGCAGCGACCATCGCCACGCTGCGCCGCGACATCCATGCCCATCCGGAGCTGTGCTTCGAGGAGCAGCGCACCGCCGACTTGATCGCCAAGGCGCTCACCGACTGGGGCATCCCGGTGCACCGCGGCCTGGGCAAGACCGGCGTGGTGGGCATCGTCAAGAACGGCAGCTCCAGCCGCGCGGTGGGGCTGCGGGCCGACATCGATGCACTGCCGATGACCGAGCTGAACCGCTTCACGCACGCCAGCCAGCACGCCGGCAAGATGCACGCGTGCGGCCACGACGGCCACACCGCGATGCTGCTGGCAGCGGCCAAGCACCTGTCGAAGCACCGCCACTTCGATGGCACCGTCTATCTGGTGTTCCAGCCTGCCGAGGAAGGCGGCGGCGGCGCGCGCGAGATGATGAAGGACGGCTTGTTCGACAAGTTCCCGATGGAGGCCATCTTCGGCGCGCACAACTGGCCCGGCATGGCGGTGGGCCACTTCGCGCTGCGCGCCGGTCCGGTGTTCGCGTCGAGCAACGAGTTCAAGATCACCATCCGCGGCAAGGGTGCCCACGGCGCGATGCCGCACAACGGCATCGACCCCGTACCGGCGGCGTGCCAGATGGTCCAGGCGTTCCAGACCATCATCAGCCGCAACAAGCGGCCGCTCGATACCGGCGTGATCTCGGTGACGATGATCCACACCGGCGAGGCGACCAACGTGATCCCCGAGGCGTGCGTGATGGAAGGCACCGTGCGCACCTTCACCACCGACGTGCTCGACCTGATCGAGCGGCGCATGAAGACGATCGCCGAGGCCACCGCGGCGGCGTTCGAGTGCGCGTGCGAGTTCCAGTTCGTGCGCAACTACCCCCCGACGATCAACCACGAGGCCGAGACCGCGTTCGCGCGCAAGCTGCTCGGCGATGTGGTGGGTCCGGACAACGTGCACGAGTTCGAGCCGACGATGGGCGCCGAGGACTTCAGTTACTTCCTGCAGGGCAAGCCCGGCTGCTACTTCCTGATCGGCAACGGCGACGGCGCGCACCGCGCCGGTGGCCACGGCATGGGCCCGTGCATGCTGCACAACCCGAGCTACGACTTCAACGACGACCTGATTCCGCTCGGCGCCACCGTGTGGGTGCGGCTGGCCGAAGCCTGGCTGGCGAGCTCGCGCTGACACCTCGATGCCCGCGCCGCAACGCCTGGGCAAGTACGAAATCCGGCGCAAGCTCGGCGCCGGCGCGATGGGCATCGTCTACGAGGGGTTCGACCCGCTGATCGAGCGCAGCGTGGCGCTCAAGGTGATCCGCGAGGACGACTTCGGCACCAGCGAGGTCGACGAGTTGCGCGCGCGCCTGCGACGCGAGGCGCAGGCCGCCGGTCGGCTCGCCCACCCCGGCATCGTCGCCGTCTACGAGTACGGCGAGGACAGCGCGGGCGGCGCGTTCATCGCGATGGAGATGGTGCGTGGCCGCGAGTTGCGAGAACTGCTCGAGGGCGGGCACCGCTTTCCGGCGGAGCAGACCGTCGGTGTGATGCGCGCGGTGCTGGCCGCGCTGCAACACGCTCACGAGCGCGGGGTCGTGCATCGCGACATCAAGCCGAGCAACGTGTTCATCCAGGACGACGGTCAGATCAAGGTGGCCGACTTCGGCGTGGCGCGGCTCGAAACCTCGGACCTCACGCAGGCCGGCGCGATGATCGGCACGCCGAGCTACATGTCGCCCGAGCAGTTGCTCGGGCAGGCAGTCGATGGCCGCTCCGACCTGTTCTCTTGCGGCGTCATGCTGTACCAGCTGCTGACGGGTGAAAAGCCGTTCACCGGCTCGGTCACGACGGTCATGCACAAGGTGCTGCACGAGCAGGCGGTGCCGCCGTCGATGATCGACCCGGGGCTCATCCCGCGTTGGGACGCGGTGATCCGGCGCGCACTTGCCAAGCAGCCGGCCGATCGCTACCAGAGCGCCGACGAATTCGCGCGCGCCATTGCGGTCGCACTGGACGAGATGCCGCGCGACGACGCCACCGTCGCGATGCCGCCCGTGCGGGTGACACCTGCGCCGTCGCCCACGAGCCAGACCTCCGGCACGCGACGCTCGCAGACCACCGTGACCGCGCCGTCGGCACCCCGCCCGGCGGCTCCTGCCGCGCGAGCCGCCGCTGCGGCGCCGCGCGTGTCCACCCCGGCGATCGCCGCCGCGGTGGCGACCTTGGTCGCCGCGGCGGGCGGCATGGCCTGGTGGCTGACGCGCGACGACGCGGGCGACGCGACATCGACGATGGCTGCGCTGCCGCCCCCGACGCCGACGTCGCCATCGGCCACCGTCAGTGCCGCGACGCCGGCGCCTGCGCCCGTCGAGGCAGCTCCGCCGCCGTCGCAGCCATCCCCGGCGCCACCGGCCCCGGCAGAGCTCGAACTCGCGCGCCCTGCGTCCGCTGCGCTCGCGCCACCGGCGCGGGCACCGGCACCGCCCGCGACACCGGCGCCCAAGCCGGCCGACCCGTGGCAGGTGCAACGCAGCCGGGTGGAGACCGCGCGCGCGCCCCAGACGACGGGGCAGGCGATGCGGTTGCTGCTCGACGTGAAGGGCGCCGACGAGCGCGACCTGCTGGCCGATTTCGACCGCATGCTCGCCGACCTGCCGGCCCACAGCGCGCTCGCTTTCGGGGTGCGCGACGGCCAGCTGCGCTGGCGCACGCAATCGAAGGCGGCCGACGGGGCCGCCGCAGCGCGGCTGGCGCTGCAGCGCTGCAACGACAAGCTGCCGGCGCCGTGTCGCGTGGTGTGGCGCGACGGCGAGTTCGGCACCAGCGCGTTCCTCGAAGCGACGTCGACGCTCGGCGCGCTCGACGTCGCCACGGTGCGCAGCTTGGCACTGCGTGCCGTCGCGGGCGAACTCAAGACCTGGCGCGAACAGCTCGCCGCCGCGACGCCGGGCGCCCCAGCGCCACCGGCGCCCGCCCCGAAGCCCACTGCTGCGCCGGTACCGCCCTATGGCACGGTGCCAACCCCCGCCCCGGCACCGGCCGCCCCGGCGCCGGCGCCGGTCGTGCGGGCTTCCACGGCACCGCCGAGCCAGCCATCGGCTGCATCCGCACCGCTCCCATCGACCCCGCCTGGCACGGGGTCTGCGCCTGCCCCCGTGGTGGCGGCGGCCACGCCGCGGCCACCGGCCGCCGAGGCCCCCGCTCCGAGCGGCGGCGACTGGCAGCGTGCCCAGTCGGCCTTGCGCGCCTCGCCGGGGCCGTCATCGCTCGCCGATGCCTTGATCGTGATGCTCGGAGCGCAGACCGAGGCCGACGTCGAAGCGCTGCGGCGGTTCGGGTCAGCGATGAAGCGCCTGCGCTGGATCAGCGCGTTGGCCATGGGGGAGAGCCGCAATGGCGTGATCGCCTACGGCTACTCGTCGAACCAACCCAAGGAATCGTGGGCGCAGGAGCGTGCGCTCCAGGAATGCGCGCGCGCCACGAACTCGCCTTGCGCCGTGGTCTTCGTCAATGGCGACGCACGCAACACCGAACTGGCCGCGCTGGCAGGAAAGCTCGCATCGCGCTCGCAGGCCTCCGTGCGGCACGCCTTCATCGAATCCACCAAACAGACCCTCGCCCGCGGCACTGGACTCTAGATGACCTCCTCCTACACCGACTGCTTTGCCCAGACCTATGTCGAGGCGCGCAGCCTCTTCCTGCGCAGCGCCGCCGACGCCGGACTCCAGGCGCAGTCGCACGAGCATCCGAAGCGCGGCCGCGATGGCGAAACACTGGCGATGGACGTTGCGCTGCTCGGCGCGCGCGATGCAAACGCGCTGTTGGTCTTGAGCAGCGCCTGCCACGGCGTCGAAGGGTTTTGCGGCTCGGGCGCACAGGTTGCATTGCTCCGCGACCCCGAGTTCCACGCCGCAGCGCAACGCAGCGGCACCGCGGTGCTCTTCGTGCACGCGCTCAACCCCTACGGCTTCTCGTGGTGGCGGCGCACCACGCACGAGAACGTCGACCTGAATCGAAACTTCCACGACTTCGAGCAGCCGCTGCCGCCCAACGCGGCGTACGACGAGATCGCATCGTGGCTGGTGCCCGATCACTGGCCGCCGCCGGCGGACGCCAACGCGGCGATGCAGCGCTACCTCGCGCGGCACGGTGAGAAGGGCTTCCAGTCGGTGGTGTCGAGCGGGCAGCACAAGCACCCGCACGGCCTCTTCTTCGGCGGGCGCGCCCCGACCTGGAGCAACCAGACGCTGCGCGCGGTGCTGCGCGAGCACGGCCGACGCTGCGCGCGCCTGGGCTGGATCGACTTTCATACCGGCCTCGGGCCGAGCGGCATCGGCGAGCGCATCTTCGCGTGCCGCGACGATGCAGCCGCCTACGCACGGGCACGCCGCTGGTGGGGACAGGAAGTGACCTCGATCTACGACGGCAGTTCGACCTCGGCGTTCCTCACTGGATTGATGTGGCTGGCTGCGTACCAGGAGTGCCCGCAGGCCGAGTACACGGGCATTGCGTTGGAGTACGGCACGCTGCCGGTGCTCGACGTGATGAATGCGTTGCGCGCCGACCAGTGGCTCGAGAACCACCCGGAGGCCGGCGCCGAGCAACGCCAGGCGATCAAGCGGCTGGCGCGCGACGCCTTCTATACCGACACCGACGACTGGAAGCAGGCGATCGTCGAGCAGGCGCGCGACGCGACGCTGCAAGGGCTCGCCGGGCTGGCGCAGACCTGACGCGCAACGCGCAAGGCTACGCGCGCGCGGGCCACCAGCCGTGCGCGCGCAGCGCCCGCTCGCATGCGGCCGCGTCGGTGAACTGCAGCGCCTTCCAACCGATCGTGCGCGCCGCCTCGACGTTGGCCGCGATGTCGTCGAGCAGCACCAGCCGATCGGCCGGCGCATCGAAGTGCCGGCTCGCCAGCTCGTACAGCGCCGCCTCGGGCTTGATCAGCTGCACGTGCGACGAGTAAAGGCCGCGCTCGAAATGCTGCATCAGCTCCGGGTGCGTGCGGTCCAGGTGCGCGGCGTAGGGCCGCGGCATGTTCGACAGGAAGTGCAACGTCACGCCGGCCGCACGCAGGCGCAGCAGCAGGTCGACCGTGTCGGGCCGGGGCGTCAGTGACGGCGGCACACCGGCCACCAGAGCGGCCACGTCGGGCGACGGCAAGCCGGTGCGGGTGGCGATGCGGTGCACCAGCTCGTCGGCCTCGAGCACGCCGCGGTCGAACTGGGCCCAATCACCGCCGAAGCCCTGGAACACGCCGGAGACCAGGCGCACCACCGCGGCATCGTCGCCGGCGTGTGCCGGCAGAAAGCGTTGCACCAGCTCGCGCGGCCGCCAGTTGAACAGCACACCGCCGAAATCGAACACGATGCGCAGAGCGCCGGGCTCGTCGCTCATGCGCTGTTGCACCCGCGCGGTGGCCAGTGCAGCACGAAGTCGCGCTGCGCGCTGGTCTCAGGGGACTCCGGCATCCACGCCAGCCGCGCCAGCGTGCTGCGCTTGAAGGCGATCAACGCCAGCGCCGCGGGCGGCGCCAGCCCCTGCGCTACCAGCCAGCAACCCAGTGCGGTGCCGGTACGGCCAACGCCGGCGTGGCAGTGCAGGTACACGCGCGCGCCACCCTGCAACTCGGCATCGAGCCATTGGAGGATCGCGTGCATGAGGTCGATGCCGGGCACCCCGTAGTCGGTGATCGCGAAGCCGTGCCAGCGCGCGCGGTCGGGCAACAGGCCGGCATAGGGCGAGTGCGCCGGCTCGCCGCACGTGAGGTCGATGAAGCTGTCGACGCCGGCGTCGAGCAGCGCGTGCAGGTGGGTGGATGGATGCGCGCCGGCCAGGAAGCGGCCCGGCCACACCCAGTAGCAATCGGCGTGCGGCAGTGCGTGCGCATCGCCGGGCGCGTGCAGCGCCTCGGGCGGACAGGGCGACACGGCTGACAACGTCAGTGCGACAGGATCTTCGACAGAAAGTCCTTCGCCCGGTCGGTCTTCGGGTGATGGAAGAACTCCGTCGGCGTGTTCTGCTCGACGATCTGGCCCTGGTCCATGAAGATCACGCGGTCGGCCGCCTGGCGTGCGAAGCCCATCTCGTGCGTGACGCACAGCATCGTGATGCCTTGCTTCGCGAGGTCGACCATCACCTCGAGCACCTCGTTGATCATCTCGGGGTCGAGCGCGGAGGTCGGCTCGTCGAACAGCATGATCTTCGGCGTCAAGCACAGCGCGCGTGCAATGGCCACGCGCTGCTGCTGGCCGCCCGACAGCTGCAGCGGGTACTTCTGCGCCTGCTCGGCAATGCGCACACGCTTGAGCTGCGTCATCGCTTTGTCTTCGGCCTCTTTCTTCGGCATCTTGCCGACCCACATCGGCGCCAACGTCAGGTTCTCGAGCACCGTCAGGTGCGGGAACAGGTTGAATTGCTGGAACACCATGCCGACGTTGCGGCGCACCGCGTCGATCGCCTTCACGTCGTCGGTGAGCTCGATGCCGTCGACCGTCAAGTGCCCGCTCTGATGCTCTTCGAGGCGGTTGACGCAGCGGATCAGCGTGGACTTGCCCGAGCCCGACGGCCCGCAGATCACGATGCGCTCGCCCTTGGCGACCCGCAACTCGATGTCGCGCAGCACGTGGAACTGACCGTACCACTTGCTGACCTTGTCGAACATGATGATCGGCGCTTCGTTGTCGTTCATTCGCAGTCCCTCACTGCCTTCGCATGCCCGTGTTCAGATAGGCCTCGACCCAGCGGCTGTAACGCGACAGCGCGATGCAGAACACGAAGTAGATCGCCGCGACGAACAGCTGGCCTTCGAGGAAGAACTTGCGCCAGTCGGCGTCGCCGAGCGCCAGCTGCAGCGCGCCGGTGAGGTCGTACAGGCTGACGATGGTGACCAGCGACGTGTCTTTGAACGTGCTGATGAAGCTGTTGACGATGGCCGGCACCACCAGCCGCAGCGCCTGCGGCAGCACGATCTTGCGTGTGGTCTGCCAGTAGGTCAGGCCCAGCGCCTGCGCCGCCTCGACCTGGCCCTTGGGCAGCGCCTGCAGGCCGCCGCGCACCACCTCGGCCAGGTAGGCGGCGGCGAACAGCGTCATGCCCACCAGCACGCGCAGCAGCACGTCGATCGTCGTGCCCTGCGGCATGAACAGCGGGAACATGAACGACGCCATGAACAGCACCGAGATCAGCGGCACGCCGCGGATCAGCTCGACGTACAGCACGCACACCGCACGGATCGCCGGCAGCTTGGAAGTGCGCCCGAGCGCCACCAGGATCGCCAGCGGGAATGCCACCGCCAGGCTCACCACCGACAGCGCCAGCGTGAGCGGAAAGCCGCCCCAGCGCGAAGTCTCGACCGGCGTCAGGCCGAGCATGCCGCCGCGCATCAGCACGTAGCACACCGCGAGCACTGCCAGCCACAGCGGCGCGAGCCACGGCTTCCAGAACGGGCGCAGGCAGCTCGCGACCAGCAGCGCGATCAACACCGCGCACGCCAGCAGGGGCCGCCATTGCTCCTCGAACGGATAGCGGCCGAACAGGATCAGGCGGCCCTTCTCGGCCACAACGCCCCAGCACGCGCCGTGCTCGTGCGCGGCGCGGCATGCCGCGTTGTCGGGCGCGAACACCGCATGAACGATCGACCAGCCGAACAGCGGCGGCACCAGCCACAGCAGCATCAGCACCGTCACGACGGTGGCCAGCGAATTGAGCCAGCCATCGAAGAAGTTGCGCCGGATCCAGGCGAGCGCGCCCCGCGTGGCCACCGGCGGCGGGCGGCTCTCGATCGGCGCGAAGACGACGGCGCTCATGGCCGAAGCGCCGCGCCGAGCACAACCAGCACCGTGCCGCCCAGGCAAGCGGCCGCGGCGCCGGCCGCGCCGCTGCGCCGGCGGCGCTCCTGCGAGGGGGAGGCTGCCGTGGAGCCGCTCCGGGGGTGGTCCATCACCGCTCCTTGATCGCCGCGCGGCGGTTGTACCAGTTCATCAAGGCCGAGGTCAGCAGCGACATCGTCAGGTAGCACGCCATCACGATCGCGATGCACTCGATGGCGCGCCCGGTCTGATTGAGCGACGTGTTGGAGATCGACACCAGATCGGGGTAGCCCACTGCCACCGCGAGCGACGAGTTCTTCGTCAGGTTGAGGTACTGATTGGTCATCGGCGGGATGATCACGCGCAGTGCCTGCGGCAGTTGCACCAGGCGCAGTTCCCTGGTGCGATTGAGGCCGAGCGACACGCTGGCCTCGTGCTGGCCATAGGGCACCGACTGAATGCCGGCGCGCACCACCTCGGCGATGTAGGCTGCCGTGTAGATGGTCAGGCCGAGCAGCACGGTGAGGAACTCCGGAGTCACTGCGCCGCCGCCCACCACGTTGATCTCGGTCTTCTCGGGCATGTCGAAGCCGTTGGGCGCGCCACCGACGAGCCAACCCAGCGCGGTGGCCAGCACCACGATCACCAGCGCCGGCAACCAGAACATCGGCGCCTGGCCGGTGGCGTCGTGGCGTGCCCTGACCCAGCGGGCCCACCCCCAGACGCCGAGCAAGCCGACACCGAAGCCTGCGATCGTGGCCCACTGTGCGGGCACCCATTCGGGATGCGGGAACTGCAGGCCGTTCTTGCTGAAGAAGATGCCCGGCAGCGGATGCATCGCCTCTTCGATCGGCGGCAGCATCTCGGTGAGGACGAAGTACCAGATGAACAACTGCAGCAGCAGCGGCACGTTGCGGACCAGGTCGACGTAGGCGCCGCTCAACGAGCGCACCAGCAGGTTGCGCGACAGGCGCCCGATGCCCACCAGCGTGCCGATGATCGTCGCCAGCAAGATGCCGGCGATTGCGACCCGGAAGGTGTTGGACAGCCCGACCAAAAACGCCTTGCCGTAGCTCTCGGAAGAATCGAACGGCACCACGCTCTCGCCGATCGCGAACCCCGCGGGCTGCGTGATGAAGTCGAAGCCGCTCTTGATGCCGCGCAGGCGCATGTTCTCCAGCGTGTTGGAGAACAGGTACGCGCCCGCCGCAACGATCAGCGCCAGCACGATCACCTGGTACAGCACGCCTCGAAAGGCCTTGCTGCGCCAGGACCAGCTGCGGGATTTGGGCGGAGCACTCACGAGAGATCAGCCGGACCGGGTTCGCCCGCTGGTGGACCCTTCGTTTCGTCGTCCCTCACCGCACGGGCGGCGCGTACATGAAGCCGCCCTTGCTCCACAGGTTGTTGGCACCGCGCGGCAGCTTCAGCGCCGACTTCGGGCCCACGTTGCGCTCGAAGATCTCGCCATAGTTGCCCACCGCCTTGATGGCACGGTAGGCCCAATCCTTGTCGAGGCCGAGCAGCTTGCCGGTGTCTTCCGAAGTGCCGAGGATGCGTTGCACCACCGGATCCTTGCTGTCCTTGACCATCTCGTCGACGTTGGCCTGCGTGATGCCGTATTCCTCGGCCTCGATCAACGCGAACACCACCCACTTGGCGATCGTGAAGAACTCGTCGTCGCCGCGGCGCACCGACGGCCCCAACGGCTCCTTGGAGATCAGTTCGGGCAGGATCACGTGGTCATCGGGGTTGCCGGCTTCCTTGTTGCGCACCGAGGCCAAGCCCGACGCGTCGGTGGTGTAGGCCTGGCAGCGTCCGGCGAAGTAGGCCTTGTTGGTGGCTTCCTGCGTCTCGAACACCACCGGCTTCATGTTCAGGCCGCTGGCCTTGGAGTAGTCGTTCAGGTTCTTCTCGGTGGTGGTGCCCGACTGCACGCACACCGTGGCGCCCTTCAGCTGCTTGGCCGAAGTGATCTTGCTTTTCTTGGTCACCATGAAGCCCTGGCCGTCGTAGTAGGTGGTGCCGGTGAAGAACAGGCCCAGCGAGGCGTCACGCGTCAGCGTCCAGGTGGTGTTGCGCGACAGGATGTCGATCTCGCCCGACTGCAGCGCCGCGAAGCGCTGCGATGCGTTCAGCGGCACCCACTTGATCTTGTTGGCGTCGTTCAGCATGGTGGCGGCGAGCGCCTTGCACACGTCGACGTCCAGACCGGCCCAGTTGCCCTGGCTGTCTGCAGCGGAGAAGCCCGGCAGACTGGGATTGACGCCGCATATCAGCTGACCGCGTTGCTTGATGGCATCGAGCGTCTTGCCGGCGTGCGCTGCCCCGATGAAGCTGAGGGCGAGCATCGCGGCCACGGCGTGTTTGATCATGTTGGAATCTCCTGACGGTTTGGCAATGCCGGATTGTCACGAGCCGCAATGGCCCGGCATACCGAGCAAATACCGATGCAGGGATCGTGCCTGGCCGGGCCCGGCGGGGTCAGCGGGCCGGTGCTGTGCACACCGCACACGCATTGCCGCAGCGGCTCACCGCCGCAGCCACCCGAGCAAACCCGCAGTGGAGCCGTCCAGCCCCTGCACGTCGCCGCTGTCGAAGCGGGGCAGCAGTTCGTTGCACAACGCCTTGCCAAGCTCGACACCCCATTGATCGAAGCTGTTGATGCCCCACACGGCGCCACTGGTGAACACCCGGTGCTCGTACAGGGCGATCAGCGCACCCAGGCTGCGCGGCGTCAGCGCATCGAGCACCAGCGTCGTGCTCGGCCGGTTGCCCGGAAAAGCGCGATGGCGCGCCAGCACATCGGGGTCGATGGTGGGCGACGCGCTGGGCGCGCGCTCGCTGCGCGCCTGCGCCGCGCTCTTGCCCTGCATCAGCGCCTGGCTCTGCGCCAGGCAATTGGCAAGCGCCTTGCGATGCAATGCGGCGTGGCTGTGCGACGGCTGGCGCACCGCGATGAACTCCAGCGGAACCACGTCGGTCCCCTGGTGCAGCATCTGGAAGTACGCGTGCTGGCCGTTGGTGCCGGGCTCGCCCCACACCACCGGGCTGGTGCCGTACGCGAGCGCCTGGCCATCGAGGTCGACGCTCTTGCCGTTGGATTCCATCTCCAACTGCTGCAGATAGGCCGGCAGGCGTCTCAGTCCCTGGTGGTAGGGCGCGACCGAGCGGCTGCTGAAGCGGTGAAAGTCGCGATACCAGACGTCGAGCAGCCCGAGTTGCGCCGGCAGATTCGATTCCAGCGGCGCCTCGGCGAAGTGGCGGTCCATCGCGTGCGCGCCCGCCAGCAGCGCGCGGAAGTGCTGGGCGCCGATCGCGATCGCGATCGGCAGCCCGATCGCGCTCCACATCGAGTAGCGACCACCCACCCAGTCCCAGAACCCGAACGTGGTCTGAATGCCGAACGCCGCGGCGGCCGCGAGGTTGGTGGTGACTCCGACGAAGTGGCGCGCGATGTCGCGCCCGCCCTGCGCCAGGAACCACTGGCGCGCCACTTCGGCGTTGGCCATGGTCTCCTGCGTCGTGAAGGTCTTCGACGCGATCACGAACAGCGTCGACTCGGGGCGCAGCCGGCGCAGCACCGGCGCGATGTCGTGGCCGTCGACGTTGGAGACGAAGTGGAACGCGATCTCGCGCGTCGCAAACGCATCCAGCGCCGGCACCGCCATCTGCGGTCCGAGGTCGGAGCCGCCGATGCCGATGTTGACGACGTCGCGCACCCCGCTGCGCGCGCTGTCGCGCACGCCGTCGGCGAACGCCAGCATCGCATCGAGCACTGCATGCACCTCGTCGGCATGCGGTGCCGCGCCGCGTGGCGCCCGCAGCGCGGTGTGCAGCACCGCGCGGCCTTCGGTGACGTTGATGGGTGCGCCGGCGAACATCGCGTCGCGCCGCGCCGGCATGGCGCACTCGTGCGCCAGCTCGATCAGCAGCTTGCGCGTGAACAGGTCCCAGCGGTTCTTCGACAAGTCGGCGAACACCTCGGGCGCCGGCAGCGACAGCGCGGCGAAGCGCCCGGCGTCGCGCGCAAACGCGTCGCGCAGGTCGAAGTCGCGGCCGTGCGCTTCGTAGTGGCCCTGGAGCGCGCGCCAGGCGACGGTGTGGTCGCAGCGCATCGCGCTCACCTGCGGCGCTCCTCGATCAGTTTCTCGAGCTTGACGGCATCGGCCGCAAACAGGCGAATGCCGTCGGCCAGCTTGTCGCTGGCCATGGCGTCGTCATTCAGCGCATAGCGGAACGCGGCCTCGTCGTAGTGCACCCGCTGCACGACCTGCGCCTCGGCCTGCTTCGGGTCGAGCGCGCGCGCCAGTGGCGCATCGCTGGCCTGCAGCTGCGCCAGCAGCTCGGGGCTGATCGTCAGCAGGTCGCAGCCCGCCAGCGCGCGGATCTGACCGACGTTGCGGAAGCTCGCGCCCATCACCTCGGTCGCGATGCCGAACTGCTTGTAGTACCGGTAGATGCCCGCCACCGAACGCACACCGGGGTCGTTGGCGCCGCCGTGCTCGGCCTCGTTCCAGGCGGCGCCGGCGCGCTGCTTGTACCAGTCGTAGATGCGGCCGACAAACGGCGAGATCAGCGTCACTTTCGCGTCACCGCACGCGACCGCCTGCGCAAACGAGAACAGCAGCGTCAGGTTGCAGTGGATGCCCTCGCGCTCGAGCGCAGCGGCGGCGGCGATGCCTTCCCAGGTGGCGGCCACCTTGATCAGCACGCGCTCTCGCTTGACGCCGGCGCGCTCGTACAGACCGACGATGCGGCGCGCCCGGGCGATGCTGGCCTTGGTGTCGAACGACAGCCGCGCATCGACCTCGGTCGACACGCGGCCCGGCACGACCCGCAGGATCTGCAGACCAAAGCGCACCAGCACCTCGTCGACGATCTCGTCGGTTGGCTGCTTGCGGTGATCGGCCACCGTATCGGTCAGCAGCGGCGCATAGTCGGCCTGCTGCACCGCCTTCAGGATCAGCGATGGGTTGGTGGTCGCGTCGCGCGGCGCGTACTGCGCCATCTGAAGGAAGCTGCCAGTGTCGGCCACCACGATGGTGTACTGACGCAGTTGTTCGAGCTGGTTCATGGTGCGAACGTCGTTGTGAAACGCGGCAGAGCAGCGCAGCGCCGGTGCGCGGTTCGATTATCGGCCGCGCCGCGGTCAGCGCGGCAACACCGACACGCCGTGGCCGCTCAGCCGAAGCCACAGCGCTTGTCCGATCGTCCACACCGGCTCAGGTTTCGGCCAGGCGACGAAAACAGCGCCCACCGCCGTCTCGATGGTCAGCTCCTGGGTGGCGCCGAGGTAGGCGCTCTTGGACACCAGACCCGGCAGGCCGCCCTCGTCGTGGCTGGCCAGGCGCCACGCTTCGGGCCTCACCGCGATGCGCACCGCACCCACAGGCACCGCGCGGCGCGGCTGCCACGACAGCGGACCGAGCTGCACCCGACCGTCGGCCAGCACCTGGCCGTCGAACAGCATCGCCTCGCCCATGAAGCGGGCCACGAATTCGCTGGCCGGCTGCTCGTACAGCGTCTGCGGTGCCCCTTGTTGTGCGATGCGCCCGGCGTCCATCACGATGATCTGGTCGCTGACCGCCAGGGCCTCGCTCTGGTCGTGCGTCACGTAGGCCACCGTCAAACCCAGCCTGCGCTGCAACGCGCGGATCTCCTCGCGCATGCTGCGGCGCAGCCGCGCATCGAGGTTGGACAGCGGCTCGTCGAACAGCAACACGCGCGGCTCCAGCACCAGCGCCCGCGCGAGCGCCACCCGCTGCTGCTGGCCGCCTGACAGCTCGCTGGGGAGCCGCGCATCGAAGCCGGCCAGGCCAACGCCGTCCATCGCCGCGTGCGCGCGTCGCACCGCCTCGGCGCTGGCGACACCGCTGACGTCGAGCCCATAGCGCACGTTGTCGAGCACGCTCATGTGCGGGAACAGCGCATAGCTCTGGAACACCATGCTGACGTTGCGCTCGGCCGGCGACAGCAGCGTGACGTCGCGTCCGTCGATCAGGACCCGGCCGCCGCTGGGCGCTTCGAGCCCCGCGATCATGCGCAGCACCGTGGTCTTGCCGCAGCCCGAAGGCCCTAGGATGGTCGCCAGCGTGCCGGCGGGCACCGTGAAGTCGATGCCATGCACCACGAGCGGCGCGTTGCCGTGGCCATAGCGCTTGGTGACGCCGCGCAGCTCGATGCTCATGGCGCATCCTTTCTGCGCCCCAGCTGCCGCTCGCCCACCAGCCACTGGATCAGCGCGATCGCCAATGCCATCGCCACGATCAGCACCGAGCAGTAGGCGAGCGCGACGCCGTAGTCGCCGTTGCCGACGCGCCCGATGATGTAGGTGGTGGCCAGCTCGTTCTCGGCAGTGACCAGGAAGATCACTGCCGACACGGTGGTCATCGCGCGCACGAAGCTGTAGACCAGTGCGGCAGCCAGCGCGGGCTTCAGCAGCGGAAGCACCACGCGGCGCAGCGTGGTGGCAGTGCCGGCGTGCAGCATCGTCGAGGCCTCGTCGAGTGAGCGGTCGATCTGCTTGAATGCCGCCGCGCCGGCGCGCACGCCCACCGGCAGATTGCGAAACACGAAGCACAGCACGATGATCAACGCGGTGCCCGTCAGCTCGAACGGCGGCACGTTGAACGCCAGCACGTAGCTGACACCGAGCACCGTGCCGGGAATCGCGAACGCCAGCAACGCGCCGAACTCGAACACGCGCTGCCCGACGAACTGCGTGCGCGCCAGCAACCACGCCATCAACAGGCCGATCGCGGCTGTCAGCGGCGCAGCCAGCGCGGCCAGTTTCACCGTGGTGAACAACGAATTCCACGCGGTACCGGCCCACACCAGCCCGTGCTCGCCGCGCTGCAGATCGAATGCGGTCATCAGGTGGGCCAGTGTCGGCGTGAAGTCACGGCCCCAGGTGCGCACGAAGCCGCCGATGAACGCAAACACGTAGATCACCAGCGTGAACACCAACCACGGCAGCGCGATCGCCTGGCACAGCCGCTTCACCGCGACAGGCAACGGCATCGGCACGCCGGAGTCGCCCTTGCCGGACACCGTGGTGTAGCTGGCGCGGCCGAGCAGCCGCTGCTGAATCACGAACACCGCCAGCGCGAAAGCCGTCAGAATGAGCGCGAGCGCCGCCGCGCGCCCCTGGTCGAACTGGGCACCGACGATGGCGAAGAAGATGTCGGTCGACAGCACGCTGTACTGTCCGCCGACCACGATCGGGTTGCCGAAGTCCGCCATGCTCTCGATGAAGCCGACCAGGAACGCATTGGCCAGGCCCGGTTTCAACAGCGGCAGCGTGACGGTGCGAAACGTCGCCATGCGGTCGGCGCGCAGCGTCTGGGCCGCCTCTTCGAGCGACGGGCTGATGCCTTGCACAACGCCGCGCATGATCATGAAGGCGATCGGCGTGAACGCGAACATCTGCGCCAGCCACACGCCGAACAGGCCGTAGAACCAGCGCGACGGGGTGACGCCCAGGGTCCATTCGAGCGCCTGGTTCGCCAGCCCGGCACGTCCGAACAGCAGGATCAGGCCCAGGCCAACGACAAACGGCGGCGTGATGATCGGCAGCAGCGCGAGCACTTGCAGCGCACGTTTGCCGCGCCCGTTGCCGCGCTCGGCCATCAGTGCGATCAGTGTGCCGAGCACGGTGGTGCCGAACGCCGTGAGCAGCGCGAGGAAACACGTGTTCCACGCCACACCGCAGCGCACGCCGCCGGCCAGGCAACCGAGCCCCCAGACGCGCTCGCCCGCGCTGCGCTCGAGCCACGCGGCCATCGACGCGGCACCACCGTCGTCCAGCCAGGCCGCCGACAGCGCCTGCAGCACGGGCAGCACGACGAACAGCAGCAGCAATGCCGCGCACAGCAGCACCGCGCAGGCGACGAAGGCGTCGCCGCGAAAGGCGCCGATGCGCGCAACGCCGATGCCCAGCAGCATCAGCAGCGCCAGCAAGGTCGTGGCACCGCCGAGCCCGAGGCCCGCCTGCCCACCGCCCAGCGCGCCGAACGCGCGCTCAAGCGGTGCGAACGACCAGCCCTTCGCGCCGATCGCAAAGCCGGCGAGCAGCACGCCCAGCAGGCCGAAAGCGGCGACCGCCGCCAGCGCACGGCCCTGCGCACGGCCGCTGGGCATCTGTAGCAGCAGGCCCGCCGCGAGCAATGCACCCGCGGCCATCCACAGCCACGGCTTGCCATGGCGCAGTGCCTGCGTGAGCCCGGCGCCGCTGTCGGCGCTGCCGAACACGCCGCCCATCGAGCGCCATAGCGTGGCGTCCTGCGGCAGGTACCACGGCAGCAGCACGAATGCCGTCAGCCCGAGCAGCCACCAAGCCAGCGGCGCGTGCGCCGGGGCGCCGAGGCGCGCCATCAGCGCGGCAGCGAGTTGACGTCTTTCTCCCAGCGCGCGATCAGCCGGCGCCGCTCGGCCGACGCGCCGTACTTGGCGTAGTCGTAGTCGATGAACTTGATCTTCTTGAAGTCGGGTACGTTCGGATCGATCGGCGTGCCCTTGTTCGATGGCAGCTGGTACTGGTGCGCCGCTGCGCCGAACTGCTGAGCTTGCGGCGTCAACGCCCATTCGTAGAACTTCTTGGCTGCTTCGGCGTTGCGCGCGCCCTTGATGATCGACATCGAACCGATCTCGGCTCCGGTGCCCTCCATCGGCGTGATGGTCTCGACCGGAAAGCCCTGCAGTTTTTCGCCGGGCCCGTCGTGCACGAAGCTGATCGACACGGTGCTCTCGCCGCGCGCCACCGCCTTGATCGGGCCCGTGCCCGAGCGGGTGTACTGGCTGATGTTCTTGTGCAGGGACTTCATGTAGTCGAAGGCCTTGTCTTCACCCATCATTTGCACCAGGGTGGCCACCATCGTGTAGGCCGTGCCGCTGGAGGCGGGGTTGGCGACCTGGATCTCGCCCTTGTACGCGGGGTTCAGGAGGTCGGCCCAACTGCGCGGCACCTGCAGTTTCTTCTTCGCGATCAACTCGGTGTTGTAGCCGAAGCCCAAGGGCCCCGAGTAGATGCCGACGGTGCGGTACTTCGATTGCACCGCCTGTTGCTGGGCCCACGGGTGCAGCTGCGACAGCGCGGCCGACTTGTACTCGAGCGTCAGGTCCTGCTCGGCGGCCTGCAGGTGCGGGTCGCCGGTGCCGCCGAACCACACGTCGGTCTTGGGATTCGCGCGCTCGGCGATCAGCTGGGCCAGCGCCTCGCCCGAGCCCTTCAGCGACATGTTGACCTTGATGCCGGTAGTCTTCGCGAAGACGGTCTGGATCATGTTGCACCACTCGGCCTGCACCGAGCAGATGACGTTGAGCTGGCCACCCTCCTGCGCGTGCACCGGCACGCAAGCCAGCGCGGTGCACGCCAGCAGCGCGCGCGCAACAAACTTCGCTTGGATGCGCATCGATCGGCTCCCACCTTCGAGCGACGATGGTAGCCACCGAGGGGGTGTGCCAGGGTGCAACGGGCACCGGACAAACCCGGTGCGCAGGCGCGCGTGTTAGCGTTGTGCACAATCGAGCCATGTCGTTCGACCTCGTTCTGTTCGGCGGCACCGGCGATCTCACGTGGCGCAAGCTGATGCCGGCGCTGTTCCAGGCCTTCCGGCACGGCAAGCTGCCGGCCGGCGGCCGCATCCTGGCGGTGGCTCGCGATGCACGCAGCGACGACGCGTACCGCCAGTTCATCAAAGAACGCTTCGTCGAAGTCGACCGGGCCAAGCAGCCCGCCGACGGCGAATTCGCGCGCTTCGCCGCACTGCTGCACTACCGGCGCATGGACCTCTCGCATCCATCGGACTACGCGGGCCTGAAGGCATGGCTCGACGAGCGGCACGCCGGCACGGTGGTGATGTACCTGGCCACCAGCCCGCATCTGTTTCCGGTGGTTTGTGCGCAGCTCGGTGCCGCCGGGCTCAACGGGCCGCACGTGCGCGTGGTGCTCGAAAAGCCGCTCGGACACGACCTGGCCAGCGCGCAGGAGATCAACCGCGTGGTGGCCGGTGCGTTTCGCGAACACCAGGCGCTGCGCATCGACCACTATCTCGGCAAGCCGTCGGTGCAGAACCTGTCGGCCCTGCGCTTCGGCAACGCGCTGTTCGAACCATTGTGGCGGCGCGAGAGCATCGCCAACATCCAGATCACGCTCGCCGAGGCGATCGGTGTGGGCACGCGCGGCGACTTCTACGACCGCACCGGTGCGTTGCGCGACATGGTCCAGAACCACGCGCTTCAGCTGCTGACGATGATCGCGATGGAGCCGCCGCCGACCAACGACGCCGACGCGATCCGCGACGAGAAGCTCAAGGTGCTGAAGTCGCTCAAGCCGTTCACCGCCGAGACCGTGGCGCGCGACGTGGTGCGCGGGCAGTACAAGGCCGGCAACGTCGAAGGCAAGGCCGCGCCCGGCTACCTCGACGAAGCGAAGGTGCCGGCCGGCAGCACCACGGAGACGTTCGTCGCGCTGCGCACCGAGGTGCAGAGCTGGCGCTGGGCCGGCGTGCCGTTCTTCCTGCGCACCGGCAAGCGTCTGGCGGCGCGGCACGCGCAGATCGCCGTCACTTTCCGGCCGGTGCCGCATCCGATCTTTCCGGGCTCCTCGCGCGCCAACAAGCTGGTGATCAAACTGCAGCCCGACGACGGGTTGGAGCTGCACCTGCTGGCGGCCAAGGGTTCGGGTCAGGGCGAGTTGTTGTCACCGGTGTTCCTCGACCTCGACTTCGACAAGGCGTTCGCGGCCGAGCGCGTCGGCGCGTACGAACGCCTGCTGCTCGATGCGATCGCCGGGCGGCTCAACCTGTTCGTGCGCAGCGACGAGCAGGAGCAGGCGTGGCGCTGGGTGGAGCCGGTGCTGCACGCATGGGCGCACGACCCAAACCCGCCGCGCCCGTATGCGGCCGGTACCTGGGGACCACCGGCCGCGAGCGCGATGATCGCGCGCGACGGCTGCGTGTGGGACGAGGAGCAGTGACGCGGCGGCTCAGTGCGCCGCGCCCGGCGGCGCAGCGAACGCCAGCAGCGAATCGACGCCGTACATGCGCACCAGTTCGGTCAGCTTGGCCGGAGCGCCACGCACCTCGAAGCCTTTGTTCCAGGCGCGCGCCAGGCGTCGGCACTCCAGCAGCACCGCCACGGCCGCGGTGTCGAAGCTGCGCAGTGCCGCAGCATCGACCGTGAGCGTGGCCGCGTCGTCGGCGCGCATCGACTGCTCGAGCATGTTGAGCGTGGTGCTGGCCTCGCGCAGCGTAAGCACCTCGGGCAAGACCAGCATGGGAGCGACGCCGCTCGCCACCGGTCAGCTCTTGCTGCCCGAGATGGTCTTGTTCTTCTCGGTCAGGCGCTCGATCAACGCATCGATGCCGCCGGCGCTCAAGTCGCGCGAGAACTGGTTGCGGAAGCTGTCGGTGGCCCACAGGCCGAGCACGTTGAAGTCGAAGATCTTCCAGGTGTCGCCAGCCTTCTCGAGCCGGTAGTCGAGCTGGATCGGCTCGCCCTTGCCGACCACGTCGGTGCCGACCACCACCTCGTTGGGGCTGGTGCCGGCGCGCATCGGCCGCAGCTTGACGCTCTGATCCTTCACCTGCGTGAGGGCGCCCGCGTAGGTGTTGATGAGGTAGGTCTTGAATTCCTCCGTCAGACGCTTTTGCTGCTCGGGGCTCGCCGAGCGCCACTGCGGACCGACCGACTTGACGACCATGCGCTGCAAGTTGACGTTCGGCACGATCTTGCTGTCGACCAGCGTGCGGATGCGTCCGACGTCGCCGGCCTGGATCGCCTTGTCGCTCTTCACCGCATCGATTACCTCGGTGGACAACTGCTGCATGAACGCTTCGGGGGCGACTTCGGCAAATGCGCTGAATTGCGCAACGCACAACGCCAGCGCCCACATGATTTTTCGAAACATCTGCTTTCCTTCCGATTCGATTCGGATGCTGACCACCTTAACGCATACGCCGGGGCGCAGGTTCACTTGGGCGGAGAACCCTCGGCGGGCTCGTTGTCGGATTCCTCGGGCTCGTCGGGCGGGTTGCCGTCGTAGACGAGCCGGCGTCGCCGCGCCAGGTAGCCATCGCGGATCAATGCGTACTTATCGAGCGCGATCTCGTCCAGAGTACGCGTGGCCGATAACAAACCGGCGCGCACGCTGATCACGTGCAAGCTGCCCAAAGCCCAGCGCTCCGGCCGCTGATCGAGAAACGCCTCGGGCACCGCCTGCAGATCGAGCAACAACCCGCCGCTGTCGCGCAAGGTGCTAGGGCCCAGGACCGGCAGCACCAGATACGGACCCGGTGGCAGGCCCCAGCGGCCAAGCGTCTGGCCGAAGTCTTCGGGGCGGCGCTCGATCGCGGTGCCGAGCACGTCGACAAAACCCAGGCCGAACACGGTGTTGAAGCTGAAGCGCATGCCCATCTCGAGCGCGGCGGCGGGCTTGGCTTGCAGCAGCTGGTTGATCGCCGACCAGCCGTCGTTGAAGTTGTTGAAGAAGTTTTCGATGCTGGTGCGCACGAACTCGGGCACCACCGCTTGATACCCGGTGGCCACCGGTTTCAACAGCGCCTTGTCGAGCCCCTCGTTGAACGAGAACACCGCGCGGTTGATCCCTTCGAATGGATCGCCACGCGTGGCGCCGGGCGCGGTGGCGCAGCCGTCGAGCACGAGCACCACAGCGCCGAGCAGGCACAGCGCGGCGATGCGCAGCAGGCGCATCATTTCTTCGGGGGCGCCGGGGCAGGTGCGGCGGGCGCAGAGGGCGAGCCGGCGTCGGCCGCCTTGTTGAAGAGGAACTGGCCGATCAGGTTTTCCAGCACCACGGCCGACTGCGTCTGCGTCATCGTGTCGCCGGCGTTCAGGTTCTTGTCCTCGCCCCCAGCCTCCAGGCCAATGTACTGATCGCCGAGCAAGCCGTTGGTGAGGATCTTGGCCGAGCTGTCTTTCGGGAACTGAAGATCGCGCTGGAGCTCCATCGTCACCATGCCCTGGAAGGTCTTGGGGTCGAGCCGGATTGCGGTGACGCGTCCGATCACGACTCCGGCGCTGCGCACCGGCGCGCGCACCTTCAAGCCGCCGATGTTGTCGAACCGCGCGTACAGCACGTAGCCATCGCGGTTGCCGAAGCTGGCCAGGTTGGCCGCCTTCAGCGCGACAAAGGTCAGCGCCAGAATGCCCAGCAGCACGAACAGACCGACCAGCGTTTCGATGCTCTTCTTGCTCATCGAGTCAACCTCTCGCGTGAGTCACGGCGTGGAGAACATCAACGCCGTGAGGATGAAGTCCATGCCGAGCACGGCCAGCGACGACACCACGACAGTGCGCGTGGTGGCGTAGGCCACGCCTTCGGGCGTGGCCTGCGTCTCATAGCCCTGATACAGCGCGACGAACGTGCAGATGACGCCGAACGCCGCGCTCTTGACGATGCCATTGCCGACGTCGCGCCAGATGTCGACGCGCGCCTGCTGGAGCGACCAGAAGTTGCCCGCGTCGATGCCGATCAGCAACACGGCCACGACGTAGGCGCCGAGGATGCCGATCGCGGAAAACAGGATGGCCAGGATCGGCATCGCGACGATGCCGCCGAGGAAGCGTGGGGCCAGCACGCGCGCGCGCGGATCGATCGCCATCAGCTCCATCGCCGCCAACTGCTCGCCGGCTTTCATCAGGCCGATCTCGGCCGTGAGCGACGTGCCGGCGCGGCCGGCGAACAGCAGCGCGGTGACCACCGGGCCGAGTTCGCGCACCAGCGCCAGGTTGACCACCAGCCCGAGCGACTCGGCCGCGCCGTAGGTGACCAGCGCGTAGTACATCTGCAGCGCGAGCACGAAGCCCACCGCGAGACCGGAGGCCAAGATGATCACCAGCGAGCGGTTGCCGATCGCATGCACCTGCGTCACCACCAGGCCGAAGCGGCGCATCGCCAGCGGCGAAAAGCGCAGCAGGTCGGCGAAAAAGGACGCCGCATGACCAAGCGACAACAGCCACTTGAGGGTGCGTGCGCCCAACGTCTGGAGCAACGCTGTCATGCCGGCATGTCCATGTCTTCGGCGAGCGTGCGCGCCGGATAGTGAAAGCGCACCGGCCCGTCGGGTTCGCCGCGAATGAACTGGCGCACCTCCGCGTCATCGGAGTCACGCAGCTGGTCGGGTGTGCCGTGCGCGGCCACTCGGCCGCCGGAAGTCAACAGGTACGCGTAGTCGGCGATCGTGAAGCATTCCTGCACATCGTGCGACACCACCAGCGAGGTCGAGCCCGTGGCGTCGTTGAGCTTGCGAATCAGGTTGGCGGCCACGCCCATCGAGATCGGATCAAGCCCGGCGAACGGTTCGTCGTACATGATCAGCTCGGGGTCGAGCGCGATCGCGCGCGCCAGCGCGATGCGCCGCGACATGCCGCCCGACACCTCGCCGATGCGCAGCTGGGCAGCGCCGCGCAGGCCCACCGCGTTGAGCTTCATCAGCACGATGTCGCGAATCATCGACTCCGACAGCTCGGTGTGCTCGCGCAGCGGGAACGCCACGTTCTCGAACACGGTGAGGTCGGTGAAGAGCGCGCCGAACTGGAACAGCATGCCCAGGCGGCGCCGCAGCCGGTACAGCAGTTCGCGGTTGGACGCGTCGATCACTTCACCGTCGAACAGGATGCGGCCGGTCCGCACCGGATACACGCCGGCGATCAGGCGCAACAGCGTGGTCTTGCCGCACCCCGAGCCACCGAGGATCGCGGTGACCTTGCCGCGCCGAAAGCTCAGGCTCACGTCGTTGAGAATCGTTCGGCTCGCGTCGTAGCCGAACGTGACGTGGTCTATGTCGATCAGGGTCTCGGAGTTCAAGGCGAGCTGCGGGGGTGCCTGCCGGCGCCCCGACAGCGCTGGCCGCTCGTCGAACGAGCAGCCACGGGGCTGGATCATTGTCGCACGAGGGTCCTGCGCCACCGAGGCGGCCCCACAGTGTGCGGCAAAGGGTGTTGCGTATGGCGCAGCGCGCGACGCAACCGTGTGCACGCCGCCACAACGCGGGCGTTGCGAGGCTCAGCGCGGCAGCGCCGAGCTGCCCATCAGGTAGGCATCGATCGCTCGCGCGGCTTGGCGGCCTTCGCGAATCGCCCACACGATCAGCGACTGGCCACGCCGCATGTCGCCGGCGGCGAACACCTTGTCGACGTTGGTGCGGTAGCCGGTGCCATCGTCGATGCCCGCGCGCGCATTGCCCCGGGCGTCCTTGTCGACGCCGAACGCTTCGAGCACCGTGGACACCGGCGAGACGAAGCCCATCGCCAACAGCACCAGCCCGGCCGGGTGGTCCTTCTCGGTGCCGGGCACTTCGGCCACCTTGCCGTCTTGCCAGCGCACCTGCACGGTCTTCAGCGCCTTCAGCTTGCCGCCCTTGCCGTCCTTGCCGTCGCCGATGAACTGCTTGGTCGCGATCGCGAACTCGCGCTCGCAGCCTTCTTCGTGACTCGAGCTCGTGCGCAGCTTGGAGGGCCAGTACGGCCACGTGAGCGGCTTGTTCTCCTGCTCGGGCGGCATCGGCATCAGCTCGAACTGGGTGACGCTCAAGGCGCCGTGCCGGTTGCTGGTGCCGACGCAATCGCTGCCGGTGTCGCCGCCGCCGATCACGATCACGTGCTTGCCGGCGGCCGAGATCTGGTGCTTGACCTTGTCGCCAGCCACCACCTTGTTTTGCTGCGGCAGAAATTCCATCGCGAAGTGCACGCCGTCGAGATCGCGGCCGGGCGCCGGCAGGTCCCGACTGGTCTCGGCACCGCCGGCCAGCAGCACGGCATCGAACTGCGACTTCAGCTGCTCGGCCGACACGATCTCCCTGGCGTCGTTGGTGACCAGACTGCCCTTCGGCAGCGCGCCCACCAGCACGCCCGTGCGGAACGTGACCCCCTCGGCCTGCATCTGGGCGACGCGACGGTCGATGTGCGACTTCTCCATCTTGAAGTCGGGGATGCCGTAGCGCAGCAGGCCGCCGATGCGGCTGTTCTTTTCAAACACCGTCACGTCGTGGCCGGCACGCGCCAGCTGCTGTGCAGCGGCCAGCCCGGCCGGGCCCGAGCCGACGACAGCCACCTTCTTGCCGGTCTTGAGCGCGGGCGGCTGCGGCTGTACCCAACCTTCGGCCCATGCGCGGTCGGCAATCGCATGCTCGATCGATTTGATGCCCACCGGGTCATCGTTGACGTTCAACGTGCAGGCCGCTTCGCACGGTGCGGGGCACACGCGGCCCGTGAATTCGGGAAAGTTGTTGGTCGAGTGCAGCACATCGGCCGCCAGCTTCCAATCGTTGCGGTACACCAGGTCATTGAAGTCCGGGATGACGTTGTTCACCGGGCAGCCGCTGTTGCAAAACGGCGTGCCGCAATCCATGCAGCGCGCGCCCTGCACCTTGGCTTGGTCGGCCGACAGTGCGATGACGAACTCTTTCCACGTCTTCAGCCGCTGCGGCACGGGCTGGTAGCCCTCTTCGACGCGTTTGTGCTCCAGGAACCCGGTGACTTTGCCCATGATGTGACGAATGCGGCGCCGTCGAGGCGCCGCGGGGGTGATGTGTGATCGGTCGCGCTACTTGGCCGGAACGGCGCGTTGCTTGACCGGCACGGTCTTGGCCTTGGCGATCGTGGCCTGCGTGTCTTCGGCGGCTTTGCGTTCGCTGAGGGCCCTTCGGTACTCGTGCGGGAGCACCTTGACGAAGCGCGCACGCGCCTCGGCCCAATGGTCGAGGATCTCGCGCGCACGCAGCGAGCCGGTCCAACGGTGATGGTCTTCGATCAGCCGACGCAGCTGGGCCTCGTCGGTCTGACCGTTGTGCCAGCCCGCCGGTTGCGACGCGGCTTGCTGCTCGTCCTTGGTCTGCAGCTTCTCGAGCGCGACCATCGAGGCGTTGCAGCGCTTGGCGAACTGGCCATCCTCATCGTAGACGTAGGCCACGCCGCCCGACATTCCCGCCGCGAAGTTGCGGCCGGTCTTGCCGAGCACGACCGCGGTGCCACCGGTCATGTATTCGCAGCCGTGGTCGCCAGTGCCTTCCACCACGGCGGTGGCGCCTGAGAGCCGCACCGCGAAGCGCTCGCCGGCCACCCCACGGAAGAACGCTTCGCCCTTGGTGGCGCCGTACAGCACGGTGTTGCCGACGATGATGTTCTTGGTGCTGTCACCGCGGAAATCGATGCTTGGGCGCACGACGACGCGGCCCCCGGACAAGCCCTTGCCGGTGTAGTCGTTGGCGTCGCCGATCAGGTACAGCGTGATGCCCTGCGCCAAGAACGCGCCGAAGCTTTGGCCGCCGGTGCCCTCCATCTGGATGAACACAGTCTGGTCGGGCAAGCCTTCGGAACGCTGTCGAATCAGCTCGCCCGACAGCATCGCGCCGACCGATCGATTGACGTTGCGTGCCTCCTCGAGGATCTGCACCTTCTCGCCGCGCTCGATCGCGGGCCGGCATTTCTCGATCAATTTGATGTCGAGCGCCTTGCCAAGGCGGTGGTCTTGCACGTCGACCTGATAACGTGCCACGTCGGCACCGACGTTGGGCTGGTGGAACACGCGCGCGAAGTCGAGGCCCTTGGCCTTCCAGTGCGCGAGGCTTTTGCGCATGTCGAGCAAGTCGCTGCGGCCGATCAGCTCGTCGACTGTGCGGATGCCCAGCTGCGCCATGATCTGGCGCGCCTCTTCGGCGACGAAGAAAAAGTAGTTCACCACGTGCTCGGGGCGGCCCGCAAACTTCTTGCGCAGCACGGGGTCTTGCGTGGCCACGCCCACCGGGCAGGTGTTGAGGTGGCACTTGCGCATCATGATGCAGCCCTCGGACACCAGCGGGGCAGTGGCGAAGCCAAACTCGTCGGCACCGAGCATCGCGCCGATCACCACGTCGCGGCCGGTCTTCATCTGGCCGTCGACCTGCACGCGGATGCGAGCGCGCAGGCGGTTGAGCACCAGCGTCTGCTGCGTTTCGGCCAGACCCAGCTCCCATGGTGTGCCGGCATGCTTGATGCTCGACCAGGGGGACGCGCCGGTGCCGCCATCGTGACCGGCGATCACGACGTGATCGGCCTTGCACTTGGCCACGCCGGCCGCGACCGTGCCGACACCGACTTCCGACACCAGCTTCACGCTGACGCTGGCGCGCGGGTTGGAGTTCTTGAGGTCGTGAATCAGCTGCGCCAGGTCTTCGATCGAGTAGATGTCGTGGTGCGGCGGCGGGCTGATCAAGCCCACTCCAGGCACCGAATGGCGCAGGTAGCCGATGTACTCGCTGACCTTGCCCCCGGGCAGTTGCCCGCCTTCACCGGGCTTGGCGCCTTGCGCCATCTTGATCTGCAGCTGGTCGGCGGACACCAGATACTCCGTGGTGACGCCAAAGCGACCCGATGCCACCTGCTTGATCTTGGAGCGCAGGCTGTCGCCGCCCTTCAGTTCGTAGTCGGCTTCGACGACCTTGGCGCCGATCACGTCGCTGAGCCTGGTGCCATCGGTGATCTTGATGCCCTTGAGCTCGTTGCGATAGCGCGCCGGGTCTTCGCCGCCCTCTCCGGTGTTGCTCTTGCCGCCGATGCGGTTCATCGCCACTGCGAGCGTCGTGTGCGCCTCTGTGGAGATCGAGCCGAGCGACATTGCGCCGGTGGCGAAGCGCTTCACGATCGCGGTCGCTGGCTCCACCTCGTCGAGCGGGATCGCCTTGGCAGGGTCGACCTTGAACTCGAACAGGCCGCGCAGCGTCATATGACGGCGCGACTGGTCGTTGATCAGCTGCGCGTATTCGCGATACGTCTCGAAGCGGTTGGCGCGCACGCTGTGCTGCAGCTTGGCGATCGCGTCGGGTGTCCACATGTGCTCTTCGCCGCGCGTGCGCCAGGCGTATTCGCCGCCGGCGTCGAGCATCTGCGCAAGCACCGGGTCGTTGCCGAACGCCGCGCGATGCATGCGCAAGGCTTCCTCGGCCACCTCGAACACGCCAATGCCTTCGACCTGCGAGGCGGTGCCGCGGAAGTATTTGTCGACGAACGCTTTCGACAGGCCGATCGCTTCGAAGATCTGGGCCCCGCAGTACGACATGTACGTGCTGATGCCCATCTTCGACATGATCTTTGACAGGCCCTTGCCGACCGCCTTGATGTAGTTGTAGGTCGCCTTGTCGGCCGACAGCTCGGCCGGCAGGTCGCGGTGCATTTCGAGCATCGACTCCAGCGCGAGATACGGGTGAACGGCCTCTGCCCCATAGCCGGCCAGCACCGCGAAGTGATGCACCTCGCGCGCGGAGCCGGTCTCGACCACCAAGCCTGCCGTGGTGCGCAGGCCTTCGCGCACCAGGTGGTGGTGCACCGCGGACAGTGCGAGCAATGCGGGGATCGCGACCTGATCGCGCGCCACCCGGCGGTCGGTGATGATCAGGATGTTGTGGCCACCCTTGATCGCGTCGACCGACTCGGCGCACAGCGACGCCAGTTTGGCTTCGATGCCTTCGCGCCCCCAGGCCAGCGGATACGTGATGTCGAGTTCGTGGCTGCGGAACTTGCCCGAGGTGTGTTTCTCGATGTCGCGCAGTCGCGCCATGTCGTCGAAGTCGAGCACCGGCTGGTGCACCTCGAGTCGCATCGGTGGGTTGATGGCGTTGATGTCCAACGGATTCGGCTTGGGTCCTATGAAACTGTTGAGCGACATCACGATTGCCTCGCGGATCGGGTCGATCGGCGGGTTGGTGACCTGCGCGAACAGCTGCTTGAAGTAGTTGTAGAGCGACTTGTTCTTGTCGGACAGCACCGCCAGCGGCGAGTCGTTGCCCATTGAGCCAACCGCTTCTTCGCCGTTGGCGGCCATCGGCGCCAACAGGAATTTCATGTCCTCCTGTGAGTAACCGAATGCCTGCTGACGATCGAGCAGCGACTCGGGCGATGAGATCGGAGCGCCCTTGGCCTCGATCGAATCCAGCCGCACGCGCACGGTCTCGATCCACTGTCGGTACGGCTTGGCGAATGCAAGCTGGTGCTTCAATTCGTCGTCGTCGACGATGCGCCCCTGCTCGATGTCGATCAGGAACATCTTGCCGGGCTGCAGGCGCCACTTCTTCACCACCTTGGCCTCGGGAATCGGCAGCACGCCCGACTCCGAAGCCATCACGACGATGTCGTCGTCGGTCACGAGGTAACGTGCAGGCCGCAGGCCGTTTCGGTCGAGTGTGGCGCCGATCTGCTTGCCGTCCGTGAAGACCATCGCGGCCGGGCCATCCCACGGCTCGAGCATCGCGGCGTGGTACTCGTAGAAAGCGCGGCGCCGCTGGTCCATCAGCTCATGCTGCTCCCACGCCTCAGGAATCATCATCATCGCGGCGTGCGCAAGGGGGTAGCCCGCCATCACCAGCAACTCAAGCGCGTTGTCGAAGATCGCGGTGTCGCTCTGCCCCTCGAAGCTGATCGGGTAGAGCTTCTTCAGGTCGTCGCCGAGCACCGGTGACTTCATCACGCCTTCGCGTGCGCGCATCCAGTTGAAGTTGCCCTTGACGGTGTTGATCTCTCCGTTGTGCGCGACCATCCGATATGGGTGCGCCAGCGGCCACTCCGGAAAGGTGTTGGTCGAAAAGCGCTGGTGCACCAGTGCCAGTGCAGACACGACGCGGAGGTCCTGCAAGTCCTGGTAGTACTGGCCCACTTGGTCGGCGAGCAGCAAGCCCTTGTAGATCACCGTGCGGCAACTCATGCTGGGCACGTAGTACTCGCGGCTGTGCGTCAGTTTCAGAGCCTGGATCGCCGCCGACGCCGTCTTGCGGATCACGTACAGCTTGCGTTCCAGCGCGTCCGGAACGATCACGTCGGGCCCACGGCCGATGAAGATCTGACGGATCACCGGCTCCTTCGCGCGCACGGCAGGCGACATCGGCATCTCGCGGTCGACCGGCACGTCGCGCCAGCCGAGCAGGATCTGCCCTTCCGCTTTAACAGCGCGCGCCAGTTCCTGCTCGCAGGCCAGGCGCGACGCGTGTTCCTTGGGCAGGAAGATCATGCCGACGCCGTATTCGCCCGGCGGTGGCAAATCGATTCCGAGCGCCGCCGTCTCGCTGCGGTAGTACTCGTCGGGGATCTGGATCAGGATGCCAGCCCCATCGCCCATCAGCTTGTCGGCGCCCACCGCGCCGCGGTGGTCGAGATTGGCCAGGATCTGCAAGCCCTGCTCGATGATCTGATGCGATCTCTGGCCTTTGATGTGTGCCACGAAGCCAACGCCGCAGGCGTCGTGTTCATTGCGCGGATCGTAGAGGCCGTCGCGGCTGGCCGCTGCCAGCAAGGCGTCTTGCGTGCTGAGGGAAGCTTCGGCGGTCATGGGCTCTCCGGGGATTCCAACGAAATCTAATGCAGTGCAGCAACTGGCACAACGATAATAAACGGGGTCAGACCACTGTTAAAGGCTGCATGTTCGGAGCGTGCATATTAAAGAGGGACATATCGCTCGTTTGGGGCACGGTGCACCCACGCAGATGCAAGAACCGCACCGGCTATTCAAGCGGCGGCGTTTTTGCGGGGACGCCCCCGTGGCCGGGGCTCAACCGGACGAGGGGTCACGCGCTTCAAAGCGTCCAAGAACATCGGCGAGCCGATGGGCCAACCGCGCCTCACCGCCGCGGACAGTTGCTCGACCCAAGCGTCCGCCAACCTTTCATTGACCAGCACCGCGTACGCCGCAGACCGCTCGAAGGGGGTGTTGCCTAGCAGCCAATACGATGCAGCGTCCGTAAGCGCAAACCGCGAAACGAATCCCGCGTGTTGGCCGGCGCTTGACCACTCGTCAGCAGAGACATCGATCGCCAGCCCTTCGCGCATGGAGGCCTGGTCGACGAAAACCATGGCCCACAGCACCGGTTCACCCGCCTCGATGACGGATGACCGATGGCGCCCATCCCAGAGACTGCCGCTTCGACCGTGGCGCCGATTGAATGATGCTGAGAAGCCCCTGCCCAGCGACTGCATCGCGCGACCGATTCCTTCTGCGCTGGCCGGGCTCAACAGCAGCCACACGGCGCCGGGCAGCAGCGCATAGGCGTGCACGGCGACTCGCTCATGTTCACAGGCGGTGCGCAGCGCGGACAGGAAGGCGCGGCGATCGACGTCATCCATGAAGACTTGCCGGCCGCCGTGGCCGCGAAGTTGGACGAGATGCACCTGGCCGGCGACAGCCAGGCGAGGCAGCCGCGCCATGCGCAACGCTCTCTAGCTCACGAGCCGGTCGCGAGGTCGGCCAGCACCTCGCGCACCAAGGCGTCGTTCGCCGAGCGCACCACGGCACGTCCTCGCCCATCGAGCAGTGTGAACCGGATGTCGCCGCCGCGCGCCTTCTTGTCCAGGCGCATCAATTGCAGGTATCGCTCGACGGGCAGGGCCGGCGCTCGGATCGGCAGTTCGCAGCGCGCGAGCAGCTTGACCAGACGCACGCTCACTTCGCCATCGGCGAGGCCCATTCGTTCAGACAGAGAGGCCGCGAGCACCATCCCGGCGGCAACCGCCTCGCCGTGCAACCATGCCCCGAATCCGACCCCAGCTTCGATGGCGTGCCCGAAGGTGTGGCCAAAGTTCAGGATGGCGCGCAACCCGCCCTCGCGTTCGTCGCGCGCAACGACCTCCGCCTTGATTTCGCACGAGCGCTGCACGGCGTGCATCAACGCGCGCGGCTGTCGTGCCAACAGGTTCTCCGCATGTCGCTCGAGCCACTCGAAGAAAGCCCAGTCGGCAATCGGCCCGTACTTGATGATCTCCGCCAAACCCGCCCGCAGCTCGCGGTCGGGCAGCGTGCTCAATGTGTCGATGTCGCACACGACGATGCGGGGCTGGTGAAACGCGCCGATCATGTTCTTGCCCAGCGGGTGGTTGATCGCGGTCTTGCCACCAACAGACGAATCCACCTGCGCCAGCAGCGTCGTGGGCAGTTGCACGTACGACACTCCGCGCATGAAGCAAGCGGCTGCGAACCCTGCCATGTCGCCTACGACGCCACCGCCCAACGCGTAAATCGTGGTGTCGCGATCGCATTGCCATTGCAGCAACGCGTCGAAGATCTGGCTCAGCGTGGTCCAATCCTTGTGCTGCTCCCCGTCGGGCAGCACCACGCTGTGCACGAGCCTATGGCGGCGGAGGAGCGTCTGCTCCAGCCGCTTCAAGAACAAGGCGGCCACCGTCGTATTGGTGACCACCATCGCCGTGCCGTCCGTCACGGCGCTGCGCCATGCCGAGGGATCGTCGAGCACACCTTGGCCGATGACGACCTCATAACTGCGCTCACCAAGATCGACCGGCACGCGCTGCACTGCACGGCCAGCTACCTCACCTGACGCCGATATGGACATGCCCCTAGTGTAGGGGCGTGTCGTTGGGGCTCAACCTCCCGGAGGATCCCGCAGGATCGGCGAGGGCACCTGGGAAGGATCGATCACCCCGGCCAGTTCAAGCTGCATCAAGATCATGCCGGAAAGGATCTTGACCGACGGCCGTCCGGTTTCGATCACGAAGCGGGCGCATTCGCGATACAAGGGATCACGCTCCTCGAACAGGTCGCGAACCTTCCGCATGGGGTCGTTGACTTGCAGCAGCGGACGTTGCGTATCGTGACGCAGCCGGCGCATCAGTTCTTCCGGTGTCGAACGCAAGTAGACCACTTGAGCGTGCTCCGCGAGCAAAGCGCGATTCGCATGCCGCACGACGGCACCACCGCCCGTCGCCAGTACCAGGCGGTCACGTTTCAATAGGCGAGCAATCACCGCCTGCTCGACATCGCGAAACGCCGCTTCGCCATGCTGCTCGAAGTACGCTCGAATGGTGCAGCCGATGTCGCGCTCGATCTCTGTGTCAGCGTCGGCAAAAGACCAGCTCAACCGGCGCGCCAGTTGTCGTCCGACGCTCGACTTGCCGCTGCCAGGCATGCCCACGAGGGCGATGACGACCATCGTGCAAATCTAAACCAACAAAAACGCCGGCCAAGCGGCCGGCGCTGATGGGTAAGACACGGTCAGCGCGCTGCCGTCCTATCGGTGATGATCTTCGGCGTCAGGAACACCAGCAACTCGGTCTTCGCCGAAGAGCGCGTCGTGTTCTTGAACAGGTACCCCAGAACAGGGACGTCACCCAGCAGCGGCACCTTGTTGATGTCCTCGCGTTCGTTCTGCGTGAAGATGCCACCAATCACCACGGTGCCACCGTTCTCGACCAGGACCTGCGTTTTGACGTGCTTCGTATCGATCGCAAAGCCGGCCGCAGTGTTCTGACCAACGCTGTCCTTGTTGACGTCCACATCGAGGATGACGTTGCCCTCGGGTGTGATTTGCGGCGTGACTTCCAACTTCAGATTGGCCTTGCGGAACTGAATCGAGGTGGCGCCACTGGACGTCGCCACTTGATACGGCAATTCAGTGCCCTGCTCGATCAGTGCCTTGATCTGGTCGGCGGTGATCACACGCGGGCTCGAGATGATCTTGCCCTTGCCGTCGGCCTCAAGCGCTGACAACTCAAGGTTCAGGAACTTCTGCGCCGATGCGCTGAACAGAGACAGCGCGAAGCTGGCTGCGGTGGCGCCGCCCAACGTGCTGGTGTTGGCTGGCAGGCTGACGAACTGCGTGTTCGGAATGTAGCTTCCCGATGTGATGACTGCCTGGCCGGTTTGTTCGCCGACGCCAAGATAGTTACCTGTCGGCAGCGACACGCGAGTGTTGCCGCCACCGACCCCGTAGCCGGGGTTCGCGCTGTTGAGGTCGAGCGCACCAAGTTTCACACCCAGCGCGCGTCCGAACTTATCGTCCGCTTCGACGATGCGTGCCTCGATCATCACCTGACGGACGGGAATGTCGATCTTGGCAATCAGCCCTTGAATCTCTTCAAGCTTTGACGGGATGTCGCTGACGAAGATCTGGTTGGTCCGCGGCTCGGAGATCACGCTGCCGCGTGCGCTCAGGATGCGGCTCGCAACGCCCCCTTGCTGCGCGCCCGTCCCCTGACCGGTTAGGCCCTTGGCGACGTCTTCGGCCTTCGTGTAGTTGAGCTGGAACGACTGCGTGCGCAGCGGTTCGAGGTCTGCAACCTGTTTGCGCGATTCGAGCTCAAGCTTTTCCTTCGCTGCCAATTCGTCCTTCGGCGCTATCCACAGCACATTGCCCGACTTGCGCACGCCCAGACCCTTGCTCTGCAAGATGATGTCCAGCGCCTGGTCCCAAGGCACATCCTTCAGGCGCAGCGTCACACTGCCGGTGACCGTGTCGCTCGTCACGACGTTGAAGTTCGTGAAGTCCGCGATGACTTGCAGCAGCGCTCGAACTTCGATGTTCTGGAAGTTGAGCGACAGCTTTTCGCCTGCATAACCAGGACCTTGGGTCAGCTTGTTCGGGTCGACCTTCATGGGCCGCACCTCGAGCACGAACTGGTTGTCGGTCTGGTAGGCACTGTGCTCCCAGGAACCGCGCGGGTCTACCACCAGTCGCACGCGATCGCCATTCTGCGTCGCGGATACGGTCTGCACGGGAGTGCCGAAGTCCGTCACGTCGAGGCGGCGACGCAGCGCATCGGGCAACGTCGATCGCAGAAACTCGACCACCAGGCTTTGGCCTTGCTGCCGAATGTCGACGCCGACTTGGGTGCTTGGCAGGCCGACGATCACACGACCGGAGCCATCCGGACCACGGCGGAAATCGATGTCCTTCAGCGGGAGCTGCTCGCGGTTCTGGCTCGCTGCGAAATGCACCGGCTCGCCGGTCGGACTTGCCGGGCCCGCTGCTGCGGTCGTGCCGCCGCCCTCGAGCACGACCACCAAGACCTTGCCTTGCAATTCAGTCCGATAGTTGGCGGCCTGCTTCAGGTTGAACACCAGCCGAGTGCGATCTCCAGCCTGCGCGACGCTGACCGAACGCAGGTTGCCCTGATTGATGTCGACGGTGGAGCGGCCGAGCCCATTGGCAATGCCCGGCAGGTCGAGGGCCACGCGCGGTGGTGCCTGCACCGTGAATCCGGTGGGCGCGGCGTTGATGGGCTCGGAGAGTTCGATCCGGACCACCTCACTGCCGGCCTGTTGGCTGCTCGTGATCGCCTGGATCGTGTTTTGAGCCCAGCCCAACAGCGGTGCGGTGAGCGCCACCACGAAGGCGGCCACCCGGAGGCGCCACTTCAGCATATTCAGGTTCTCCCGCTGTTGATTCATCGCGCCTTCTCCTGCAGCTGCAACGTGCCGGGCCGCTCGATCCATTCGCCGGCTGCATCCTGAACGATCTCTCGCAGCGCAATCTCGGTTTCGGTGATTTTGAGAATCCGCCCGTAGTTTTGGCCCAGGTAGTCACCCACCTTCACCTGATAAAGCAGGTTGTCGACCTTCAGCAATGCGAACGGCGTTCCATGCTTGACCACGCTACCGACCATGTTCATGCCGTCAAGCGTGTAGAACTCCAGCGGCTCCTTGCGACGGTTCAGCTCGGCTGCCAGCAGGGAATTCGGCTGCTTCGCCTCTTGCTTGAGCGCAACCGATAGTTTTTGATTGCTGAACGGTTCGACAGCTTGCAAGCTCGCGTAGGGCGCGGGATCGAACTTCTTTGGTGGTGTCAGCGGCGTGATACTCGGCTTGACATCGCGTCGCTGCTGATCCATCCACCCTTGCAGTTCGTCGGTGTCAGCGCCACAACCTGCCAGCACGAAGCCCAATGTGGCCAGCGCGATCCCTTTCATGCAGCGGCTCATTTCTTGCCTCCTGCTTTGGCGGCTGCCCTGCGCTGCGCGTCGACTTCACTGGTATCGAGATAGCGATACGTGCGGGCGGTGGCATCCATGGCCAAGACACCCGTCGTGTTGCTGGACTGAGGCGCCGCGATCGTCAAGTTGTGCAGCGTGACAATGCGGGACAGGTTGGCGACATCGGCCGCAAATGAGCCCAGATCGTGATAGCGGCCAGAGACCCGGATCGTGATGGGTAACTCCGCGTAGTACTCTTTCACTTCCACCTGACCAGGCCGGAACAATTCGAACTGCAAGCCGCGCCCGAGCCCGGCTTGGTTGATGTCTGACAGCAGCGCATCCATCTCCGCCTTGCCCGGCAGCTGTTTCTCCAGCTGCGTCACGTACTCCTGAACCTGGAGCTTCTGCTTGCGCAGCTCGGTCAGGTTGACCGCTTGGGCCAGCTTGCCGCGGTAGTCGGATTTCAATGCCGGCTCGCGGTCTCGCTCGCCTTGCAGTTCATCTGCCGCAGCAGAAACCACCGCGAACCATCCGATCACAACAACCACGACCGCCGTACCGAGCCAGGCCGCCAACTTCGGCAGCGCAGGCCACTGACCCGGTTCGCGTGCGTTCAAGCCGCGGAACTGCGACGCCGCGTGATCAAGCAGCGTCGTGACGTCGAAATTGAGTTGGCGTGTGCGCGTAGCCATGGGTGCCCTCTTTACGCCGACTTGGCGGCCACGGCAGCGCCGGGCGCGGGCGCTGAACCTACAGGAGCCGGCGGCGCCGGACGCTTCATCGTCACGCGCATCGAGAAGTCAAACAACCTGCGTTGTTCCTTGTTGGTGGTGGTCATGATGACCGCCTTGATTTCCACCAACTCCGGGCGTTCGAGCCACTTGGAGTTGTATTGCGCGTTGCGCAGGAACTCCGAAACGCGCTCATTGGTCTGCGCCACGCCAGTCACCGTGACGACACCACCGTTCTGCCGGATCGCGGTGAGGTAGATGCCCTCGGGTGTCTGCTTGACCAGCTCGTCAAGCAAATAGACCGGGATGTTGCGGTTGGTTTGCAGATCTTCCACCGCACGTTGCCGTGCCTTCAGGGCCTCGATCTCGTTACGGAGGTTGGCGATGTCCTTGATTTGCGACTCGAGCTTCGCAATCTCGCTCTTCAGGAAGTTGTTGCGAGCCTGTTGAGCCGATGTCAGCTGCTGCAGCAGCGAAAACCAGATGCCGACCACGACCGCGCCAACCACGGCGGCGATGCCCAGTGCCACAAAGAACGCGCGCTTGCGCGCGACGCGTTTCTCTTCGCGGTGCGGAAGTAGGTTGATCAAAATCACTGCACGAACCTCCGCATCGCCAAGCCGCACGCCGTCAGATACGACGCTGCCTCACGACGCATCTTGGCCTCGCGGATGCCGGACCCCAGGCGCATGTTGTCGAACGGGTTGACCACCATCGACGCAAACCCGGTCAGCTCCGTGACGCGATCTTTCAGTCCGGGCAACGTGGCCGTCCCACCGGAAAGCATCACGTAGTGGACCTTGTGGTGCGGCGTGCTGGTGAAGAAGTACTGCAGCGCCCGTCCAATTTCCTGCGACAAACTGTCGACGAAAGGCACCAGGATCGACGCCTCGTAGTCCTCCGGCAGATCGCCGGCCAACTTCTTGCCCTCGGCCTCCTCGAACGAAAAGCCGTACTGTCGCGAAATCAGCTGAGTGAGCTGTGAGCCACCGAAAGCTTGATCGCGGTCGTACAACATTTCGTCGTCGCGCAGCACCTTGAGGCTCGTGGTGTCCGCGCCGATTTCAAACAACGCCACCAGTGCATCCTTGCCCTCGTTGGGCAGCGCGGAAATGACCCGGCTCATCGCCAGACGCGACGCGTGCGACTCGATGTCGAGCACGACAGGCTTCAGACCAGCCGCTTCCGCGAGCCCTTGGCGGTCCTGCACCCGGTCCTTGCGCGAAGCCGCGATCAACACCTCGACGTCGCCGACCGACGTCGAGCTGGGCCCGATAACGCAGAAATCGAGACTGACCTCATCGAGCGAGAACGGGATGTATTGGTTGGCTTCCGATTCCACTTGCAGCTCGAGCTCTTCTTCGCGCAGCCCCGCGGGCAACATGATCTTTTTCGTGATCACCGCCGATTGCGGCATCGCCATCACCACCTGTTTGGTCTTGGAGCCACTCTTCTGCACCACGCGACGGACCGCATCGGCGACTTCGTCGAACTTCTCGATCTGACCGTCAGTGATCCAACCTTTCTCGAACGGCTCCGACGCGAAGCGCTCGAGGACGAATTCGCCACCCGTGGTCTGTCCGAGCTCAACCAGCTTCGCGCTCGACGAACTGATGTCCAGACCGATGACGGGTGGGTGTTTGCGACCCAGCAGCAGGTCCAAAAAGCTCACGGATTGGGTCTCCCAACGCGCACAAGCAGAGGGCCGAACGCGCTCTTAATAAGTCACTTCAATGCTAGCAGTAAAGCCCTTGTGCACCAAAGAAAAATTCCCGCAACTACCTGGCACCTCGTTGTGGGCGGCCGACGTTGCGTCGAGCGCACTGACGATCCAAAACTGCAGTAGGCCATGGGTCGGCACGACCCTGGTTTGTGACCGGCGAGAAGCAGTTCACACTTCACTCCGGTTCGTGGAAAACGGCTTCCTATAATTCGACGCACCGTATGACCGACTCAGTGCGCGCCGACGTGGCGCCCTCGGCGAAAACCCGCTGGGACCCAACGAGCAGCTGGCCCTCGTGGGCCCGGGTGGTCTCGCGCGTGTTCCTCTGGCTGTTGGGGCTGTCAGTCTCGTCGCTGCTGGCCGCCGCGACACTGGTGATCCTCGCGCTGGCGGTCGCCTATCCCAACTTGCCCGACATCGCCGGGCTGAGCGACTACCGGCCCAAGCTTCCGCTGCGTGTGCTGTCGTCCGACGGCGTGCTGCTCGGCGAATTTGGTGAGGAGCGGCGCCAGTTCACACCGATCGGCCAGATTCCGAAGGTGATGAAGGATGCCGTGCTGGCGATCGAAGATGCGCACTTCTACGAACACGGCGGTGTCGACTACAAGGGCGTGCTGCGTGCCGGCCTGGCGAGCCTGAGCGAGTTCAAGAGCCAGGGTGCCTCGACGATCACGATGCAGCTGGCCCGCAACTTCTACCTGTCCACCGAGAAGACCTTCACCCGCAAGATCTACGAAATTCTGTTGGCGTTGAAGATCGAGAACCAGCTCTCCAAGGAGCAGATCCTCGAGGTCTACATGAACCAGATCTACCTCGGGCAGCGCGCCTACGGGTTTGCCGCGGCCAGCGAGGTTTACTTTGGCAAGTCGCTGCAGGATGTCACCGTCGCCGAAGCGGCCATGCTGGCCGGATTGCCCAAGGCGCCCTCCGCCTACAACCCGATCGCCAATCCGCGTCGCGCCAAGGCACGGCAACTCCACATCATCGACCGCATGGTCGATAACGGATTCATTTCCAGCGAGCAGGCTGAGGCGGCGCGCCAGCAGGCGTTGCGCTATCGCACCGCCACCGAGGCGAAGATCCATGCGCAGTACGTCGCTGAGACCGTGCGCCAGCTGATCTACGCTCAGTACGGCGAAGAGACGTACTCGCGCGGGCTGAACGTGCACGTGACCATCGACTCCTCGGATCAGGAGATCGCCTACCGTGCGCTGCGCAAGGGGCTGATGGACTACGAGCGCCGGCAGGTGTATCGCGGGCCGGAGGCATACGTCGACCTGCCGTCGGACCCCAAGGAACTCGACGCGCGCATTGCCGAAGCGCTGTCCGAACACCCCGACAACGACGAGTTGCTGGCCGCCGTGGTGACCGAGTCGTCGGCCAAGCGCGTGGTGGCGGTGCTGCAATCGGGCGAATCGATCACGGTCACCGGTGAGGGCCTGCGTCCAGTGACCTCAGGTCTGGCGGAGCGCGCGCCACCCAAGAGCCGCATCCGGCCCGGTGCAGTCGTGCGGGCGGTGCGAGGCCCAAAGGGCGACTGGAGCCTGACCCAGCAGCCGGAGGTGGAAGGTGCATTCGTCTCGATGCAGCCCACCGATGGCTTGGTGCGCGCGTTGGTCGGTGGCTTCGATTTCGACAAGAGCAAGTTCAACCACGTCACCCAGGCCTGGCGCCAGCCCGGTTCGAGTTTCAAGCCGTTCATCTACTCGGCGGCGCTCGAAAAGGGATTCACGCCGATGACGGTGGTCAATGACGCGCCGCTGTTCTTCGACGCCACCGCCACCGGCAGCCAGCCGTGGGAGCCCAAGAACTACGACGGCAAGTTCGAAGGCCCGATGCCGCTGCGCCAGGCGCTGGCCAAGTCGAAGAACATGGTATCGATCCGCATCCTCCAGGCGATCGGCCCGGCATACGCACAGGACTGGATCACGCGCTTCGGGTTCGAGGCCGAGCGCCACCCGGCGTTCCTGACGATGGCGCTCGGCGCCGGCACGGCTACGCCGCTGCAGATGGCCACTGCGTACAGCGTATTCGCCAATGGGGGCTACCGCGTCAATCCGGTGCTGGTCGCACGTGTCACCGATTCCAAGGGCAAGCTGCTGCAGGAATCCAAGCCCCAGGTGCTCGACCCGTCAATGCGCGCGATCGACGCGCGCAACGCGTTCATGATGACCCAGCTGCTGCGCGAAGTGACGCGCACCGGCACGGCCGCCAAGGCTGCGTCTCTAAAGCGCCCGGACATCGCCGGCAAGACCGGCACCACCAACGACTCGCTGGATGCGTGGTTCGCAGGCTATCAGCCCGACCTCGTCGCGGTGGTCTGGATCGGCTACGACACGCCGCGCAAGCTCGGCGATCGCGAAACCGGTGGCACGATCGCGTTGCCAGTGTGGATGGAATACATGAGCCAGGTCCTGCGCAGCATTCCGCCACGTTCGCTGCCGCCTCCCGAAGGCGTGGTGCTGCACGGGAGCGACTGGATGTACGAAGAGTTCGGCCCCGGTGCCGGCGTGACCAGCCTCGGCATGGAGGATCAACTCCCGCCGCAATCCCCGAGCGAAGACGAGCGCAAGAGTATCCTCGACCTCTTCAAGCGCTGACGGTCCGTCAGCCCGTGGCGGCCACGATCGACAATGGGCGTCCGGCCTGAGCGCTGATTTCGCGCGACAGCATCGCAAAGAACTCGCCCCCGCTGCGTGGATCGATCCAGTGCTCGCCGATCAGCCGGAAGTGATAGCCGCCGGTGCGCGCCGCCAGCCACAGCTCATGCAGCGGCGGCTGCGTGTTGACGACGATCTTGCTGCCACCGGGAAACACGAGCTCCAGCAAACCACCGGAGCGCTGGCTGTCGATGTCGATCTCGTCGTCTTGCAGCCAACGATCGAGCGTCGCCTCGATCGCCGACAGCACCGCACCCGCCCGTGCGTGAAACTCGCTGTCGGTTAGCGCATTCGACGATGCGGTTGCGGGCACATCGGTGCGGGAAGAAGGCGAGGACATGGTCGATACAATCGATCGATGATTCGAAGCCACCACAGTGTAGCGACGCAGTGTGCACGTCAGGCACGGCGCGGGCGCTTCACCCTGCTGCGCACGCTGGCCCTGGTCGCTTGCGGCCTCGTGGTGGCGTGCGGACAGAAAGGGCCGCTCACGCTGCCCAAGAGCGCTGCTTCGGCAGCCTCGGCGCCCACGCGATGACACCGCTGCCGGGTGCGCCGTTCCTGCACCGCCGCGGCACCGAGCTGTGGCTCGAGGATGCGCGTCTGGCCGATCTGGCGGCGCTGCACGGCACCCCGCTTTACGTCTATTCGCGCAGCGCGATGCGCGCGGCATTGGCGCCCTATCAAAGGGCACTGGCGGGTCGCCGCCATCTGGTTTGCTACGCGATGAAGGCCAATTCGACCTTGGCGGTATTGCAGACCTTCGCCGCCGCCGGCTGCGGGTTCGATATCGTGTCGGCTGGCGAGTTGCAGCGGGTGCTCGCGGTCGGAGCAGCGCCCTCGCAGGTGGTGTTCTCGGGCGTCGGCAAGAGGCGTGATGAGCTGACCTTCGCGCTCGAGACCGGCGTGCGCTGCTTCAATGTCGAGAGCGAATCAGAGCTGCTGCTGCTGTCCGAGATAGCCGCAGGGTCAGGCCGCCGCGCGCCGGTGAGCTTGCGGGTGAACCCCGACGTCGACGCCAAGACGCATCCCTACATCTCCACCGGCCTGCGTGGCAACAAGTTCGGCGTTGCGCACGAGCGGGCGGTGGCTGTCTACAAGAAGGCCGCCCAGTTGCCCGGCATCGATGTGGTCGGCATCGATTGCCACATCGGCTCGCAGGTGACCGACAGTGCCCCCTATCTGGCCGCGCTGGAGCGGCTGCTTGATCTGGTGGAAGCCGTCGAGCGCGAAGGCATCCGCTTATCCCACATCGATCTCGGCGGCGGCCTCGGCATCACCTACACCGACGAGGCACCTCCGCCCGCAGACGAGCTGATCGGTGCGATGCTGGCGCACATCGATGCACGCGGACACGGGCATCGCGAGATCCTGATCGAGCCTGGGCGCTCGCTGGTCGGGAATGCCGGTGTGCTGCTCGCTCGCGTGCTGGTGCTCAAGCGCGGCGGTGAGCGCAATTTTTGCATCGTCGACGCGGCCATGAACGACCTTGTACGTCCTGCCATGTACGACGCCTGGATGGGCATCGCGCCGTGCACGTTGCGCGACCGCGAGCCCGAGGTGTGGGACGTGGTCGGGCCGATCTGCGAATCGGGCGATTGGCTAGGCCGCGACCGCTCGTTGGCAGTGGCCGAAGGTGACCTGCTGGCCGTGACCTCGGCCGGTGCCTACGCGATGGCAATGGCCAGCAACTACAACAGCCGCCCACGCTCGGCAGAGGTAATGGTCGACGGCGCGGCTGCGCACCTGATCCGGCGGCGCGAAACGCCTGAAGCGCTTTACGCCGACGAGCTGCTGATTCGGTGAAGCCCCGGCGGCCGCCGTCATGCGGTGCCGGCGATGCGACCTTCGGCGACGCCGTGGCACGCCACCTGAATGCCCTGAAAGTTCAGCAGCGCCGGCCGCTCGCGCTTGCAGCGCTCATTGGCATGCGGGCAGCGCGGATGGAACGAGCAACCGCTCGGTGGATTCAGCGGATTCGGCACTTCACCTTGGACCGGTGTGCGCGCGCGCCCGGTCATCGCGATGTCGGGGATCGCGTCGAGCAACATGCGCGTGTACGGGTGACGTGGCGTCTTGAACAAGGTGTCCTTGTCAGCCCATTCGACCAGGCGCCCGAGGTACATCACCCCGACCTCGTCGCTGACGTGGCGCACGACCGCAAGGTTGTGCGAGATGAAGAGATAGGTCAGGCCGCGCTCGCGTTGCAGGTCCTTCATGATGTTCAGCACCTGCGCCTGCACCGAGACATCGAGCGCGGATGTCGGCTCGTCGCACACCAAAAACTCCGGCTGCGTGGCCAGTGCGCGAGCGATCGAGATGCGCTGCCGCTGGCCGCCGGAGAACTGGTGCGGGAACTTCGCGCGGTCGGCGGCAGACAAGCCCACTTGCTGCAGCAAGGCCGACACGCGGTCGGCGAGCGCGCGTGCATCGCGCACCAAGTCATGCTCACGCAGCGGTTCGGCGACGATGTCCTGCACCGTCCAGCGCGGGTTCAGGCTCGCGTACGGGTCCTGGAAGATCATCTGGATGCGTCGCCGCAGCGCGCGATCACCGCTGCCGCGCCAAGTCGCCTGGGCGTCCCGGCCGTCGAACCGGATCGTGCCCTGCGTCGGCGCATGCAGGCCCACCAGCATGCGGGCCACAGTGCTCTTGCCACAGCCCGATTCGCCCACCAGCGCCAGTGTGCGCCCCTTGTGAATGCTGAAGCTCACGCCATCCACGGCATGCACCGCTTGCCGCGGCTTGTGCTCGAGCAGGCGGTTCAGCCAGGGTGGGGATACATCGAACACCTTGGCGAGATCGATCACCTCGACCAAGGGCGTCATCGCGCCTCCCGTTCGGCGGCCACCAGCCAGCAAGCGGCCTGGGTGGCGGCTGCCGGCATCAAATCGGGTCGCTCGCGTCGACAGCGGTCGAATGCGCGCGGGCAGCGCGGGTGGAACGCACATCCGTTCGGGATGGCATTGAGACGCGGCATCACACCGTCGATCTGCAGCAGACGCTCGTGCGCCCCGTCCATCGACGGGATCGACCCCATCAGGCCCACCGTGTAGGGATGCGACGGGTGGTGGATCACCTCCTGCACGGGGCCCACCTCGACGATGCGCCCGGCGTACATCACCGCGACGCGATCGCAGGCCTCGGCGATCACGCCCATGTCGTGGGTGACGAGCATCACCGCAGCGCCGTGCTGGCGCGTCAGGCGCTTCAACAGGGCAATGATCTGCGCCTGGATCGAGACGTCGAGCGCGGTGGTGGGTTCGTCGGCGACGATCAACTGCGGCTCGGCCGCCAGGGCCAACGCGATCACCACCCGCTGACGCATGCCGCCCGAAAATTGGTGCGGATGGTGATCGAAGCGCTGCTCCGCTGCGGGGATGCCGGTTTCCTTCAACAGCGCGATCGCACGCGCGCGCGCCTGCTGCGCATCGACCGGCAAATGCGTCTGGATCGTCTCGACCAGCTGGCGCCCCACGGTGTACAGCGGGTTCAGCGAAGTCAATGGGTCCTGGAAGATCGCGCCGATGCGGCGCCCGCGCACGCTGCGCATGCGCTCGGGCGGCAAATTGTCGATGCGCTCGCCCTCAAGGAGGATCTCGCCGGCGGCGATGCGCCCTGGCGGCTCGAGCAGCCCGATGATCGATGCACCGGTGAGCGACTTGCCTGCGCCGGACTCACCCACCACCCCGAGGATCTCGCCCGGCGCGATCGTGAACGAGATGTCGTCGAGTGCCACCAGCGTGCCGCGCCGCGTCGGGAATTCCACCCGCAAGTGGCGCACTTCGAGCAGCGGCTGGGCCATGGCGCGCGCGATGGCGAGTCAGCGCAGGCGCGGGTTGAGCGCGTCGCGCAACCAGTCGCCCAGCAGGTTCACCGACAACGCAATCAGCACCAGCATCAGGCCGGGGAACACGGTGATCCACCATTCGCCGGAAAACAGGAAATCCTGGCCGATGCGGATCAGCGTGCCGAGCGACGGCGAGGTCGGCGGCACGCCAACACCGAGGAAGCTCAGCGTGGCTTCGGTGATGATCGCACCCGCGATCTGGATGGTCGCCAGCACGAGCACCGGCCCGAGCACGTTGGGCAGCACGTGGCGAAACATCACGCGCAAGGGCGCCACGCCGATCACGCGCGCCGCCTGCACGTACTCCTTGTTGCGCTCGACCATCGTCGATCCGCGCACCGTGCGGGCGTACTGCACCCAACCTGTGAGCGCGATCGCAAACACCAGCACCGAAAACGCGAGCGACTCGTGCGCATTGGGGAACAGCGCACGACCCAGGCCGTCGATCAACAGCGCGACCAGGATCGACGGGAACGACAGCATCACGTCGCACACCCGCATGATGAATGCGTCGACGCTGCCGCCGGCGAAGCCTGACAACAGGCCGAGCCCGACCCCGATCAACATGGACAAGGCCACCGACGCCAACCCGACGAACAGCGAAATGCGCGAGCCATACATCAACGCCGACAGGATGTCGCGACCCTGATCGTCGGTACCCAACAGGTATTTGCTGCTGCCGCCCTCCACCCACGCTGGCGGTAGCCGCGCGTCGAGCAGATCGAGCGTCGCCAGATCGAACGGGTTGTGCGGCGCGATCCAATGGGCGAAGACCGCGCACACCACGCACAGCAGCGCGATCAGCGCGGCAACGATTGCGGTCGGCGAATGGCGAAAGCTGTACCAGAGGTCGCTGTCGGCCAGGCGCGCCCAGCGCGAGGGTGCTTTGACGGGAGCGAGCACGGTGCTCATCAGTGGGCGGCGGCCACACGCTCGATGCGCAGCCGCGGGTCGACAGCAAAGTACAGCAGATCCACCGACAGATTGATCAGCACGAAGATCAACGCGATCAGGCACAGGTACGCGGCCATCACCGGGATGTCGGCGAACTGCACCGCCTGGATGAACAGGAGCCCCATGCCGGGCCACTGGAACACCGTCTCGGTGATGATCGCAAACGCGATCAGCTGGCCGAGCTGCAAGCCGGTGATCGTGATCACCGGCACCAGCGTGTTCTTGAGCGCATGGCCGAAGTAGACGGCCCGGTCGGTCAAGCCGCGGGCGCGCGCGAACTTGATGTAGTCGGTGCGCAGAACCTCCAGCATCTCGGCGCGCACCAGTCGCAGGATCAGCGCCAACTGGAAGACAGACAGTGTCACCGCGGGCAGCACCAAGTGCTTCCAGCCGTCCAGACTGAGGAACCCGGTGGTCCAGCCCCCGATGCTCACCACGTCGCCGCGACCGAAGCTCGGCAGCCACTTGAAGATGACCGCGAACAGCAGGATCAGCAGGATGCCGATCAAGAACGTCGGCAGCGATACGCCCACCAGTGACAGCGTCATCCACACTTGCGATCCGACGCTGCCGCGGCGCAATGCGGTGTACACACCGAGCGGCACCCCGAGCAGCAGCGCGATGACGGCCGCCGATAGCGCGAGCTCGATCGTGGCCGGAAAGCGCTCGACGACCAGCGTCGATACCTTGCGGCCCTGGCGCAGGCTGAGCCCGAATTCGCCGCGCAGCGCGTTGCCGACGAAGCGCGCGAACTGCACGGGAAAGGGCGCATCGAGGCCGAGGTCGATTCGCAGCTGTTCACGCTGCTCGACAGTGGCGTCCTGGCCCAACAGGTTGGTCACCGGGTCACCGACGTACTGAAACAGCATGAACGCGATGAACGCGACCGTGAGCATGACCACCACGGCCTGGATCAATCGACGCAATACGAATGCGAGCATGCGGTGGCATCATCGGCGCCGGCGCTCACCGCGCAATCCGGTGAAGCCAGGGCGCGCGGTTCTAGGCAGTCAGCGCCACGTCACCATACCAAGCCTCGGCGCTGCCGCCGGTGTTGTCAGTGTCGGTCATCAGCGCGATGCCGATCAACGCGCCAGGCGCCTCGCCGAAGCCGCGTTGAAAGTCGGTGAACAGATTGCGACGATAGCTGCGCCACCGGCGCAGGTTGGCATCGCCCTTCTCCAGCACGATCTTCTGCAGACGGTCGCTGCGGGTGCTCGGCATCACAGTCTCGACATCGGCATGGTTGTCCCAGACGTACATCAGCATCGCGAACGGGGGTGACTCGCCGGTCATCGCCTCGACAAATTGGAACTGCATGCGGTTGCGCAACGACAGGCGGGACAGGTCGCCGTCGAACGCGAAGCCCAGGCGCACCGGCGAATCGGCCACCTCGGCGCGGCGCAGGTCGGCGCCCCGGATCGTGTTGGCGACCCACCATGCGAACTCAACATGTGTGGCTGGTGTCACCACTGTGTTGTTGACGCGCTTGTGCCAGACGCTGGCGGCAGCCCGCGAGCTGGCATGCCAGGCAGGGCGCCCCTCGTATTCGCACCGCGAATAGACCGTCTCGCGCTTGCCCGGCAGCGGCATCGCGCGCCATTCGTCAGTCACCTTTGCGGGCAAGTCGATGTTCGAAGCGCAGCCGCCGCAAAGTGCGGCGCCCAACCACACGAGTTGTCGACGCGTCACACGCTCGGGCGTGCAGGTATGGGTCATCGCTCGTTCGACCGGTGCCGTCAAGCATGAAAAAGCCGCCCCGAAGGGCGGCTTGCAGACGCGATCGAAAGCGTCCTCAGAACGAGTGACGCACGCCGAGGTTCCAGCCGTCGGAGTCGCCGCCGGCCAGGCGCGACCCAGTCGCGCCGACGTTGCCGGTCGAGCCGATGGTGCCGGGCAGCACCGAGCGGGCCGACGCGCCATCGTTGGAGATCTTGGCGTAGCCGCCATACAGAGCGGTGCGCTTCGACAGGTTGTAGATGTACTGGACGCTGAAGATCTTGGCGTCGTTGTTGTCGGTGTTCACGCCGTTCAGCGTGCCCTTGTTGTCCACCTGGCCATACTGGGCGCGCAGTTCACCCTGGCCGATCGGGAAGCTGGCGCCGATGCCCCAGTAGTCTTCCTTCAGCGAACTGAACTTCAGCTCGTTCCACAGGGCCATCAGCTTCATGAAACCGAAGTTCCATGATCCGCCGATGTTCATGTCCTTCAACTTGTCCGGAAACACCGTCTCGGTCTCGCCGTAGGCGCCGGCGACATCGAACGGCCCCGCGGCAAAGCCAAGGCGGCCACCCCAGTACTTGTTGTTGTCGTTGCCCTGGCCCAGCGCATACATCGCCTGGCCGTACAGACCGCCCAGGTTACCCGGCAGGAAGTAGCCCACCGAATTGTTGGCGCGCACACCGGTGCCTGCGCCGCTGTTCGCCGGGTTGGCCAAGCTGATCAGGTTGGTGTCGTTGCCGAGGCCGTTGGCACCATAGACGTCGAAGAACACCCGGTTCCAGAACGACGGGACATAGTCGCGACCAAGGCGGATTTCACCGGCAGCCTGGCTGATCAAGCTGACCGTCGAACGGCGCTGCCAGGTTTGACCGGCAGCCTGCCCGTTTTCGTTGCTCATCGCGCCTTCAATCCAGAAGCCGGCGCCCAGCCCACCACCCAGGTCTTCGAAGCCGCGGAAGCCCAACCGGTTGCTGTTCAACTGGTTGCTTTGCATCGACGTCGTGCGCAGGTCACCGTTCTTGATGTTGTTGATGCTCAGATCAACCACACCAAAAATCGTCACCGACGACTGTGCCGACGCCACGCCGGCATAGGCGCCGAGCACTGCGAGGGCGAGCAGAGATTTTTTCATTGCAATGATCTCCTAGGTTTGAACGAGAGGTCCTGATTCCATGGACAGCCGTCGCGCCGACGTGGGCGAGGCCAATCAGGCCAACCTCCTCAGCGGAAGCTGCGGCTATTGCACCAGAGGGCTCCGGCCGATGCAAAGACTTGGTTGGCAAACGCCGCACGATGTTGCCTGGCAACAACGCGAAACAGTTCGCGGTCGCGAGGTCACCGCAGAAGCCAACCGACCCCCGGGAAACCCACCCCAGGGATTCCGATAAGCTGTCGCGCGTGGCCCTTGACGAATGGATCACCACCGCCGACCAGGCGCTGCGCACGCTGAGCGGGGGCGCCCACGCGGCGCGCGCCCATCCGACGGCAGCCGAGAAAGAACCCGATCTGACGCCGGCCGAGCGTCGCTTGTCCGGTGCCTTGCTGCGCGTCGATCACGTCGGCGAGGTGTGCGCGCAGGCCTTGTACCAGGCCCAAGCCCTGACGGCGCGCTCGCCGCAACTGCGCGCCCACATGCAGCGCGCCGCAGCCGAAGAAGTAGACCATCTGGCATGGACCGAGCGCCGTCTGGCGCAGTTGGGCGCGCGCACCAGTTTCCTCAATCCGCTGTGGTATGCAGGCTCCTTTGGCATCGGGTTGCTCGCCGGGTGGGCCGGCGACCGCTGGAGTTTGGGCTTCGTGGTGGAAACCGAACGACAGGTTGAACAGCACCTCGCCGGCCATCTCGAGCGCTTGCCGAGTGGCGACGCGCCGTCACGCGCCATCGTCGAGCAGATGAAGACCGACGAAGCACAGCATGCGACCACCGCCGAGCAAAGCGGTGCAGCGTCGCTGCCCGAACCCATCAAGCTGGCGATGCGCTGGGCCGCGCGTGTGATGACCCAGACCGCGCACCACGTGTGAAAACTCGCGCGGTAGCCGTCACGTCGAGGCCGCAGCGATCTCGAAACTGGTCGTGACCTGCGCGGTCTTGACCAGCATCGCAGTGGCTGAGCAGTATTTCTCGTGCGACAACGCGACCGCGCGCGCCACCGCATCGTCAGTCAGCTGATGACCGCTCACCACGAAATGCATGTGCACGCGTGTGAACACCTTGGGATCGGTGGTCGCACGCTCCGCGTGCAGCTTCACGGTGCAGCCGCGCACGTCGTGACGCCCGCGGCGCAGGATGGTCACGACGTCGTAGGCTGAGCACCCGCCGCTGCCAGCGAGCACGGTTTCCATCGGCCGCGGGGCGAGATTGCGGCCGCCGCCATCGGGTGCCCCGTCCATCGTCAGCACGTGGCCGCTGCCGGTCTCGGCCACGAACGCCATGCCGGCTTCACGAACCCAGTGCACGGTGCAATCCATCTGGTTCTCCTGCGAGCCATGTCACGCGCGTGACCCGGCCATGCGTTTCAAGCCCATCCGGGACGCATCATCATATTGCGATGCAACATCGGTCGCGCTAGACTCCGGATCATCGCAATGAACACGTCCCAAGGACGGTCGTTGCACCGGTTGTCTCCTCCACCTCTTCCCATTGGTGGATTGGGCCCGGGGCCTCCAAGCCCCGGGTCTTTTTTCTTGGGTGCCTGCACGCCGCCGCATATGATCCGGCGCCCGCCAGCCGACAACCCAGACCCCCATGGCCCGCACACAGCGCACGCCGCCTGCGGGCAGCCGCGCAGACTACCTGCAACGCATCCTGACTGCACGCGTCTACGACGTGGCTCGGGAAACGCCGCTCGACCCTGCGCGCGCGCTGTCGCGCCGGCTGGGCAACCACGTGCTGCTCAAGCGCGAGGACCAGCAAAGCGTGTTCAGCTTCAAGCTGCGCGGCGCGTACAACAAGATGGTCCACCTGAGCGCCGCGCAGCTGGCGCGCGGGGTGATCTGCGCGTCGGCGGGCAACCACGCGCAAGGCGTCGCACTCGCGGCCCGGCGGCTGGGCTGTCGCGCCGTGGTGGTGATGCCAGTCACGACGCCACGCGTCAAGGTCGACGCGGTGCAGTCGCTCGGCGGCGAGGTGGTGCTGCATGGCGACAGTTACTCCGACGCCTATCAACAAGCGGTGACGCTGCAACGCAAGCAGCGCCTGAGCTTCGTGCACCCGTTCGACGATCCCGACGTGATCGCCGGCCAAGGCACCATCGGCATGGAGATCGCGCGCCAGCACCAGGGGCCGATGCACGCCGTGTTCGTCGCTGTCGGCGGCGGCGGCTTGATCTCCGGCGTCGCGGCGTACCTGCGATCCGTGCGGCCGGAAGTGCGCATCATCGGCGTGCAAACGCGCGATTCCGACGCGATGGCGCGTTCGGTGCGCGCCGGCAAGCGCGTCGAGCTGGCCGAGGTCGGCCTGTTCTCGGATGGCACCGCCGTCAAGGTGGTGGGCGTGGAGACCTTTCGGCTGGCACGCCAGTGGGTCGACGAGTTCGTGGTGGTCGACACCGACGAGGTGTGCGCGGCGATCAAGGACGTGTTCCAGGACACGCGCACCGTGCTCGAGCCGGCCGGCGCCCTCGGTGTGGCGGGCCTCAAGCAATACGTCGGCAAGCGCAAGATCAAGGGACAGACGCTGGTCACGATCACCTGCGGCGCCAACATGAACTTCGATCGCCTGCGCTTCGTTGCCGAGCGGGCCGAGTTCGGCGAGCAGCGCGAAGCCTTGTTCGCCGTCACGATCCCGGAACGTCGCGGGTCATTCAGGCAGTTCTGCGAGCTGATCGGGCCGCGCGCGGTCACCGAGTTCAACTATCGGATCTCGGACGAGCGCCTCGCGCATGTGTTCGTCGGTGTCGCGATCGCGCGCCGCGCGGAAGCGAGCCGCATCGCGCGGCAGTTCGGACGCCACGGTTTTCCGACGCTCGACCTCACCGACGACGAACTGGCCAAGGAACACGTGCGGCACCTGGTGGGCGGGCACTCCGAACTGGCGCGCCACGAACGCCTGCTGCGCTTCATCTTCCCTGAGCGACCTGGGGCGCTGATGCGCTTCTTGTCGGCGATGAACCCAGGCTGGAACATCAGCCTGTTCCACTACCGCAACCAGGGCGCGGACTACGGTCGCATCCTGGTGGGCATCCAGGTGCCCGCCAGCGATCGCGCGGCCTTCGAGCAGTTCCTGGCGACACTTGCGTATCCGTATATTGAGGAAACGCGCAACCCGGTGTACGCCTTGTTCTTGCGTTGAGGTGTTGCGCGCAGGCCTCCGCAAGGCCGCCCATCGCAGCGAACGGCGCGCCGCGCGGCGCGCTGTCCTTACACTAGCAAGCCATGTCGGCCGACCGCTCGCTGATCGCACCCACGTCCAAGCCGCTGCTCGAGAGCGCGCTGAAAGAAAAGCTGCAGCGCCGCGCCGAGTCCACCGGCAGCCTCGGTGAGCTCGAGCCGCTGGCCATCCGCCTCGGCCTGATGCAAAACACCCTGAAGCCGCGCTTCCGCGATCCGCAACTGGTGATTTTCGCGGCCGATCACGGGTTGGCCGTCGACGGCCTGGCGGGGCCGCAGCGCAAGCAAACGCACGAGCAGGTCGCGCAACTCCTCAGCGGACAGCTGCCGGTGTCGGTTTTCGCGCGCATCCTGGGCCTCGAGCTGTCGGTGGTCGACTGTGGCGTGGCCGAGATGGTGGCCCCGCACGACCGCCTGATCCGCCGCAAGATCGCGCACGGTACGCGCAACTCGCGCGTCGGCCTCGCGATGTCGGTCGACCACGCGCACGCGGCGATTCGCGCCGGCATGGAGATCGGCGACACGCTGCGCGGCAACCTCGTCGCCGCCGCGGGCATCGGAGTGGGCGCGCATGAGAGCGCGGCGCTGGTGCTGTCGCGACTCACCGACACGCCGGTGCGCGACCTGATCCTCAGCGGGCCCTCGATGAATCCGGACTTGCTGAACCACCTGATGTCGATCGTGCAGGCAGCGCAGACCAAGCACCGCGACGTCACCGACCCGGTCGAGGTGCTTGCCGCCTTCGGGGGCTTCGAAGTCGCGGTCATGGTGGGCGTGCTTCTGGTGGCCGCCAGCAAGCGGCACCTGATCATGATCGACGGCATGGCGGCGTGCGCGGCGCTGTTGGTCGCTTCGCGCATCGCCACGCCGGCCACCGACTACTGCGTGTTCTGCCGCAGTCACAGCCACCGCGGCCTGGACCAGGCGCTCAACCTGTTCCGGGCGTCGGCGTTGCTCGAGCTCGGCATGGAGAGCACCGACGGCACAGGCGCGGCGTTGGCATGGCCGCTGGTCAAGAGCGCAGCCGCGCTGCTCACCGAAGTGGCCGAGGGCGAAGATCCCGGCCCGTCGCGACCCTCGGGCATCGCCACCCAGGCTGCCGACTTCGGGTCCGAGGGTGACGCCGGGGCGCCGCACTGACGCTTGCTCGTCAGCGCGTGGCGGCCGGGTTGCGTACCGGCGGCGAAGCCGGCGTTGCAGCGGGCAGCGGCATGGCAGGCAACGGCGGCGGCGGTGATGCCACTGCCGCGGGCGCGCCTCCAGGCCCACGCACCGACCGGTTCGGCTCCGGAATCGCCGGCAATTCCAGCCGCACAGTGGCGGTGCCGCCCGCCGGCCCGAGTTCGGCGCGCCGATGGTTCACCGCCAACAGCACCAGCGAGCCGTCGACCACGCCGCCCAGACTGACGGGACGCGGCGGCTTGTCGCCCACCGCGATCAGCGCCAGCCCCGTGGCGGCGGCGCTCTTGGGCGCCACCACGCCAATCAGCTTGTAGCGAGTGTCCAGCGCCGGCTCGGGCGTCGCCGCATCGGCGGTGCGCGTGCTTCCCAGCAGGCGCGACAAGTCCGCGCTGGCGGTCGAGGTGTTGGCACTCACCGTGACGGCATGCGCGGGCGCCGCATCGGCACGTGAAAGCAAGCGCGTCAGCCAGAACACCGCACTGCCGGCCACCAGGGCCCAGATTGCAAACGACAACAGGCGCATCGCCATCGCACGATTATCATTCACCGCACCAAGGACGATCGCTTTGCCTACGATGACTTCGCCCTGCCGAGCCCCGAGCCGTCGCCGCCTTGTGCACGGCTTCACGTTGATCGAGTTGATGGTGGTGCTCGTCATCATTGGCGTGCTGGCAGCGTTCATCGTGCCCAACGTGCTCGATCGCGCCGACGATGCGCGCGTCACGGCAGCACGCAGCGACGTGAACAATTTGATGCAGGCTCTCAAGCTGTATCGGTTGGACAATCAGCGCTACCCATCGGCCGAACAGGGCTTGAGCGCGCTGGTCCGCAAGCCCAACTCGGGAACGATTCCGCCGAATTGGCGTCCCTACCTCGAAAAGTTGCCCAACGATCCATGGGGTCGTCCGTACCAGTACCTCAACCCGGGTGTCAAAGGTGAAATCGACGTCTTCAGCCTCGGTGCCGACGGCCAGCCCGGCGGCGAAGGGCCGAACGCCGACGTCGGTTCCTGGCAGTAACCCGCCTGGCCGCGCGCCGCGCGGCTTCACGCTCATCGAGCTGATGGTCGTGATGGCGCTGATCGCCGTGACGGTCGGTTTGGTGACGCTGTCGCTGCGCGACCCGGCCACGGCTCAGCTCGACCGCGAGGCGATGCGGCTGGCCACGCTGCTGGAGAGTGCGCGCGCCGAGTCGCGCGCCAGCGGGGTGCCGTTGCGCTTCGAGCTGCCCACGCAGCCCGGCGAGACCGGGTTCCGTTTCGTCGGTGTGATGAGCGGCGATCCGCTGCCAACGCAGTGGCTCGCCGACGGCGTGAGCGCCGAGATCATCGGCGGCCGCGTGCTCGCGCTCGGGCCCGAGCCGCTGATCGGACCGCAGCGCATCGTGCTGCGCATGGGCGAGCGCAGCGTGACGCTGGCCACCGACGGCATCGGGCCGTTCGTCGCAGTGCCATGAGCGCAGCCGGCCTGCGGCGGCAGCGCGCTTTCACGCTCGTGGAGGTGCTGGTGGCGGTGGCGGTGGTCGCCATCACGCTGGCGGCCGGCCTGAAGGCCGCCGGCGCGTTGACCGACAACGCGCAGCGTTTGGCCGAGGTGGTCAACGCCCAATGGTGCGCCGACAACGCGCTGACCAACCTGCGACTGAACAAGCAGTTCCCCGGCATCGGCGACGCCGACTTCGATTGCAACGAGCTCGGCCGTGACTACAAAGGGCGCCTGGTCACGCGGCCGACGCCGAACCCGAACTTCCGACGCGTCGACGCCATGGTGCTCGACGATTCGGGCACCTCAATCATCACGCTGTCCACCGTGCTCGGCCGCTATTGACGATGCGCACACCACGTCTCACTGCCGGATTCACCTTGGTCGAAGTGCTGGTTGCGCTGCTGATCATGGCGATCCTGTCGGCCATGGCCTGGCAGGGCGTCGATGGCATGGTGCGCGCGCGCGATGCCAGCCAGGAGGCCTCCGAGCGCACGCTGCGCCTCACCACCGTGATGGCGCAATGGGAGCAGGACCTCGCGTCGCTGTACGACAGCGGCAACGTGCCAAGCCTCGCATTCGACGGCGCCAACCTGCGCCTGGCGCGCTCCACGCCAGACGGCGCGCAGATCGTCGTGTGGTCGTTGCGCTCGGGCGTGTGGCGGCGTTGGGCGAGCCCCAGCGTGCGGCGTGCCGGCGAACTGCAGCAGGCCTGGCTGGCCAGCCAGCAGCTGATCGGCACCGAGGAGCAGCAGGTGCAGCTGCTGCAAGGCGCCACCGAGTGGCAGCTGTATTTCTTTCGTGGCAACGCGTGGAGCAACGCTCAGTCGAGCGCCGGTACGACGGTCGTGCCCGGTGCGGCGACCGGCGTCACGCCGGCATCGTCGCCCGCGCTCGCGGCCGGGCTCGCGGCACGCGCCGCCTTGCCCACCGGGGTGCGTCTGGTGCTGAGCTTCGGCGACGACCGCCGGCTGACGCGCGACGTGATGCTGGGGCCGACGTCGCTATGAAGCCCCTGCGCCGGCCACCCTCCCGGCGGCACGCGCGCGGCGCCGCGCTGCTGATCGCCATGTCGTTGCTGGTGCTGGTCACCACCCTGGCGGCCGGCATGGTGTACCAGCAGCATCGCGCCATCCAGGTCGAGGCCGCCGAGCGCGCGCGCACGCAATCGGCCTGGATCCTCAACGGCGCACTCGATTGGGCGCGCCTGATCCTGCGCGAGGACGCCCGCTCCGGTGGCCCCACCGCCCTCAGCGAGCCCTGGGCCACGCCGCTGGCCGAGGCGCGGCTGTCGACCTTCCTGGCCACCGACAAGGACAACAATTCCGACAGCGGGCCCGACGCCTTCCTGTCGGGGGCGATCATCGACCTGCAGTCGCGCTACAACCTGCGCAATCTGATCGACGGCAACAAGATCCTCGAACCCGAATTGCTGACTCTGCAGCGGCTGTGCGAGGCGGCCGGCGCGCCGACCGACACCGCGCCGCGCATCGCCGAGGGGCTGCGCTTGGCGTGGGCTGGCGGCGACACGCAAAGCGTGCCGCTCGCACCTCGCACGGTGGCGCAGCTGCAGTGGCTCGGCATCGACCCCGGCGTGCTCGATCGCCTGCAGAACTTCGTCGTGCTGCTGCCGGTGCGCACCACCGTCAACCTCAACACCGCCGATCCCGAAGTGATCGCGGCGGTCAGTGCGGGTCTTGACGCAGGCGCCGCACAGGCGCTCGTGCAGACCCGGCAGCGCGGCGCGTACCGCACGGTCGACATCGCAAAGAAGCAGGCGCCGTTGCTCGACCCGAAGAACGTCGGCGTGACCTCCAACTATTTCGAAGTGCGCGGCAAACTGCGCCTCGACGACCGCGCCCTCGAGGAGCGCTCGATCGTCGAACGGCGCGGCCTCGACATCGTGACCATCCTGCGCGAGCGCGTGGCCAGCGTCGTGGCCGATCGATGACATCGGCTTCGGAGACATCACCTTTGTGGGCAACTTTGCATTGCAAGTGGTTGATTTGCGGAGTGCCGATCTTGTGAGCCCTGTTCAAAGCGATTAGCCTTCCCGTCCCCATGTCGATCCTGGTCGTTCTGCTGCCCGCGCGTGATCGCTCGGCCGCTGCATCCGGCGATGCCACCGCGGAGTACGCCTATCTGCTGAGTGCCGACGGCCTGAGCGTGGTACGCCAAGGCCGCACCACCGCCGCGCTGCTGCCCAAGGCCGACACCGTCGTGGCCTGGGTCGGCCCCACCGACGTCAGCTGGCACCGCATCACGATGCCGCGCGCACCAACCGCCAAGCTGCGCTCCGCGCTGGTGGGCCTGGTGGAGGAGCAGTTGCTCGACGACGAGCAGGCCGTGCACCTGGCGTTGGCGCCGCAGTCGAGCGCCGGCAGCAGCACCTGGGTGGCCGCGGTGCACAAGCGCTGGCTGGTGCAGCACCTCGAGCATCTGGAGAAGGCTGGCGCTTTCGTCGATCGCGCGGTGCCCGCGCTGTGGCCCGAGGAGCCGGGCAGCGGGCATTTCTTTGCATCGTCGGACAGCGCCGACGGCAGCAGCGCGCAGACCTGGCTGGCCTATGCGGACGGCGATGGCGTGCGCTGCGCGCGCATGGCAGGTACCTGGGTGCGCGAACAGCTGCCCGGCTGGGGTCGCGAGGGCACGCGCTGGAGCGCATCGCCCGCGGTGGCGGCGCAGGCGGAACGTTGGCTCGGCACCGCGGTGGCGGTGCGCTCCGACGGCGACCACGCGCTGCAGGCGGTGCGCTCGCTGTGGAACCTGCGCCAGTTCGACCTCGCCGCGCGTGCTCGCGGCTCGCGCTGGCTGCGCGACACCTGGCGACGCGGGTTCAGCCCGGCCTGGCGCCCGGCCCGCATCGGACTGCTTGCGCTCATCGTGCTCAACCTGGTCGGCATCAACCTGTGGGCGCTGCGCCAACGCGCCGAGATCGAGGGGCGCAAAGACGCGATGGTTGCGCTGCTGAAGGCCAGCCATCCGCAGATCGGCACCATCGTCGATGCGCCGGTGCAGATGCGCCGCGCCACCGACACGATGCGTGCCGCTGCCGGCCGGGTCGGCGAGGCCGACTTCGAAGCCGCGCTCGGTGCTGCCGCGATGGCATGGCCCGACGGTCAGCCCCCGGCGCAGCTGCTGCAGTTCGCCTCCGGCAAGCTGACCCTGGTGGCCGGGGTGTGGAGTGCCGATCAACTCGAACGCTTTCGGGGCAGCCTCCGTTCGGCGGGATGGAGCGTCGAGTCCGTCGACGGGCGCCTCGTGCTCACGCGTGCGGCCGATGCCGCGAAGGGCAGCGTATGAACGAGGGCCTGCGGGAGAACTTGCAAGCTGCGCGCGCCCAGGCCGCCACCGCATGGCGCGCGCGTGCGCCGCGTGAGCGCATGGCGCTGGCGATCGCGGCCGCGGTGGTCGTCGCGCTGGTGGTGTGGGCCTTGCTGGTGGCACCCGCCCTGTCGACCCTGCGCGGCGCGCCGCAGCAACTGGAGTCGCTCGAGTCGCAGCTTCAGCAAATGCGCAGCATGGCCGCCGAGGTGCGCGACCTGCGCAACGCCACGCCAGTGGCCCCGGCGCAGGCTGGCCTGGCGATCAAGGCGGCTGCCGAGCGCCATGGCGACAAGGTGCGCCTGACGCTGCAGGCCGACCGGGCGCTGATCACGCTGATCAACGCCAGTCCGGAGCAGTTGCGCGCGCTGCTGGTCGAGGTGCGCAGCGCCGCGCGGGCACGCCCGGTCGAAGCGCAGCTGACGCGGGTGCCAGCGGGTTTCAGCGGCACGCTGGTGTTCAACATCGGAGCGAGCAACTGATGGAACTGCGCTGGCCCGGCTGGTTCAGGCGGCGCTCGCAGCTACGCCTGTCGCGCCTGGGCGCTAGTGCGTTCCAGAATTCGACACTTGCCGAGCTGGCTTGGCAGCGCGCCCGCAATGCGTCGACCCGCTGGGCGATCTGGGGCGTGGTGCTCGGCGCGCTGATCGGCCTCATCGTCTTTGCACCTGCCAGCTGGCTGGCCAGCGCGGTGGCGCGCGCCACCGACCAACGCCTGCTGCTGGCCGACGCCAAGGGGACGGTCTGGAGCGGCGACGCCCAGTTGGTGCTGACCGGTGGTGCCGGCAGCCGCGACGCCGCGGCCCTGCCCGGCCGACTGCGCTGGGAGGTGCGACCGCGCCTCACGGGCTTCGAGCTGGCACTGAACCAGCCCTGCTGCCTGGAGCGAGAGTGGGCGATCCAGTTCCGGATCGTCGGTCTCGGGCGCTACCAGGTGGTATTGCCGGCGCGCCCGCAGGCCCTGGGGCACTGGCCGGCAGCCTGGCTGGCCGGCTTGGGCACGCCGTTCAACACGTTGCAGATGGGTGGCACGCTGCGCTTGACCAGCAACGGCATGACGCTCGAGTCGGTGCAGGGCCGCTGGCGCGCGATCGGCAGCATCGACGCGGACCTGCTGGGTGTCTCGTCGCGGCTGTCGACGCTCGACACGCTGGGCAGCTACCGCTTCAGCGTGCGCGGCGGCGCCACCAGCAGCGATCCGGCCGCGTTGAACCTGGAAACACTCGAGGGCGCGTTGCGGCTGTCAGGCAGCGGACAATGGACGGGGTTTCGCGTCCGCTTTCGCGGCGAGGCCAGCGCCGCCGAGGGGCAAGAGGCGGCATTGAACAACCTGTTGAACATCATCGGCCGGCGCCAAGGAGCGACGTCGGTCATCTCGATCGGATGAACATGGATCCAAGCCGACTCCGCGCCCACCCGCGCAGCCGTGTGCCGCGCGCCGCGTGGGCTGGACTCGCCGCCTGCGCGCTGGTCCTGACCAGCGCGCCCATCGATGCGCAGCAGGCGCCTGCAGCGGCCAGTCAGCCGCGCGCCGGCACTGCGCGCGCCAACGCCGCAGTGCGCTCCAGCGCGCCGGTGACCGTCAACTTCGTCAACGCCGACATCGAGGCTGTGACGCGCGCGATGGCGGTGATGGTCGAACGCCAGATCATCGTCGACCCGCGCGTCAAGGGCACGATCACCGTCTACAGCGAGCAGCCGATCCCGGTGCGCGAGGCGTACCTCAACTACCTGGCCGCGCTGCGCGGCCTCGGCTTCACGTTGGTCGATTCGGCCGGCCTGCTCAAGGTGGTGCCCGAGGCAGACGCCAAGCTGCAAGCCGGCACCGTCGAAGTGGGCCCGGCGGCCACGCGCGGCGACCAGGTGCTGACGCAGATCTTCCGGCTCAACCACGAGAACCCGAACAACCTGGTGGCGGTGTTGCGGCCGTTGATCAGCCCCAACAACACGATCAACGCCAACCCCGGCAACAACACACTGGTCATCACCGACTACGCCGACAACCTGCAGCGCATCGGCCGCATCATCGCCGCGCTCGACACGCCCGGTGCCACCGACGTCGAAGTGATCCCCGTGATCCATGGCGTGGCCAGCGACATGGCGGCGATCGTCCAGCGGCTCGGCGACGGCGCGGTCGCCGGAGCGCCCGCGCCGGGCGGGGCACCCGGCGCCGCCGGCGCGTTCACCGTGCTGGTCGACCCGCGCGCCAACGCATTGATCGTGCGCGCCGCCAACCCGGTGCGCATGGCGCAATTGCGCTCGCTGATCCAGCGGCTCGATCAGGCGCAGCCCGGCGCCGGGGCGGCCGGAAACATCTGGGTCGTGCCGCTGAAAAACGCCGAGGCGACCAAGCTCGCCACCGTGCTGCGCGCGGCCTTCACGCCCGGTACCGGCGCCAGCGTGGGCGGCATCGCCGCCGCGACTGGCCTGACGCAGCAGCAGACGCCGGCGCAGCAAGCGGCCGCCACCGCGACCGGCAACCCACAAGCCACCGCGCCGCTGGCCGCCTCCGCGCAGCCGACCACTGGCGGCTTCATCCAGGCCGACCCAGCGTCCAATTCACTGATCATCACCGCGCCGGCCCCGCTGTACCGCCAGGTGCGCGCGATGATCGAGCAACTCGACACACGGCGTGCGCAGATCTACATCGAGAGCCTGATCGTCGAGGTGTCGGGCGACAACGCCGCCGATTTCGGCTTCCAGTGGCAGGGCCTGATCGGTCAGAACGGCGACAAGTACGGCCTGTTCGCCGGCACCAACTCGCCGTCGACCGCCGGTCCAAGCATCATCGATCTGACCAAGACGGTGGTCGGCAACGGCACCACGCTGCCCGGCGAAGGCCTGAACATCGGCCTGCTGCGCAACTACGGCGGCACCTACGCGCTGGCGGCGATCGCGCGCATGCTGCAGTCGCAGACCAACACCAACATCGTGTCGACGCCGAACCTGATCACGCTCGACAACGAAGAGGCCAAGATCATCGTCGGCAGCAACGTGCCGTTCATCACCGGCCAGTTCACCAACACCGGC
>Ga0207648_10000136_pt1 | contig 73368 bp, 72 predicted proteins | sample KBSMisM32_FD_184310 | JGI IMG/M metagenome (GOLD analysis project Ga0207648, IMG submission 184310) | Miscanthus rhizosphere microbial communities from Kellogg Biological Station, Michigan, USA - KBS Miscanthus M3-2 (SPAdes) (version 2) | ecosystem: Host-associated > Plants > Roots >...
AACCTGATGACGGCCCAGCTCGACGGGGTCGCCGCCGAGCTTTCCGACGCGGCGGCACGGCGCATCCAGGCGGGCGAGTGGCCGTGGAGCTTCTTCTGCTACCCGGAGGACAGGCCGCGGCCGGTCTTCCCCTCCTCGTTCTTCCTGCTGGCGCCGGGCGACGGCTCGCTCGGCCTCGCCGTCCGCTGCCCGACGTGCCATCGGACGTCGGTGAACCTCGTCTCGCACGAGCACGTCGACCTGCCTTTCCACAACGACCCGAAGGTCGGGGTCGTGGAGCACGTCTTCAGCGACGACCTTGCCCGCACGTTCGAGGACTTCCGCGCCGAGCTCTATTCCGCCTCGTTCGACACCCGCCGGCTGGGCCTCTGAGCAGGAGGTTCTTTCTTGGCGGAGCCGGGTACGACCCCGGCACCGACTAGCGAGGTGATCGAATGTACGGACTCACGAGGGCGACGACCACACTGGTTTTCTCGGCCGTCGCCGGTCTGCTGATCTGGCTGGCTACGCAGATCAGCAACGACCACGTTGGAGGGTATTGGGCCCGGGTCGGCCTCGTCGCCGGCGCGGGATTCGTCATGGCTCTTTCCCAGCTGATCGGCGGTTGGACGAAGTGGGGGGTACCGCGACTCTCGATTGCGGTGCTCTTTACGGCGTTCGTCCCCGTTGCGATCGTTTCGTTGTGGGTCATCCTGGCGGGCGAGCCTGGTAGCGGGTGGTTCCACGATCACGTGCTGGCGTGGACGAGGGGCATCCACCTGAGCGGGCTCGTGACCGACTTCCTCTACTACATACCAGTGCTCGCGTTCGGAACCGGGCTCGTATTCGGGTTCTCGTTCGACACGGCGGGTCCCCGCGTGCGTGGCCGCGAAGTTATCGTCGACCGCGACCGCGACGTCGTGGAGGACAACGGCCAGGCCGCGGACGAACCGCTGACGGCCGAACGGGAAGCCACGACAGCGACCACGATAGATCGAACGACAGACCGCGAGACGGTCCGCTAGCTCCGCTGAAGCCGCTCCTCGGCACGACCGGGGAGCGGCTTTAGACCTTCCTCAGGGATGGGCTCGGGGGTTCCCGAGTCGATACGTAGAGGGCAATGAAGGATCGGTCGTTACCGCCGGGCGAGAGGGGCGCGGAGCTCTTGCTCGCGCACTGTGCGCCTCCTACCGACGCCGATCTCTCCCGGCCTCCAGCACTCCTTCGCCTCGAAGAGGCGCTCGGCGGGGAGCTCGCGCGGCTGCTCGTCGGCGCACTCGCCACGAGGCGCAGCGTCCGGTCGGCGGTGCTGCCCGTCTAGGCCTCCTGGTTCTCGCCGTAGACGCGCACGCAGACAAAGAAGGCTCCGAAGGAGACCAGTCCGACGATCGTCGCTGTTCCCTTGTCGACCCCGACCGCGAGCATGAAGGCCCACACGTAGAGCGAGAGGAAGAGCGCCCAGAGGAACGCCTTGATGCCGGGATCGATAGCCGGGAGTCGAAGGTGCACGGCGTCAGCCTAACGTTGGCGTGAGAGCTGTTCCACTGGCCCGCTTCGCGGACACACTCCGCGTGGGACCAAAAAAATTCGCCGGGCCAGTTTCACTTTCGTCCACCGTTTCCACTGACTTTCGCCTTCCGGCTACTGCCTTTGGACTCGGTTTCGACCTACTCGCGCTCTGTGCCCGGCGCAAGAGGAAATCTAACGCTTTCGCCAACCGGGTCAAGGGGCCGAAAAAGAACGTGGCCGCAATTTGCGAAGTTTTCCTTTTTTAATATTTCCACAGCCAATCTTGCAACTTGTGGACAAGGCTGTGGAAGGGCACTCTAGAACACGAACACGAGCAGTGCACCGACACCAGCGCAGAGGCAGTACACGGCGAACGGCGTCAGGGTGTTCGTCTCGAAGTAACGCATCAGGAACTTGATCGAGGCCCAGGCGGCGGCGCCTGCGCAGAGCGCACCGACGAGCGCCTGGCCGCGAACGCCGTCTCCGTTCTGGCCTATGAGATCGGGAAGCTTGAGGAGGGCGGCCGCACCGATGATCGGCGTCGCGAGTAGGAAGGCGTAACGCGCCGCATCTTCATGCGTCAGGCCGACGAAGAGGCCGCCGCCGATCGTCACGCCGGCACGGCTGATACCGGGAAAGAGCGCTGCGGCCTGTGCCGTGCCGACGCCAACAGCTTCGCGGTAGCCGAGCGTCGCGAGCCGCTTCTCGGACCCAGCCGACGTTGAGCTCTCCGGCGCGCGCTCCAGCTCACGTGCTCGCTCCTCGGCTCCGGGGGCGCGACGCCGCAGGTACTCGGCGGCAAAGAGGATGAGTCCGTTTACAGCCAGGAAAGCAGCGGCCGCGGTGGGGTTGGCGAACAGCGAGCGCAGCTTGTGCTCGAACAGGAGCCCGATCAGCCCGGCGGGGATCGTCCCGACGACCAGCAGCCACGCAAGCCGCGCGTCGGCGTCACCAGGGGCAATCTGCCGGTCGCGGAGGCTTCGGCCGAGGCCGCGCAGAATTCGGGTCCACTCGGGCAGGAAGAAGATGAAGAGCACGGTTGCGGTCGCGAGGTGCGTCGCGACGAGGAAGGCGAGAAAGTACGGCTTGTCCTGGTTTAGATCCCAGCCGAGCAGCTTTGGCAGGATCACCGCGTGGCCGAGGCTCGAGATCGGGAAGAGCTCGGTGACTCCCTGTAGGAGACCTATGACGACCGCCTGGAAGTATGTGATCAGCTGATCGGCGGCGGCGACGGGCAGCACTAGGGGCGCGCTGTCGCGCGCTCGCGTGGGCCGGTTCTGAACCACGCGAACGCCAGGCAGGCGAGACCGAGCAGGATCGCCGCGATGCCGTGCTTCACGTGGTGATGACTCGACGGGTGCGAGACGTGACCGGGGAAGAACGATGGAATGTCGTGCTCGTTGAGAGCGATGTAGACAACACCCACGGCGACCAGCACCAGCCCGAGCACGGCGGCCAGCGTCGCAAAAAGGCGGTCGTTATTCATCGGGGCAGAAGAGTAGTCGGAAAATCAGTCCGCAGCGATGCCTACCGGGACCCCCGGCAGGAAGCCGAACGGGATGCCCGTTCCCGGGTCGACGTAGACCGCGCGGTAGAGCGCAGTCGGGTCGAGGCCGTCTGCCTCGAACGATCCGTCGGCGCGGATCGGCAGCGTCGCGACGAGCTGACGCGGAGCGTGGGGGAGCTCCCGGTAGAGCTCGACCGTGCCGCTCGTCACGCCGGGGACGCTCCCGTCGAGGTGGCCCGTCTCGTCGACCTTGCCCATTCCGATCCGGACCGGCGGCAGCGCGGCCGGCGACCGGAACCATTCGAGCCCGCCCTCGCGCGAGAGGAGTAGCTGCCTCGTGCCGAGCTTGCCGATCGTGAATCCCTCGAGTCGCCCGTCGAGCTGCCAGGCGTCGGAGCCCGTGCCGCGAAGGATGAGCCCGGCGTACACGAACCAGTTCTCGCCGAGACCGACCCAGTCGTAGGCGCCGATCTCCGGCTGATCCTCCTCGCCGCGCGCGATCGACACGAAGATGCCGTGCGTCAGCGTCGACGTGACCTGTGTCGTTGCGCTCGAGTTCAGGAGCACGACGATGTCCTCGGGCTCTGCCTGCGGGGACACCTGCGTCCAGGCCGACCAGAGAGTGGAGGGGAGACTCACTGCCCCGACGCGTCCCTGAGGGGAGCCCAGACGGCTGACGAAGAGGTACTGCCCTTCCCAACCGCCGTGGCGGGTCGGGCCCCAGTCGATCGCCGCCGACGTGTAGGTCTCGACGACGTGGAGGCGTCCGCCGACAAGAACGGGCGCGGCGCCGGGGGGCAGGTCGCTCTTCGGGAAGCCCTTGAGGGTGATCGGACGCGTCTGCCGGCTGCCGTCCGCCCGGAAGGTCACCAGGCGGAGGAATGTCTGGCCCGTTTTTCGCTGAACGGCATAGGCGATCGCGGGGCGGCCGCCTGCGTCGAGAGTGAGGCCGGCCGGACCGAAACTGCTCCCTCTCGCCGCACGTGCGATCGTCGTCAGGCGACTGCCGCGGGCGAGGACGATCCAGCGGCCCTGCCCGTCCTCGACGAGAACGTTCACGTGCCGATGCGGACGTTCTCCGATCTGGATCCCGGCGAGCGTGATCCCGCTGTTAGCGGGCAGCCGGCCGAGGCGGATCGCCGTCCAGCGGCCCTGGCTGCCACGGAGCGACGCGTAGAGACCGCGCCCGACCGTATACGCCACCCAGGGCGATCCGTCCGCCGCTACGGCAAGCACGCCCCGATCGGCCTTCTGGGTGACGACCTCGGCCCGCGCAGGGGAGGCGAGCGCCAGGACGGCCAGGAGCCCGATCCACGTCGACTTGACATAACGCAGGTTTCCGTGCATTCGCATAAGAGTGTCGATCTGGGTCGAGAGTGTCGATCTGGGTCGGCCGGTTACGTCCTACAGGTAAGGCTGATACCAAAACGACGGAGGGAGCGGACGATGAGGTTCTTGATGCTGGTGTGCTGGGACGGGGAAAAGATGGACGCTCAGACCGAGCCCGAATCATCGAACGACGCTGCTGACGACGAGAGCTTTCCGTGGCTCGACGATCTCCAGGCCCGCGGAATCTGGGTGACCGGCGACCAGTTGGCTCCTCCGCGCCGAGCCCGCACCGTCCGCGTCCGCGACGGGAAGACGATCGTCACGGACGGCCCGTTCGCCGAGACCAAGGAGGTCGTCGGCGGCTTCGACATCCTCGAGTGCGGGAGCCTCGAGGAAGCGGTCGAAATCGCAGCCGGCCACCCTGTGGCCCAGATGGGAACGATCGAGGTCAGGCCGCTCTGGGGTAGCTGAACGGCCTTTTCAGGGGGATTGGGGGTGGCGAGTTGACGCGGACGTCCTCGACTGAGAGCGTGCGTGTTTGGCATCGCGGGTCAAGAGGAATCAACCGCCTAGGAGATGACGGTCGAGATCGAGTCGATCCTCCAGCACGAGGACGTCCAAGGACTGCTGGAGAACGCTGAGAGCACGGGCTCGATTCGCCAGCCCGACGTTGCCGACCTCATAGAGGCGCATCAGCTCGATGCTCTCGAGACCGACGCGATCTGGAACGAGCTCGAGCGGCGTGGGATCGAGATCACGGACACGACGGAGGAGCCCGAAAAGGAGGAGAAGAAGGAGAAGGAGCCTGCGCCTCCCCCGCTTCAGGTTTCGTACGAGACGACGACCGACGCGCTGCAACTCTTCCTCCGGGAAGCCGGCCGGCACGCTCTGCTTACAGCAGCGCAAGAGGTCGAGCTTGCCAAGCGCATCGAGCGCGGCGACCTCGGCGCGAAGTCCCACATGATCCAGGCGAACCTGCGCCTCGTCGTATCGATCGCGAAGAACTACCGAAACCAGGGCCTCCCGTTCCTCGACCTGATCCAGGAGGGAACGCTCGGCCTGATCCGCGCCGTCGAGAAGTTCGACTGGCGGCGGGGCTACAAGTTCTCGACCTATGCGACCTGGTGGATCCGCCAGGCGGTCGCGCGTGCGCTCGCGGACAAGGCGCGCACGATCCGCATGCCCGTCCACATCGTCGAGCGCTTGCAGAAGATGAACCGCGCCGAGCGCACGCTCTGGACGCAGCTCGGTCGCGAACCAACGCTCGAGGAGATCGCCGAAGAAGCGAGCCTGCCGATCCAGCAAGCGCACGAGGTGCGAGCCGCCGCCCGTGCATCGGCTTCGCTCGACCAGCCTGTCGGCGAAGCAGAGGACGCGGTCTTCGGCGACTTCGTCGCGGGCGACGATCCGCTGCCGGAGGAGGAGGTCGAAGTGTCGCTGCGCTCGCAGGCGCTCAGCGCTGCGTTGCTCTCTTTGCAGGAGCGAGAACGGCAGGTGCTCGTGCTCCGCTACGGGCTCGACGACTCGGAGCCGAAGACGCTGGAAGAGATCGGGCGGCGCCTCGGGCTCACCCGCGAGCGTGTCCGGCAGATCGAGCTGGAGTCCCTCAGGCGCCTGTCGACGCTGCGCGAGATGCAGTCGGTGACTGCGTAAGCCCCAGCGCGGTCCCGTCGAACAACTTCAGAGCACCTTCCCCGAGCCGCTGCTCGGCAAGCATGTAGGCCTCGTCGATGTGTGCAGGCCGAGTGGTCCGGTGACCGTCCGACGCGACCACCGTGCCGAGGCCTCGTTCGAGTAGCGACCAGCCGAGCTCTTCGGGCTCAGGCCCGTGACGGCCGAGTAGCGACGTCGCGTTGACCTGCAGCGACCAGCCTCTCTCCGCCAACTGTTCGGCGACAGACGGATCGCCGAGCACCGCCTCCGTGCGCTCGGGGTGGGCGATGATCGGACGGAGTCCCGCCTGCTCGACGTGTTCGGCGAGCGCGTAGAGCAGATCGGGTGGTCCGGAGAACGGGACCTCCATCAAGACGCAGTCGGTGCCTTCGAGGATGTAACGGTTCGGATCCTCGTCGAGCAGCGGCGCCGCCGGCGTCAGTTCGAAGCCGAGGCGCAGATCGAGTCCCGCCTGCGGGCGCATGCGCTCGTAGGCAGCTCGAATCTCCGCCTCTCGTTCAGCGCTCAGCGTGAAGTACGGCCAGACGTGCGGCGTCGCGAAGAGGATCGCCGTTCCGTGCGCGGCAGCACTGCGGCAGAGGGCGAGCCCGTCCTCGATCGTCGCTGCGCCGTCGTCACCGGATGGGACGACGTGCGAGTGACAGTCGACGAAGCGACGGTCCACGTCCTGTAGTAGTACCTCTAACTGCGGAGGTAGAGCTCGAGGTCGGGCGCGACCGCGCGAAGCTCGCGAAGGGCCCGTGACTCGAGTTGTCGCACGCGTTCGCGGGTGATGCCGAGCCCCGCCCCGACCTCTTCCAACGTCTGCGGCGCTTCGCCATTCAGGCCGAAGCGGAGCGAAAGCACGCGACGCATGCGCGGGTTCAACCGGAGCATCGCCTCGGCGAGCTCGACGCGTCGGAGCTTCTTCGACGTCGACTCGTCTGGGCGTTCCGAGTGAATGTCTTCGATCAGGTCGGCGTACATGCTCTCGCCATCGCCGACGGGGGTCTCGAGGCTGACGGGATCCTCAACAAGGTCGAGCAGTTCCTGGACACGCTTCTCGGGAAAGCCGCTCTCCCTCGCCAGCTCTTCCTGCGTCGGCTCGCGGTTCAGCTTCTGGGCGAGTTGACGGCGCGCGCGCATGAGTCGTCGGACCTGGTCCGCGACGTGGACCGGCAGCCGGATCGTTCGACCCTGGTCGGCGAGCGCGCGCGTTACTGCCTGCCGGATCCACCACGTTGCATAGGTGGAGAGCTTGTAGCCGAGCTTGTAGTCGAACTTCTCGACCGCACGGATGAGGCCGAGGTTGCCCTCCTGGATCAGGTCCAGCAGTGGCACTCCGGCCTTCGTGTAGTTGCGGGTGATCGACATGACGAGCCGGAGGTTCGATTCGATCAGCTTCTTCTTGGCCTCTTCGTCGCCGTCGTCCTTTCGGCGTGCGAGCTCACGCTCTTCGGCCGGCGTCAGGAGCGGGCCGTCGCCGATCGCCCGGACGTAGAGCTTCAGCGGATCCTGCGTCGCCTCGGGCTTGGCGGTCGGGGCGGCGTCCTCCTCCCCATCCTCCGTCTCGGCGGCCTCGGTCTCTTCCTCGGTCTCCTCGGCCTCTTCGGCCTCGGCGTCGTCGACCTCGGGAACGAGCTCGAGCCTTGGTTCGAGCGCGGGGTCCGATGGCACCTCAGGGAGCGGCCGCATGTCACGGGTATCGGCGCTTTCGAGAGGACTCTTGAGGCGGCCGTCAACCCTCTGCCGAGGGATGGTTCCTAACAAGGAGCACAGCCGATGCGTCTAGGACTATTGGGCGACCGAAAGGTCGCTTCGCATTTCCTCAAAAGACTTTGTGCGGAATAGCCGGATATAGCCTCGCTCCTGGGAGCAGCGTCGAGCGGACAGTCGCTGCCCGCGCCTTACTGACCGGGATCGCCGAGCGCGGCGCCGACGCCGTCGGCTACGCCTATCGGGCCCCGGGGGATCCGATCGCCGTCCACAAGCAACGCTCTGGCGCGACGGCCCTGCTCGAGCGGATCAGCGTTCCCGAGGAAGCGACGAACCTGCTCGTCCACGTCCGCGACTTCACCAAGGGCCACCCCAGTCTCGAGGCGAACAATCATCCGATCCGCCACGGCTCGGTGGTCGGGGTCCACAACGGGATCATCAAGAACGACGACGAGCTCTTCGAGCACCACCGAATCGAGCGCGCCCACCCCGAGATGACGGTCGACTCGGAGATCATCTTCGCCCTCGCGGGGCTCGCGCGCGGCCACACCGCTGAGGCGTTGCAGGAGCTGTACGGGTCGATGGCGACGGCGTGGCTCGACGAGGAACGCCCGGAGCTGCTGCTGGCCCGCGGCCTGGGACGTCCGCTCTGGCTCGGCCGGGGCAAGCACGAGCTCTTCTTCGCATCGACGCGAGTCGCGCTCCAGCTCGTCGAGAGCTATACGGCGATCAAGCTCCGCAAGAGCGAGCTGCCCGAAGGGACCGTCGTCGCGGTCGACCACGGCAAGATCGTCGTGCAGGAGGTCTTCCAGCCGGACCGTTCGTTCCAGGAAGAGCCACTGCCCGCAGTGCGGGCTCCCGACGAGGCGCGGTCGTGTCTCGAGCGACTCGCCCGGCTGCACACCGCCGCCGCGTAGCTCGAACTCTTAGGAACATCTTTACGCCTGTCTCAGATTCCTCTTAGGCGCGGGTGAGAGCGTCATGACCGTGCGCAGGTCCTTCACGAGGCGTCGCGCACTCGGGACCGCGGCGGCCGTGGTCGGGTCCGGAGTAGCCGCCAGGCTGTCCGGCAGCCCGGCTGGAGCGGCGGATCCACCGCATGTGCACCACCCGCTCGTGCACGGCTCGTCACACTCGGGGTTCGCACACGGAAACACGACCGTGGATCCGAAGGTAAACGGCTTCGACCCGAGCGCCGTTCTGCGCGACTTCGATTGGGGCAAGACGCGGCGCCTCGCCGGCGGGCGCACGCTGCGTGAGTGGGAGCTCATCGCCTACGACAAGGAGATCGAGATCGTTCCGGGCGTGAAGTTCTCGGCGTGGACCTATAACGGCCGGGTCCCCGGGCCCACCTTGCGAGCCCGTGAGGGCGACCTCCTTCGCATCCACTTCGTCAACGCCGGCACCCATCCCCACACCATCCACTTCCACGGGATCCACCCCGCCGCGATGGACGGGACGCCAGGAGTCGGCGAGGACATCGGGGGCGGATTGATCGACGTCGGAGAGAAGTTCACGTACGAGTTCGAGGCCGGGCCGTTCGGGCTGCACCTCTATCACTGCCACGCGCTGCCGCTCGCCGGTCACATCGCAAAAGGTCTCTACGGCATGTTCATCGTCGACCCGCCGAAAGCGCGTCCGCAGGCAGATGAGCTCGTGATGGTGCAGAACGCATTCGATCCGAACTTCGACGAGGACAACGAGGTCTACGCCGTCAACACAGTCGCTTTCCACTTCATGTACCACCCGGTGCGGGTAAAGCTGGGCGAGCTCGTTCGGATCTATCTCGTCAACATCGTCGAGCTCGATCCGGTCAACTCGTTCCACGTGCATGGAAACTTCTTCCATCGCTTTCCGACCGGGACCGCACTCGAACCGAGCGAGTACACCGACACGGTGATCCAGGGCCAGGGTCAGCGCGACGTGCTCGAGCTGCGCTTTCCGCACACGGGCAAGTACATGTTCCACGCGCACAAGAGTGAGTTCGCCGCGCTCGGCTGGATGGGGTTCTTCGATGTGGTGGCCTGAACCGTGCTGAAGCGCTTCATGCTGATCGGAGTGTTCGTCGTCGTCATCGCGGTGGCGTCGGGGCTCGCTTTTGCCCGGCCGTGGGACAGCACCGACAACGGCGGCGGCGAGGCGGCCGTGCAACGGGCGACGCTTCGACCCGGTGAGATCTCGCTCGTTCTCTCCAACGAGTCCGAGGAGTCTGCGCGGGTGGCGCAGATCATTCTCAACGACGCGTTCGTCGACTTTCACCAGAGCCAAGGCGAGGTAAAACCCGGAGCCGCCGAGCGGATAACGATTTCGTATCCCTGGATCCCGGGTGAAAGCTACGACGTGCGGCTAATGACCGCGAGCGGCGCAACCGTCGAATACGAGATCGAGGAGGCCCGCGCCGGGACGCAGCAGTCGTAGCTAACGCAGACGTCCGTCGGGCCCGACCGATCTGCCCTCGTCTTCGAGGCGTTCCTTGATCAGGAACTGGAAGGTCGACCACGCGCCCCTGCGGGCATCGAACATCCGGTAGACCTGCCATTCGGTCAAGAGCGTCTCGTCCTTCTTCCGCGCCGCTCCCCAGTCTGCGAACTTCGGCAGCCGCTTCAGCTTCCGTGCGAGCCCTACTCCCTGCTCGACAGCACGATCGAGCCGTTCCTCCCCGAGCGGCACGTCGAAGCCGGCTTCGCGCAGCGCCTCGGCCAGCGAGCCGAACGTGTGCCAGTAGAGCGACTTCGAAGGCATCGACCCGCGGCGGGCGTCCAGGTCCTTTGCGGTTGGTACGCGGCCGAGGTCCTCCCCCAGGTCGCGCAGCAGTCCGACGAGCTCCTCACGCGTCGCGAAGCGGCGCGGGACGAGCCCGGCCTCGCGCTTCGCCGCGTTCCAGCTCCCGAAGTGCTCGATCACCGTCTGCGGATGCACGCTCGTCTCCGGGTCGGCGGCGAACTCACGCATCGTCGGGGAACGTCCCAACCGCTCCGCGCTCGCGCGCAGCTCCTGAAGGATCTGGGCGTTCGAGTAGCGCTTGCGGATTCCGGCCTGGAAGGACGCGAGCGCGTCGGGGTCGATCTTCGCGACCGCCCTGAAAGGCGGCTTGCGGGTCATGCCAAGAAGGATAGAGCGTTCTGGAAAGAACGCAAGTTAAGGCTTGAGCGGGCTAGGAAGCGACTGCCGCGAGACGCGCGCGGTCGCTCTCGCTCTCGAGGCTCTCGAGCGGCAGGATCCGCTCCAGAGCCGTGACGCAGCGTGGGCAGAACTGGGTGCCCGCCGCCCGTCTGAGCTCCTGCAGCGCCTCTGCGGCGGGCCGGGCGGCCCGGTAGATGCGCGTCGTGAGCATGGAGTCGAGCGCGTCCGCGACATGGATGATGCGGGCTCCGAGCGGTATGTCCTTGCCGTGCAGCCGGTCCGGGTAGCCCGTGCCGTCGAAGCGCTCGTGGTGGTGGCGGATGGCCGGCACGGCGTCGTTCAGGAAGCCGAGGCGGTCGATGATGCGTGCCCCCTCCTCGGCGTGGCGCTGCATGAGCGACCACTCCTCGGAGGTCAGGCTCGCCGGCTTCAGGAGAATCGAGTCCGGAATCGCGAGCTTGCCGATGTCGTGGAAGAGCGCGGCGTGTCCGAGCAGGTCGAGCTCCGCGTGCGAGAGATCGAGCTCGCGGCCGATCGCGAGCGCGAGCTGCTGCACGCGGCGCGAGTGGCCGGCGGTGTACGAGTCGCGGGCGTCGACTGTCGCCGACAGGGACTCCATCGCCGCCGTCGAGCGTTCCTTCAACAGCTTGTTCGCAAGCTCAAGTGACACGTTCTGCGACTGGATCGTCTCGGCCGCCTGGCGAAGCTTCTGGGCGCTGCGCTGGGTGTGCTTGAGGTACGCCTCCTGCGTCTTCCGCATCAGGAGCAGTGGCACCGCGAACACCGCCAGGGCGAGCAGCTGCACGGCTTCGTATGCGAGCGCCATGACGCCGCCGATAAAGCCGTAGACGAGGTAGTGGGGAAGCAGCCACGCAAAGCGCTCCTTGAAGACCGACCACCAGCGCTCGTGGCCCTGAAGGGCGAGCGCCAGGGAGACGAGGCCCATGTTCACGGCGAAGTACGCCGCGCCCGCGAGCAGGCCGAGTCCGGAGGCGGCCAGCTGATGTCCGGTGCCGTCCGGGAAGAAGTACGCAATCTTGAAGACGCTCGCCGCCGCCAGCGACGCGAGTGTCAGCGCGCCGATGTTGAAAAGGACGTTGTGCAGCGGCGCACGACGCGCACTCCATTCGACCGCCACGCTAGCGAGCGCGAGCGGCAGCGCGGCACGGAAGCCGAAGAGCGACGCAGCCGCAAGACAGCCGACCGCGCTGACCGAGAGCACGGCGGAGCCTTCGTCCGCCTCGAGCGCGAGCGCCTGCCCCACTCCCACGAGGCCGACGACCGTCAGCAGGCCGAGCAGGTCGTTCGTGGTCCAGGTCAAGAGCAGGCCTACGATGCCGGCGCCGACACCGACAGTGCTGACGAGCCCCACGGTCAGGCTCAGGCGTCGGTCGAGCGACAGAAACCGCGGTCCATGTACAGCGTGTGGACGGGGATGGCGCAGGTCTGCACGTCGCTCCTCCGTCGGCTGAACCTGGACGGCGCTGGGCAGCGGCGCGTGATGGTCGCCGTCCTGCGGCACTGCGATCAATCGCGTCGAACGGTCGGCCGGAATGAGCAGCGGCTCGGAGCTCGCACCGAGCACACGGTTCCGTCCCTGAAGCTTTGCGCGATAGACGGCGAGGTCCGCCTGGTGGATCAGCTCGTTTGCATCGGTGCCGTCCTTCGGGAAGCCCGCGACGCCGATCGAGACCGTGGCGCGAATCGGGTCGCTCGAGGTTTCGACGTCGAAGGTGCGCTCGGCTACTGCACGCCGGATCCGTTCGGCGATCTCGAGCGCCTGATCGGGCGGCGTCTCCGGCAGAAGGATCGAGAATTCCTCGCCGCCGAAACGCGCGGGCACGTCGTAGTGCCGCAACTGCGCGCGGAAGACCTCTGCGATTCCCTTCAGCACTGCGTCGCCTGCAAGGTGGCCGTACGTGTTGTTGATGTCTCGGAGCAGGTCGAGGTCGGCCATGATCAGTGACATCGGGCGTTCGAAGCGGCGTGCGCGGCCGATCTCCTCCGCGAGCGCGGCCGCAAAGTGTCGTGCATTGAAGAGACCGGTTTTCGGATCCACTCGTGCCTCTGCCTGAAGCGCGGGGACGCTCAGCGAGCGGTGGATCAGGAACAGCGGCGTGAGTGCGAACGGGACTAGCCAGGGATTCGACTGCCAGAAGGCGTACACCGCGACGCCGAGCGCCGCGAGGACGAGGTCGGTAGCGAGATACTCGGGATCGAACAGGCCGGTCTCCCGGAACGTGAAGCCGCGCGCGAGGCGGAGCATCACGGCGAGCAGGATGTGGTTGACCGCGACGAAGACGACGCACGCCGCCAGCCCGGCGAGCGACAGCCGCAATGCATCGTTCCCGATCCCGGCGTGTCCCAGAATCAACACGCGGCCGACGAACCAGGCGGCCATCGCCGAGAGCGAGTAGTCGAGGATGTTGAACGTCTGCAGGTACCAGCGGTAGCGCATCTTCAGCCACTCCGGGACCATCTGGACGACGGCGACGAGCACGAGTAGCTCGGGCGGCAGGATCAGCGCCGCCGGGATCAAGAAGACGATGTCGGTGTGGTACGCCTGGTCGGCGGGCGTGCGAACGACGAAGAGGCGGGCCGTCGCGGCCGCCGAGGCGAGGATGAGGAACGCCGGCCACTGGTCGGTCGTCTGCAGTCTCCCGATGAACGGCAGCGTGACTCCCGCAGCGATGATGGCGACCGCGATGAAGTAGAACCGCGCGTTACGCGGCAGGCTCTCGTTCCTTCCCGAGCCGGGCTCGGCGACGAGCGAGATATCGGTGGGCGTCGCGCTCACGCCCTCGAGCGATCCTTCATCTGGGTCTCTCCTTCGCCGCGCGTCGTACTGGTGGGCCGCAGACAGAGCCCATCGCGGAACGTAGAAGGCCGCCTACCCGGGGGCATCCCCCGTTCGGGGAACCCTCGATCGATTCCCCCGAACGGGTGACCCCGGGTAGGCGCATGAGATTTAGGGATCCAGCGTGCCCGCGAGGATCGCAGCGAGCTCGGCCGGGTCGATCGCACCGGCATCGGGCTGGGCGGTCTCGTCGCCGGCGTTGTCGGCCCACGAGGCGCTCGCGAGGCTCAGATCGGCCCAGGAGGCCGCAGCCGTTGCCGTGTCGGCCCAGGAGGCCGAGGCAAAGCTCAGATCGCTCCAGGACGCATCCGCCCAGCTCGCGGTCGACCAGGAGGCGTCGGCCCAGGAGGCGTCGGCCCACGAGGCCTCGGCCCACGAGGCGTCGTTCTTGGCCTTGTCCGCCCAGCTGGCGGAGTCGAAGACTCGCCCGCTGGCGCCCGAAGCGGAGACGACGAAGGCGTTCAGCGCCTTGTTCGCCTTCGGCGGGTTCGGGTACTCGAGCGAGCGCGCGGCATTGACCTCGCCGACGCCCTCCGAGAGATCGGCTGCCTGAGGCATCGGCTTCGCGCCGAGCATGAGGGCGCCCTTGACCTGGTCGGCAGTGAACTCCGGATGCCTGCCGAGGATCAGCGCGGCCACGCCGCTGACGATCGGGGCCGCGAACGACGTGCCCGAGAGTTCCATGTAGCCGGTGTCGACGACGTGATCGGCGCGCTCCGTGTAGAGCGTCGAGGTCACGGGGACCGGGCCCACCATGTAGCGGCCGGGTGCTGCGAGATCCGGCTTCGCGAAGCCGTCAAGCGTGTAGCCGTACGCCGACCACGGAGCCGCGACGTCATCCCACGTCGAGACGGACCTACCGGTGTCGCTCGCGCCCACGGTAATTACGAAGGGATCGTTGCCAGGGGCGAACGGGACGCCGCTCGGCCCGTTGGGGGTGCCGTAGTTGCCGGCAGCCGCCACGACGACGACGTTGTTGAACCAGAGGCTCTCGACCGCCTTGTCCAGCGGGTCGTACATGAAGCTGTTGGCGACGGACGAGTGCAGCGAGAAGTTCGCAACCCGAATCCCGTACTTCGCCTTGTTAGCGAGGATCCAGTCGGCGGCGGCGATGACGTCGCTCGTCTTCGCCATCCCCTGGTCGTCCATTACGTCGAGTGAGACGATCTTCGCGGTCGGTGCCGCACCGCCTCGGCCGCCCATGGCGCCTGCCGCGATTCCTGCGACAAACGTGCCGTGGCCGCGCCCATCGCCCGCCGAGTTGCCGGGGAGCGAGGTCAGATTGACGCTGGCGGCGATGCGGCCGGCGAACTCGGGCCGGGACGCGTCGATGCCGGAGTCAACGACCGCAATCGTTGCCGCCGGGGCCGAGGTGAACTTGGTCACACCGGTGACGAAGGGCCACTTCTCGTTGCCCTGCGAAAGAGCCGAAAGGCGGACACGCGAGTCGGCCGTGATCGCCGTCACACGCTTGTCGGCGGCGAGCGTGACGATCTGCGCGCCTGTGAGGTCGATGGCGACACCGTCGATCGACCTGAAGGTTCGCGCCGTCTTCAGAGAGAGGTGGAGAACGTCGGCGACCGCGTGAGCGGCCTGGTTACCACCCTTGCCCTGGACGATCACGGAGAACTTGTCGGCCGGCCGAGACTGGGCGGACGTGAGGAGCCCAGGAGCTACGAATGCCGTGATGCTCTTCGGGGCCGGCCCGGCCGAAGCACCGAGCGGCACCACGAGGGTGAGCACGAGTGTGGCCAGAAGTGCCGTGCGCCGCTTACCACTACCCCAGAGCGCGTTCGAGCGCGACCCTGTTCCACGCTTCCCGCTACCCCAGAGTGCGCTTGCGCGCACATCCCGTCGTTGACCTCCGGTCCGCATCGTTCTCCTCTCAAAGCCGCAGTTAACAGGCCGCAACGTAGGGGGCCGGCGCGCGGCGTACCTCACCCTTTTGCGGTAGCAGCCGCGAAGTTCACCCCTCCGGGGGATCAACGGCCCTTGGGTAGCCTCCTCCCTGTTTTGCGCTTCCCGATGCCGCTCGCAGCCGAGATCGCCGTCGCTCGTGTTGCGGGAAAGCTGTCGCGTCTGGCCGGCGCGGGAGGCGGCACGACGGTGCCTGGAAAGCTTCTGTGGAAGCTCGATCCCGGGGCGATCGACCGCCTAGCCGCGCGTCTGCCCGAAGGGTCGGCCGTGATCTCCGCGACGAACGGGAAGACGACGACTGCGGCGATGGCGGCCGGGATCCTGCGCAACCGCTTACGTCTGGCGCACAACAGCTCGGGCGCGAATCTCGTTTCGGGGGTCGCGTCCACGCTGCTCGACGCGACGGATGCAGAGTTCGGCCTCTTCGAGGTCGACGAGGGCGCGCTGCCCGAGATCGTCACGCGGGTCAGGCCGAAGGCCGTCTGCCTTGGCAATCTCTTCCGCGACCAGCTCGATCGTTACGGAGAGCTCGAGCACGTCGCGGCACGCTGGCGTGAGGCCGTGCGCGGACTTCCGACAGAGACTGCGCTCGTCGTCAACGGCGACGATCCCCAGCTCGGCGCGCTTGCGCGGGTGCGCTCGGGCGCGCTCGTCTTCGGTGTGGACGATCCTGCGCTGGCGCGCCCCTCGCTCCAGCATGCCGCCGATTCGAAGTACTGCGTGCAGTGTGGGACGCCGTACGAGTACGCGGCTGCCTACATGGGGCACCTCGGCGAGTACGAGTGCCCCGCCTGCGGAGACAGGCGTCCCCCACTTGACGTGGCGGCGCGAGAGATCGAGCTGGACGGCCTCGAGTCGGTGTCCTTCACACTCGCCACAGCCGCGGGAGGGCGGCGTGTGCGCCTTCGCCTGCCGGGTCTCTACAACGTGTACAACGCACTCGCAGCCGCTTCGCTCGGCCTTAGTGTCGGAGCCTCGCTCGAGGAGATCGTGTCCGGGCTCGAGTCCTTCAGCGCCGCGTTCGGCCGCTTCGAACGGATCGCGGTCGCGGACCGGAGCCTCCTGCTGCTGTTGATAAAGAATCCGGCCGGTGCGAACGAGGCCGTGCGGACGATCGTCGACGGAGGCACTCCCTCGGTCGTCGTGATCGGGTTGAACGACGCGATCGCGGACGGGCGCGACGTGTCGTGGATCTGGGACGTCGATTTCGAGCCGCTCCTCGCCGGTCTCGACCGGTTGGTGGCGACGGGTGATCGTGCGGCGGAGCTGGCGCTGCGTTTCAAGTACGGCGGTCTCGACCCGGACCGGATCGACGTCATCCCCTCGCTCGAGGCCGGGCTCGACCGTGGGCTCGAGCTGACTCCCGCGGGGGGCGAGCTCGTGGTCATGCCGACGTACACGGCGATGCTCGCGCTCCGGAAGGTTGTCGGCGAACGCGGCTTCGTGCGCCCGTACTGGGAGCGGGCCGCGTGAAGATCGTCGTCGGGCATCTCTATCCGGACTACCTCAACATCTATGCCGACCGCGGCAACATCGCGGTCCTTTCCCGCCGCGCAGCGTGGCGGGGCCATGACCTTGAGGTGCGTGCGGTGTCGGTCGGCGATCCGCTGCGACCCGACGAGCACGATCTGCTGTATGTCGGAGGCGGCCAGGACCGCGAGCAGGCCCTTGTCGCGCCGGATCTGGCGGCGAAGGCGGAAGACGTACGTCGGGCGGTGGCCGATGGAGCCGCGGTGCTCGCGGTCTGCGGCGGCTACCAGCTGCTCGGGCGCTCGTATCGAGACTTCCACGGGACCGAGCTGCCCGGCATCGGATTGCTGCCGCTCGACACAGTCGCGGGGGAACGACGCATGATCGGCGACGTGCTGCTCGAGTGCGAGCTCGAGCCCGGGGTCAGACGTACGCTTGCCGGCTTCGAGAACCACGTCGGCCGAACCCGGCTCGATCCGGCTGCGGATCCACTCGGGCGTGTCGTCGCCGGCTTCGGCAACGACGGCGAAAGCGGCTTCGAGGGCTGTCGTGTGGGCCGAGTCGTCGGGACCTACCTCCACGGGCCACTCCTGCCGCGGAACCCCTGGTTCGCCGACTGGCTGCTCGGGCAAGCCCTGGCACATCGCCTCGGCGAGCCGCCGGAGCTGACGCCGCTCCCCGACGAGCTCGAAACGGAAGCTCACGAGGTCTCAGCCCGCCGGGCAGAGTCCCGCGGCGGACGCCGCTGACGGCGGCACGCACCCCCACCCTCGAAGGGTGGGGTTCTGACCCGCCACCCTCGGCGGCGACCCTACCTCCGAAACCCGTACGTCTTTTGCTCGCGCCCGCGCCGAAGGTGAGTCAACGTGCCCACAGTGCGCCGAGATAGACAGCCGGATCGCCCGGCTGCCAGCGGCTGAGGAAGCGCTGGATCGGCGGGTGCAACACCACATCGTCGAGGTCGCCGACCCGGAAGAGGCTATGACCGCGGACTGCTGCGTCGGTCGAGGTGACCGCTTCGAGCGACCTGCCGCCGAGATCGCCCGCGAAGATGATGTGCACGACGTGCTTCTTCGCAAAGCTCTGCGCGGGTGCAATCGAGTCGACGATCGCGACCGGCCCTTCCACGGGGACCTGATCGTCGATTCCGATCTCTTCGGCGAGCTCTCGGTGCAAGGCGTCCACCAGGCTCTCACCGGAGTTCACGCCGCCGCCGGGCAACAGCCAGTACTCCTTGCCGGGCTTCTCGTGCCGGCACAGCAGCACCTGGTCTCTCCAGCGAAGGATCGCCGAAACGCGAATGCGCGGTTCGGGCGCCATCACGCCGCAGAGGATCCGAAGCCGCGCACGCCGCGCTCGCTCGAGGGAAGCTCGTCGACCTCGACGAGCTCGAGCTCGGGGATCGGCAGCACGACGAGCTGCGCGATCCTCATCCCGGGCTCGACGACGAAAGGTTCCGTGCGGTCGGTGTTCAGGAGCACGACCCGCAGCTCGCCGCGATAGCCCGAATCGACGAGGCCCGGCGAGTTGACCACCGTCAGGCCGTGGCGCGCGGCCAGCCCGGAACGCGGTTGGACGAAACCGGCGTATCCCTCGGGAATCGCGACGGCCAGACCGGTGCCGACGAGCGCTCGCTCGCCCGGACCGAGCTCGACGCGCTCGCACGAGGCGAGATCGAGCCCGGCGTCACCCGTGTACGCGCGTTGCGGGACGACTGCGTCCGCGTGCAGCCGCTGGATCGGTAGCTCGATCAACGTGCGCGACGCGCACGCTCGGAGCGCGCCTCCGCTACGAGGTAGCGCGCGAAGCGCCGAAGCTCGCGATGCGGCAACCGCGCTCGTACGTACACGCCGTCCGCCTGATCCTCTCGCTCCTCGATCGGCGCTCCGAGCGCATAGAGCTCCGCGAGCTTCCCCCCTTCCTCGTACGGGAGGAAGAGGTGCACCGCCTCAAAGCGGTCCGCGAACCGCTGCGCGATGCGTGCGCGCAATGCTTCGACGCCCTCTCCGGTGAGCGCAGAGATCTGTACCGCGTCGGGAAACCGATTGGCGAGTCGCCGTCGCCGCAACGTGTCGACGGCATCGATCTTGTTCACGACTACTTCGAGGGGAAGATCGTCGGCACCGATGTCGTGCAACACGCCGCGAACAGCGGCCTCCTGTTCGTCGAGGCGTTCGTCCGGCGCCGATGCATCGACGACGAGCAGCACGAGATCCGCGACGAGGGTCTCCTCGAGCGTTGCGGCAAAGCCTTGCACGAGCTCTGTAGGGAGACGGCGGATAAAGCCGACGGTGTCCGTCACGAGATACCGGCGCCCATCGTGCTCGAACGAGCGAGTCGTCGGATCGAGTGTCTCGAACAACCGGTCGTTCACGGACACCTCAGCGTGCGTGAGGGCATTCAGCAGTGTCGACTTGCCGACGTTCGTGTAACCCGCGAGCGCCACTGTCGGCGCCTCCGTGCGCTGACGCTCCTTGCGCCGCACCTCGCGCTGCTTGCTCAGATCCTTCAGCCTCCTCCGCAGGAGCGTGATCCGGCGCCGGGCGATGCGGCGGTCGGTCTCGAGCTGCGACTCCCCGGGACCGCGTGTCCCGACTCCCGCGCCGAGCGAGCCCATGCCTCCGCCGAGGCGCTCGAGGTGCTGCCACATGCCGCGCATCCGTGGGAGGTTGTACTCCAGCTGTGCGAGCTCGACCTGAAGCTTGCCCTCGGCGCTCCGCGCATGCTGGGCGAAGATGTCGAGGATCAGCTGAGTCCGGTCGACGACCCGTGCCTGGAGTGCGTTCTCGAGCGACCGTTGCTGGGCCGGCTCGAGCTCGTCGTCCACGAGGAGCACCTCGGCCCCCGACTCCTCGTAGGAGCGCTTCAGCTCCTCCAGCTTTCCTTTGCCGACGTAGGTGCGCGTCTCGGGCCGGGCCCGATGCTGCACGAGCTCGTCGATCGGCTCGACGAGCGCTGTCCGGGCGAGCTCTCGAAGCTCGGCCAGCTCGGATTCGGCGTCGACTCCCTGGGCCAGCACGGCGACGATGAACCCACGCTCGAGCGCGGGGTCCGGCTGGCGTTGGATCACGAAACGGATTATGCCGCCAACTGGGCAGAATCCCCACCATGGCTCCCGTGCAGCTTTCCCCCGCCCTGACGGCCACCGGCACGTACCCCTTCGTGAAGCTCGAAGAGGCCAAGCGCCGGCTCGCCGCAGAGGGAGTGGCGCTGATCGACTTCGGCAAGGGGGATCCGCGCGAGCCGACCGAGCCGATGATCCGCGAGGCGCTCGCTGCGAGCCTCACCGAGATCTCCACGTACCCGCTCGCCGAAGGGCTGCCCGAGCTTCGGGAGTCCGTCGCACGCTGGTGCGGCCGGCGCTTCGGCGTCGAGCTCGATCCAGACACGGAAGTCATCCCGACCTACGGGTCGAAGGAAGCGATCTTCCTGCTCGCGCAGATGCTCGTCGACCGCGACGGCGACCGGCGTCTCGTCGTCACGACGGAGCCGGGCTACCCGGTGCCCGACCGGGGAGCCGCCTTCGCCGGAGCCGACGTCCTCCAGCTTCCCCTGCGCGAGGAGAACGGCTTCCTGCCGGATATCGACGCGGTCGATGCCGCTACCTGGGACCGAGCGGCAATTGTCTGGATCAACTATCCGAACAACCCGACGGGAGCGATCGCGCCGGTCGACTTTCTCGAGAGGCTCGCAGATCTCTCGGGCAAGCACGGGTTCCTGCTCGCGTCAGACGAGGCCTACACGGAGCTCTGGTTCGCCGATCCGCCCCACTCCGCGCTCGAGGTGCGTCACCGCGGAAATGTCGCGGTCTTCAACACGCTGAGCAAGCGGTCGTCGATGACCGGATACCGCTCCGGCTTCGCGGCCGCCGACGTCGACCTCATTGCGGCGCTGAAACAGTTCAGGCCGTCTGTCGGCACCGCACCGCAGGAGTTCGTGCAGCGTGCGTCGATCGTGGCGTGGGACGACGAGGAACACGTCGAGCGTACGCGGGCCGCCTATAGGCGAAAGCGAGACGCCCTGCTCCCGACGCTCGTGGGCAAGGGCATTCGTGTTGCCGGCAGCGAGGCCACGATGTTCCTCTGGCTCGAGGTGCCGCAGGGTCAGACTTCGGAGGCGTTCGCGACCGGGCTGCTCGAGCACGGGCTGATCGTCTCGCCCGGGACGTTCTTCGGCCCGGCCGGCGAGGGCTACTGGCGCATGGCGCTCGTCCCGACCGAGGCGGAGTGCGGCAGCGCGGCCGAGATTCTCGAGTCGGTGCTGTGAAGGCCGAACGAGTCGAGGGGCTGATCGCCGAGCTCGACCGGGGAGAGGTGCGCGTCGCCGAGCCCGTCGACGGGGACTGGCGCGTGAACCCCGAAGTGCAGGAAGCCATCCTCGAGTTCTTCCGGCTACGGCAGATGGAGCCGCAGGAGGTCGGGCCGTTCGAGTACCACGACAAGATCCCGCTCAAGCGCGACTACGAGCGGCTCGGCGTGCGCGTCGTGCCGCCCGCCGTTGCGCGGTACGGCTCGTTTCTGTCGCCGGGCGTCGTGATGATGCCGAGTTACGTCAACATCGGAGCCTGGGTCGGTCCGCGCACGATGGTCGACACCTGGGCGACCGTCGGCTCGGGAGCGCAGATCGGTGCAGACGTCCATCTCGCCGGCGGCGTCGGGATCGGCGGTGTGCTCGAGCCGCCCGGTGCCCGCCCCGTCATCGTCGAAGACGGAGCGTTCGTCGGGTCGCGTGCGATCCTGACCGAGGGCGTACGAGTAGGAGCGGGCGCCGTGATCGGACCGAACGTGTCGCTGACGTCATCGGTCCCGGTCATCGACGTGACCGGCGACGAGCCCGTCGAGCATCGTGGCTTCGTGCCGCCTCGCGCGATCGTTGTGCCCGGCACGCGGCCGAAGGAGTTTCCCGCAGGGACGTATCAGCTTGCCTGCGCGCTGCTCGTCGGCTGGCGCAGCGAGTCGACGGATCTGAAGGTGAGCCTGAACGACGCGCTTCGCGAGCACGGCCTCGGCGGCTAGACCAGCTCGACCCGGCAGATCTCCTCGGCCGGCCCCGTCAGCGTCGCGCTTCCGTCGGCCTGCAATTCCACGAGCAGATCACCGCCGGGCAGATGGACGGTGACCGGGCTCTCGCACCAACCATTCGCAATCGCTGCGGCCGCAGCCGAGACCGAGCTCGTACCCGAGGACAGCGTCTCCCCCGCGCCTCGCTCCCACACGCCGACGGTCAAGTCGTGCCTCCCATCGACCCGGACGAGCTGCACATTGGTTCGCTCGGGGAAGCGGGAGTGTCGTTCGATGCGCGGGCCGAGACGTCGCAGCTCACCGCGCTCTGGCTCGCGGCGGACGACCGCGTGCGGGTTGCCCACGGAGACAGGCGTGAATTCCACCCGCTCCTCACCGAGGTCGAGCGTCTCGGTCTCCCCCACCTCGATACGTCCGACGTCGACTTCGATCCCCTCGCCGTCTCGAACGATCGCCTCGACGTGGCGCGGGCCGATCGACAGCGTCACCTGCTCGGACTGCGACTCGCGCGCAAGCCAGGCCGCGACGATTCGCACACCGTTGCCCGAAAGCTCGGCTGTCGAGCCGTCCGGATTCCAGATGCGCACCTCAGCGTGCGTCCCGTCCACCTGCACGACCTCGAGCAGACCGTCGGACCCGACGCCGTAGTGGTAGTCGCAGAGGTGCCGGACGCGATCCGGCGTCAGCGGTTCTGGAAGCTCAGCCCGTTCGACCAGCAGGTAGTCGTTGCCGAGCGCTTGCCACTTCGACAATGTCATGTGTGATCTCGTCCACCGGACGATCCGCGTTGACGCTAACAAGGCCGGGGATGCGTCGTAGCCACTTCCGCTGGTAGGCGGCGTAGCGCCGCGTGCGGGTGACGAGGGCCGCGAGCGCCTCGTCGTGCGAAAGCTCGGCCACCTCGTGCAGGCCGAGGGCGCGGACGGCTGTCGCCGAGATGGGCCCTGCGAGCGCGAGACGCGCCTCGTCGACGACACCGGTAGCGAACATCGCGCGGGCGCGGCGCACGATTCGGTCCTCCAGGACGCCGCGCGGGACGTCGAGCCCGAAGACGACCGTGGGCAGGCGCGTTTCGGAGGCCCAGAGGCGGTCCGCGTCCGGGCTCAGCGACGATCCGAGCTCGGTGAGCTCGAGCGCCCGCACCACGCGACGGCGGTCATTCGCATGAAGTCGCGCAGCGGCGTCGGGATCGCGTTCCGCGAGGACGGCGTACGCGCGCGCGGGCCCGAGCCGATCGTAGGCGCGCTCCCATCGCGCTCGTTGCTCCTGCGTCGGTGCAGGTGGCAGGCTCAGCTCTGCGAGTGCGGCACGCAGGTAGAGCCCGGTGCCGCCCGCGACGACCGGGGTCCGGCCGGCGTCGACCAGCTCGTCGATCGCTGCGTGCGCGAGGCGTGCGTAATCGGCGACGGAGCCCTCGTGGTCCAGCGGCCAGATCCCGACGAGACGTGTCGGACGGTCCGGCTGCGCCGTGAGGATCGGCAGACCGCGATACGCCTGCATCGAATCGGCGGACAGGACCTCACCGCCGAGACGATCGGCGACTGCCTCTGCGACAGCCGTCTTGCCCGAAGCGGTCGGGCCGAAGATCGCGACGACGCTAGGAGGAGCTGACGGCTGACTTCCAGCCAACCTCTGCATCCTGCGGGAAGAGGACGTCGGCCGGCAGCGGCCCGTCTTCTTCGGGATGCGCGGCGCGATGCTCCTTGAACCAGGCGACCGAGCGCGAGATCCCCTCCTCGAGCGGGACCGCCGGCTCGTAACCGAGCAGCTCACGGGCCTTCGTCAGATCTGCGACGTAGTGCGTGACCTCGCCGAGCAGCGACGGCGCGAGCGCGATCTTCGGTTCGGTCCCGAGCTCTGCCGCGATCAGCTCGGCCGCGTGGACGAGCGAGTTGCCCTGGCCATACGCGAGGTTCACCGTCTCGTTGACGACGCGTCCTTCGGCCAGCGCCTCGATCCCTCGTGTGATGCCGTCGATGCAGTCGTCGACGTACGTGAAGTCGAGCGTCTTCTCCTGCCCGAACACGGTCACCGGCTCGTCGCGCAGCATCGTGTGGATGAAGAGCGGCAGGACGCGCACCATGCGCGCAAGGTCGTTGTCGTACCGGCCGTAGACGTTCGAAAAACGGAAGACGAAGTACTTGAGCCCATAGCAGCGGGCGTAGGAGTAGACGAACGCCTCGCCCGCGATCTTCGACGCAGAGTACGTCGACTCCGTGTAAGCGAAGTCTGCACTCGCCTCGCTCGCCTCTTCCTCGGCAAACCGGTGGACGTCGCCGTAGACCTCCCGGCTCGACGAGAAGACGATCGGCAGATTCTGCTGGCGGCAGAACTCGAGGACGTTGAACGTCATCACAGCGTTCTCGAGCGCGCGGTGCGGTTGGCGGACGAGCTGGTGCACCTTCGCGTGCGCAGCCAGGTGCACAACGAGGTCGACCTCGGGGTACTCGACCCCACCGATCCCTCCGGGGAAGGACTGGTAGTGCCCGGAGAGGTCCTGGAGGAGGTACTTGAAGTCGTCCGTCCAGGTGTTGAGTCGCTTGTCGACGCCGAACACGTCATGCCCGTCTCGCTGGAGCCGCTGCGCCAGGTTCGTCCCGATCTGGCCGCTCGACCCTGTGACGAGGACGCGCATCAGGCAGCGACCCCTGCAGCCTGGGCTCCGCGCAGGGTCGTCGATGTCGCCTCCCCGATCAGGACGTCAACCAGTTCTCCCGGCTCGGCCTCACCCGAGAAGTTGACGGTCGTGTTACGGCGAGTCCGGCCGCGCAGCAGTGCCGGGTCGGTGCGGCTCGGCGCCTCGACGAGTACCTGTTCGACCCGGCCGACGCGTTGCGTGTTCCGCGCAGCGGCCGTGCGCTGCACCACCTCGACCAGTCGCTCGATCCGATCGCGCTTCAGCTCGTCCGGGATCTGATCGGGCATCGCGGCGGCCTCGGTGCCGGCGCGCGGTGAGTAGACGAACGTGAACGCGCTGTCGAAGCCGACCTCTTCGACCGCAGTGATGGTCTCCTGGAATTCGTCTTCCGTCTCGCCGGGAAACCCGACGATCAGGTCAGTACTGAGCGCAAGATCAGGGATGCCGGAGCGCAGCTCGCCGACGAGCCGGAGGTAACGCTCTCGGGTGTACGTCCTGCGCATCGCCTTCAGGATGCGCGACGAGCCGGACTGCAAGGGCAGATGTGCGTGCTCGCACACCGTCCCGCACTCGGCCATGGCCTCGATCACCGGGCGGCGGAAGTCCTTGGGATGTGGGCTCGTGAAGCGGATGCGCTCGATTCCGTCGATCGCATCACACGCTCTCAGCAGCTCGCCGAACTCCGTATGGATCTCCGGCGCTAGGTCGCGGCCCCACGAGTTGACGTTCTGCCCAAGCAGTGTCACCTCACGCACGCCTTCCGCCGCGAGCCGCGTCACCTCGGCGACGACGTCTCCCGGACGCCGGCTGACCTCTCGGCCGCGCACGGCCGGGACGATGCAGTAGGCGCACTTCGAGTTGCAGCCCATCGAGATCTGCACCCAGGCCTGGAAGGCACGGTCGCGATGCATGGGCAGCCCGCCGGCGAAGGTCCGCTCGTCGATGCCGAAGCTGCCGCGGGCGAGGCCGTGGCCGCCCGCGCCGAGCCATTCGCCAAGATGTGGAATCGACCCGGGCCCGAAGGCGACGTCGACGTAGGGATAGAGCTCGAAGAGCCGTTCGCGCTGTGCCTCCGCATAGCAACCACCGACGGCGATCAGCTTGTCCGGGCTTCGGCGCTTGACCGCGGCCGCCTGGGCGAGATGCGCTGCGAACTTCTGGTCGGGTTTCTCCCGGATCGTGCAGGTGTTGAAGACGAGGACGTCCGCCTCTTCCTGTGACGGAGCCTCCCCCAGTCCGAGCTCCTCGAGCATGCCCTTGATCCGCTCGCTGTCGTGAGCGTTCATCTGGCAGCCGAACGTCGTGACGTGGTACCGCCGCACGGGCCAGAATGCTACCCGTGGTCTTTCCGGACTCGAACGCTCTCTGGCTCTTCGGCCTGGCTGCGCTGGCGCTGCTAGCCATTCCCGGCCCGGCAGTCCTCTACGTCGTGACCCAGAGCGCCGAGCAGGGGCGAAAGGTCGGCCTGGCCTCGGTGGCCGGCGTGCATCTCGGAACGCTCGTTCACGTCGCTGCCGCCGCGGCGGGCCTGTCGGCGCTGATCGTCGCGTCGCCGTTGGCCTTCGACGTCGTCAAGTACGCCGGCGCCGCCTACCTCGTCTACCTCGGAATCCGCAAGCTGCTTTCGCGTGATCGCGACGGCGAGGTTCGCTCAGAGCCGGAGCCACTTCGCCGCGCGTTCTGGCGAGGGGCGATCGTGAACCTCCTCAATCCGAAGACGGCGCTCTTCTTCCTCGCGTTCTTGCCGCAATTCGTCGAGGCAAGCCGCGGCGGTGTGTGGTCGCAGGCGCTCGTGCTCGGTTTCGTCTTCGTCGGACTCGGGCTCGTCAGCGATTCCCTCTACGCCCTCGCGGCCGGCACGGTCGGCGGCCTGGTCCGGCGCAAGCGCAGGCTCGTCAGCTATGGGTCGGGCATCGTCTATGTGACGCTCGGCGCAGCCGCCGCCCTCGCGAAGCGCGCCTAGGCGGCGTGATCGGACTGGACTTGCGGCTCCGGCTCGGGTGCCGCGAGCGGTTCGCCCGACGGCGTGCTCCCGTTGGACACGTTCCGCGCGACGTCGATGGCGCGGCTCTCTCGAATCACCGTCACCTTCACCTGGCCCGGGTATTCGAGCTGGTCCTCGATCTCCCGGGCGATCTCGTGAGAGAGCAGCACCGCAGCGTCGTCGTCGACGTCGGCCGGACTCACGATGACGCGAATCTCGCGGCCTGCCTGTAACGCGTACACCTTGTCCACGCCGGGCTTCTGCGCGGCGAGCTCTTCGAGCGACTCGAGGCGCTTGATGTAGTGCTCGAGGCTCTCGCCACGGGCGCCTGGACGCGACGCGGAGATCGCGTCGGCTGCGATCAGCAGCACCGCCTCGACCGTCTGGGGTTCGACTTCGTAGTGGTGGGCCTCGATCGCGTGGACGACGTGCTGTGACTCGCCGTACCGGCGCGCAAGCTGCGCCGAGATCGACGCGTGCGATCCCTCGACCTCGTGTGTCATGGCCTTGCCGATGTCATGGAGGAGCGCCGCGCGCTTCGTGACCTTCACGCTCGCGCCGACCTCAGAGGCCATGATCCCGGCGAGGTGGACGACCTCGAGCGTGTGCTTGAGGACGTTCTGGCCGTAGCTGGTGCGAAAACGGAGGCGGCCGAGGATCTTCACGAGCTCTTCGTGGAACTCGCCGCAGTTCGCCTCGAAGACCGCCTGCTCGCCCGCCTGCACGATCGTGTCCTCGATCTCCGCCTTCGACGCGTAGTAGGTGTCCTCGATCCTCGCCGGGTGGATCCGGCCGTCCTCGATCAGCTTGGTGAGGGTGAGCTTCGCGACCTCGCGGCGGATTCCGTCGAACGACGAGAGCACCACAGCCTGCGGCGTGTCGTCGATGATGAAGTCGACGCCGGTCAGATGCTCGAGCGCACGGATGTTGCGCCCTTCGCGGCCGATGATGCGTCCTTTCATGTCATCCGAGGGAAGCGCGACGACCGAGACCGTCGTCTCGGCGGCGTGGCTCGCGGCGACGCGCTGCAACGCGTCGGCGACGAGATTCCGTGCGCGGCGCTTCGCTTCCGTCCGTGCTTCCTCCTCGAGCTGGCGCACCCGGCGGGCGAGCTCGTGGCGGACGAGATCTTCCGAGCGTTCCAGCAGGCTCAGCTTGGCCTCGTTGACGGTCATCCCGGAGATTCGCTCGAGCTCGGTGAGCTGCTCCTCGCGCGCACTCTTCTGGTCTTCCTGGAGCTGCCTGAGATGGATCTCGCGGTCGGCGACCCCCTGCTCGCGTCGCGCGATCTCTGTCAGCTTGCCGTCGATCTCCTCTTCCTTCGCGAGCACCCGCTCCTCGACCTTGACGATCCTGGCGCGATGCTCCGCGACCTCGCCGTCGATCTCGGCGCGAAGCTTGACCGCCTCCTCGCGCGCGGTGATCTGCGCCTCTCGCCGCAACGTGTCCGCTTCACGGTGGGCGTCGTCGATCAACTGCTTGCGCTGCTGCTGTGCGGCGCCGAGTCGCGACTTGCCGAGCGCGCCGACGGCGACCGCCCCTACCAATCCCCCTACGACAAGGCCGATGAGAATCCCGATGACGACCTGCATGGGCTGGCTCCTGGGTTGGTTGCCTGCGGCCTGCTACCGCAGTGCCCACCCGGCATTCCGGCCGGCACGAGAGATCCCGAATCGGTGAAACGAGCCGACACCGCGGCCCGGAGAGCGGTCGCTACCTCGCCGCTGCCATGAGCCTTTCGGTGTCGGAGTTGGTGATGGTCGACATACGCTTCAAGAGTTCAAGTGGCGATTCGGAAAATGTCTCTGTGCAGGTAAAACGTCGGATGAGGCACTCACATCCTACCCCGGTTCAGGGGTGGTGTCCAAAATCGCTGCCGGAAGCCTGTTCCAGCACCTCTTCCCCGAAGCCCTTGCCGGCCAGGTAACGCGCTGTGGCCGCCCCGGTGCCCCGCCGGGCAACGATGCGGCCCGCCCGCTCGCCCTCAGGCTCCAGGGCCGCCACGGCCGCCTCGACGAGGTCGGCAGCCACGCCGCGTTGCTCGAGGTCGTGCCGGATTGCCGCGTCTCCATAGCCCCGCCCCGCGAGCGATTCGGCCCGATTCTCTGCGAGCCGCGCGTCGTCGACGAACCCGGCGGCGCTCAGGGCTGCGAGAGACTCTTCCGCCGCGCTCGGGCCTACGGCGCGCTGCTCGAGGCGTAGCGCAAGCTCCCGGGCCGAGAGGTCGCGTGCCCGTAGCGCCCGGCCGGCGACTGCGAGCGCCTCGGCTCGGCGAAGCTCCCGCCGGAGCTGTCGAAGCGCCGGCCTGTCGAGGATCCGGCCGCAGGAGATTCCTGAGCGCACGACGACGTCCGCGGGAAGCGTACGCCACGCAGAGCCGTCGAGCTCCACGGCCACCCGGCCGCGCCGGTCCTCGCGCAGCCCGGTGACGGTCGGCACTACTTCTTCGAGGCGGCTTTCTCGACCTTGAGGTCTTGCGTGACCTTGCCGTTCTGCTCGGCGACGGCGTCTGCGTCGACGGGAAGGAGCCGCGCGGACGCAACCTGCTCGGGTCCGATCGCCACCTGAATGCCGGTGAGGATTCCCTGACAGACGTCGGGATGCTCACGCAGGAACGCGGTCGCGTTCTGGCGGCCCTGGCCGAGCCTCTCGTCGCCGAAGCTGAAGTACGAGCCCGACTTCGTCACGACCTTGCGCTCGAGCCCGGCGTCGAGGACCGTTCCCTCCCAGGAAATGCCGGAGCCGTAGATGATGTCGAACTCGGCCTGCTTGAACGGCGGCGCGACCTTGTTCTTCACGACCTTGACGCGCACACGGTTGCCGATCGCCTCGACGCCTTCCTTCAGGGTCTCGATGCGGCGAATGTCGAGTCGCACGGACGAGTAGAATTTGAGGGCGCGACCGCCGGGCGTCGTTTCCGGGTTCCCGAACATGACGCCGATCTTCTCTCGCAGCTGATTCGTGAAGAGGCAGATCGTGTCGGTGCGGTTCAGCGTGCCGGCGAGCTTACGCAGCGCTTGTGACATCAGCCTCGCCTGCAGGCCGACGTGCGTGTCGCCCATCTCGCCCTCGATCTCGGCCTTCGGCGTCAGCGCCGCGACAGAGTCGACCGCGACGACGTCGAGCGCCCCCGAGCGAATGAGCAACTCCGCGATCTCGAGCCCCTGCTCACCGGTGTCGGGCTGCGAAACGAGGAGGTCGTCGATGTTGACGCCGATGTGTTTCGCGTACGTCGGGTCCATGGAATGTTCGGCGTCGATGAATGCGCAGATGCCGCCGCGGCGCTGTGCCTCCGCGATCACGTGGTAGACGAGCGTCGTTTTTCCGGAGGACTCCGGCCCGAAGATCTCGACGATGCGGCCGCGCGGGAGCCCGCCGATCCCGAGCGCGAGGTCGAGTGCGAGCGAGCCGGTCGACACCGCGCCGATCGAGACGTGCGCGTGGTCGTTCATCTTCATGACGGCGCCCTTGCCGAACTGACGCTCGATGTGCCCGAGGGCGGCGTCCAGAGCCTGCTCGCGATCCACTTCCATCAACCTCCTAGGGCAAAAGATTCGAGGACGACATACTGCGCTCCACCGGACCGCAGCACAGAATGGTAGGCAGCGGCATCGGACGGACTGACCTCCCCGAGCGGAGGCAGCGGCGGCCGGAGCCCCGGGCGCTCCCGGAAGCGGACGACCGTAATGTGCGGGAGCCACGGGCGGCGCTCCCGCTCGTAGACACCCAGGCGCTCCAGGCGGCCCTGGAGGTCGACCGCCAGCCGGTTCGCTCGTTTCTCCGGGTCGCTCAGCGCCAGCATCCCGACGCTCCGGGTTTCGCGGTAGCGCTCCGGCAGGAGCCGCATCGGGCCAGCGGACGCGGCGGCCTCGCGCAGCTCCCGGCAGATCGGCTCGAGCTCCGCCAGCGGACGGTGCCCAAGGAAGGCCAGCGTGATGTGCAGGTGGTCTCGGGGGACCGGCCTGCCCCCGTCGATGTGGTCGGCTTGCCAGTCGGACAGCGTGTCGAGCGTCTCCTCGGGGAGACGGAGAGCACAGAACAGACGCGCACGCTCACGGCCGTCCACGCTAGCCGGGAGTTTCACGCAGCTTCGTCGCGAGTCTGTTGCAAAAGACGCCTCAGCAGATGCAGGGCGGTGACGGTCGCGCGCCGGCGGATCGACTCGCGGTCACCAGGGAAGACGAAGTCCGCCCCGTGCGATCGCGCAGGCGTCTGCGCATGGAGGTACACGAGCCCGACGGGCTTTTCCGCGCTGCCACCGCCGGGACCCGCGATGCCGGTCACGGAAACCGAGACGTCCGCTCCCAGTCGGGCCCTCGCCCCGGCGGCCATCGCCTCCGCCGCCTCGGCCGAGACCGCCCCGTGAGACCTGAGGAGAGCTGGCGGCACGTCAAGCTCCCGGGTCTTGACGTCGTCGGAGTACGCGACCACGCCGCCGAGAAAGACGTCGCTAGAGCCGGCAACAGACGTGAGCCGCTGCGAGACCATCCCGCCGGTACACGACTCGGCGGTCGCAAGGGTGAGCGCCTGCCCGCGGCAGAGGTCGAGCACGAGCTCCTCGACCGGGCGCTCGTCGCGGCTGAAGAGGTGCCGCTCGAGGGGCGCGACGAGCCGTTCCGTCAATTCGTCCGCGCGGGCTCCGGCGCCGGGAGCCACCACCAGGTCGACGTGGATCTCGAAGTCGCGCGCGCAGATGGTTGCTTCCACCCCGTCCCCGTCGCCGCCCGCATCTGCGAGCGCCTTCGCGACCGTCGATTCGCTTGCGCCGAAGAAGCGAAGCTGACGAAACTCGGGAGGCCGGGTGCGGCCGAGGACGCGGCGCACCGGTTCACTCTCCAGCGCGACCGCCCACAAGCGCTGGAGCTCGGACGGCGGCCCGGGGAGCACGACGACCACGGTCTCCCCGTGCTCGAGGACGAGACCGGGTGCGGTGCCGGCCAGGCCGAGAGAGATCGCACCCTCGGGAATCGTCGCCTGCTTCTGTACGCCCTTCTCGAAGTCGACGTACGGACGCCCGAGCCGCTCGGCGAACGCGCGGGAGATGCCACCAATCTGAGCATGAAGGTCCTCGTCGACCCGAAGACCGACGCCCGCGGCCCGGGCGATGAACTCGACGGTGCGGTCGTCATGCGTCGGGCCGAGGCCACCGGAGACGACGCATAGGTCGGCATGCATGCCTTCGGCGAGCGCTTCGGCCAGCTCGTCCTCACGGTCGCCGACGATCGAGATCCGCGCGGGCTCGACTCCGCGACGCAGGAGCTCGGAGGCCAGAAAGGGACCATTCAGGTCCGTGCGGTCGCCTCGGACGAGCTCGCTGCCGGTGACGACGATGAAGGCGCGCGGGGGCGCGATCACACGGCCGCGCGGATGCCCCGCGGCGTCACGACCAACGTCTTCACGCCGCCGACGGGCAGCGGATGGGTGCGCCCGTTGAGGATCGTGACGAGGTTCTCGGGGCGATCGAGCGTGATCCAGAGCTTCCGCCCCGTGAAGAGCTGCTTCTGTCCCTGGTCGAGCGTTCCCTGAAAGAGAATTGGCCCCGCCGCCGAGCCGCGATGAACCTGGAGCCAGCACGGGCCCCGTTGCGCCTTCACGAGCAGCCGAGCCGTTGTCGGAACTGCCGGCCGCGTTGGCGTCTTCACCTTCGTGGTCGTTGTCGTCCCGAGCCCGAGCGGTGTCACGTTCTGAGGCTCGCCGCGGGTCCAGGCGACGATGAAGAGAGCCGTCACGGCCGCGATGCCGAGCAGCGTCAGTAAGACGACTCGAGACTGAACCTGGACGCCCCGCGACGGCGGAGCGGAACGCCTAGGGCGGGAGGGCGCTTCCTCCTCTCCGCCCACGAACCGGGAGTTGTACTCGTCCACGTAGAGCTGACCGTCGAGGCCGAGGTACTCGGCGTACGACCGGAGAAAGCCCTTGACGTAGGTCTGCGCCGGCAGGACGTCGAATTGCTCGTCTTCGAGCGCCCGCAGGTACTTGGCCCGGATCTTCGTCCCCTGCTCGATCTCGGGGAAGTCCAGGCTCTGGCGAAGACGAGCCTCTCGGAGGCTGTTACCAATCTCGAACACGGCGGCGGCCCCATCTTAGGCGCTGATGGACGCGGCTGAAAGTGGGAATCAGCGTGAGTGCTGGTAGAGCACGACGAGTCCGTAGAAACCGACGGAAAGAGCGGCCACGAGGGCGAGGCAGAGCGCGACGGCGGCGACCACGACCGCGACCGTCGCGACGCCGGTGCCGCCCTCCCGCAGTTGGAGCCAGCGCAGGTTGTTCCGGGCTCGGCGGGCCATCACGAGCGCCACGAGCCCGAGTAGGAAGGCAAGTGGCACCGCGTACGCGGTGTCCAACAGGCCGATGCGCTTGGACCGTGCCGCGACCTCGAGTGCCACCGGCATCGTGAGGAGGCTTGCGAGCCCGAGCAGCAACGCCGCCCAGGCCCGGCGCCTACTGCTTGACGTAAGGGCGGCCAGCTGCGGCAGGTGGGACGGAGCGGCCGATCACTCCGGCCACCGCAATCAGGGTCAGGACGTACGGGAGCGCCTGGAAGAGGACGGACGGCGCCGGCCACGGCTGCTGCAAGCGGAACGAGAGCGCGGTCGACCCCCCGAAGAGGAGCGCGGCCGCGAACGCGCCAAACGGGCGCCAGTTCCCGAAGATCACGGCGGCCAGTGCGATATAGCCGCGGCCTGCGGTCATGTTCTCGCTGAACGAGCCGAGGTAGCCGATCGAGAGGTACGCACCGCCGAGCGCGGCGAGAATCCCCGAAAGGATCACCGCGGCATAGCGGGTCCCGTACACGGAGATGCCGACTGTGTCCGCTGCGCGCGGATGCTCGCCAACGGAGCGAATGCGCAGACCGACCGGCGTATGGAAGAGCGTGATGTGGGCGACGATCAACAGCGCGAACGAAACCCAGATCATCAGGTTCAGATGGCCGAAGACGCTGCCGAGGAAGTTGATGTTGACGTCGGGGATACGCGGCAGGTCACCCGGTGTGCCGTTCTCGCCGTAGATGTCGATGAAGAAGTAGCCGGTGAGGCCGAGCGCGAGGAAGTTGATCGCGAAGCCGCTCACCACCTGGTCGGCACGCAGATTGATACACATGACGGCATGCACGGCGGCGAAGCCAGCGCCGGCGGCCGCTGCGCAGACGAGTCCCATCTCCCAGTTCCCGAACTTATCCGCACCGAGCGCGGCGAAGAACGCGCCCGCGAGCATCATCCCCTCGAGCCCGATGTTCACGATGCCGCTGCGTTCGCAAAACAGGCCGCCGATCGCGGCATAGGTCAGCGGCGTCGCCCAGACGAGCGTCGCGGAGAGAAGTGCGGACCAGACGACGACCTGGTCGATGTTCGATGTGCTCGCGCGGGTAGCGAGGACGCCGAGCCCGATCCCGACGATGCCGAACCCGATCGCCGTCCACCCCGGCCGGCGCATCCCGCGCGAGAGCACCCAGATCCCCGCCGCGAAGGCAAGGAACCCCACGAACACCGGTACCCAGACGGGGGCATTGAACGGCGGCAGCGCGACGACGAACGCGAAGAGTCCGAGGGCGAGGCCGACACGCGCGATGATCACGTTGCCGGCCCACTTCTCCCGGACGCGTGCGGCGTACTGCATCGCGCTCATGCGGCCTCGTCGGCTGCGCGGCTCAGTCCGGGCATGCGAACCTTCTTGCGTGCCTGCCAGATGTAGAGGATCAGCAAGTCCGCGCCGACGAAGAGGAGCACGAGGGCCTGGATCATCAGGGCGAGATTCCCCGCGAGTTGGGGCGGAAAGATGTTCGGATCGAGGCTGCGGGTGGACGTTCCCGTGAGCAGGCCGCCGAAGAGGAGCGCGGCCAACCCGACTCCGACCGCCGTATTGCGACCGAGGAGCGCGACCGCGATGCCGATGAAGCCGATGTTCGAGACCTGAACGTCCAGCACCCCGAGCCGGAACTGCCAGCCGAGGATGTCGAGGCCACCGGCCAGCCCGGCGAAGAGGCCGGAGATGGCCATGGCGATGATGAAGTTGCGCGCGACGCTGATCCCGCCGTAGCGCGCCGCCTCGGGATTGAAGCCGACTGCGCGCACCTCGTAGCCGAGTGTCGTGCGGTTCAGGACGATGTAGAAGACGACGAGCGCACCGAGCGCGACGAAGATGCCCGAGTGCAGGGCCTGCAGGTGTGGGTTCCCCCAGATCGCGGCGAGCTTCGCACCCGGCGCGACGTCGTCGGAGATCGGGACCGCCTTGTTGGCGTGGTTCTGCAGCGGACCACCTCGCCCGAACAGATAGCTCCCGCCCCAGTATGCGATCCAGTTGAGCATGATCGTCGTGATCACCTCGTGCGCGCCCACGGTCGCCTTGAGAAATCCTGCGATCGATCCCCAGAGTGCGCCCGCGAGCGCGGCGGCGGTGAGGCCGAAGATGACGTGCGGCAGGTGCGCCATGTCCGTGAAGCGCGAGCCGACGTAGACCCCGACGATCGCTCCGACGAGGTACTGGCCCTGACCGCCGATGTTGAAGAGGCCGCAGCGAAACGCGAACGCGACCGCGAGCCCGGTGAGGATCAGCGGGGTTGTCGTCAGCAGCGTCTGCGTGAGGTTGTACGCGGCCGTGAGGTTCGTGTCGGTGTTCCACCAGAACCAGATGTGGTGGTTTGTGAAGGGGAGGTCGATGTGGTAGTTGCCGAAGTGGAAGAACCAGTTGAGCCCGGCGCCTTCGAAGATCGCCTTGTACGTGCGCAGGGGGTTGTGACCGGTCGAGAGCACGACGAGCCCGCCCGCAAGGAACGCGACGACGGCGGTGAGCAGCGGCGTGATGATTCCGCCCGCGCGCTGGTAGAACGCGAGCTGGCCGGCGACCGACGGGGCGTACGCTTCCGGATCGGATCCGAGCGGCGCCTGCGGTGTCGGCGCGGACCCGGGCGGTAGCCCTGGGTCGCTCATCGGCTGCTCTTCAGTCGATGAGCAGTGGAAAGGCGACCGACGCTCATGCTGCTTCTACTCCGCGTCCCGCGCCGGTCATTGCGATCCCGACCTCTTCCTCGCTGACGTCCGGCGGGAACTCGGCCACTATGCGCCCTTCGTAGAGCACGAGGATTCGGTCGGAGAGCGACAAGATCTCCTCGAGCTCGAGCGAGACGAGCAGTACCGCCTTGCCGGCGTCCCGCTGCTCGACGAGGCGGCGGTGCACGAACTCGATCGCGCCGACGTCAAGGCCGCGGGTGGGCTGTGCTGCGACCAGCACGCTCGGATCCCGCGAGACCTCCCGTGCGATGACCACCTTTTGTTGGTTGCCGCCCGACAATGAGGCGCCGCGCGTCGCGGGCCCTCCACCCCGGACGTCGAACTCCTTGAGCAGTCCGCCGGCCCACTGGAGCCAGCGCCGCGGGTTCAGCCACCCGAACCGCGAAAACGGCTCCTTGCCGTAGTCGTGCAGGGCGAGGTTTTCGGCGAGGTTGAAGTCCAGCACGAGGCCGCGTCGCTGCCGGTCCTCGGGAATGTGACCCATTCCGGCGTCGAGCGCCTGGCGCGCGGATGCGTGGGTCAGGTCCTGGCCGCCGACGCTTATCCGGCCGCCGGTGACCTTCCGGAGGCCGGTCAGGGCGTCGATCAGTTCGCTCTGGCCGTTGCCGTCCACGCCGGCGATGCCGACGATCTCCCCCGCTCTGACGTCGAACGTCACGTCCCGCACAGCCTCCAGTCCGCGGTCATCGTGTACGGAGAGATCCTCGACCTTCAGCAGGAGCTCACCGGGTTGACCCGGCTTCTTGTCGACGCGAAGCAGGACCTCGCGTCCGACCATCGCCCGTGCGAGCCCTGCCTCCGTCGCGCCTTCGCGCGGAATCGTCTCCACCTGCTTGCCTCGCCGCAGGACCGTGATGCGATCTGCGATCTCCAGCACCTCGTTCAGCTTGTGGGTGATGAAGATGATCGAGATTCCCTCTCGCGTGAGCGTTCTCAGGATTTCGAACAGCTCCGCTGCCTCCTGGGGCGTAAGCACGGCGGTCGGCTCGTCGAGGATGACGATGTCGGCATTGCGGTAGAGCGCCTTCATGATCTCCACGCGCTGCTGCTGCCCGACCGTGATGTCCTGAATGCGGGCATGAGGATCGACCGCGAAGCTGAACGTCTTCGCGACGTCGGCAACGCGCTTTTCGGCTGCTGACTCGTCGAGCAGGACGCCCAGGTGGACGGGCTCATTCGCCAGCACGATGTTCTCGGTCACGGTCATGACCGGGATGAGCATGAAGTGTTGGTGCACCATCCCGATCCCGAGCTCGATCGCGTGCTTCGGCGAGGTGATCGACACGGGCTTGCCGTTCAAAAGGATCTGGCCCGAGTCCGCGGTGTACAGCCCGTAGAGGATGCTCATCAGCGTGGACTTGCCGGCTCCGTTCTCGCCCAGCAACGCATGCACTTCGCCGCGACGCAGGTCGAAGTCGATGTGGTCGTTCGCGAGCACCCCGGGAAACTGCTTGGTGATTCCGCGAAGCTCGAGGACGGGAGGCTCGTCCATGCCCGCGGGATTCTATGAAGGGCCGCGACGCCGCGTCGGTTCTACTCTCCGGGAAAAGTGCTTCGCACTTTTCCCGGGCCTCGTTAGACCTTCGCTTCGCTCGGTGTTAAAAGAAGGGCGGGCTCGAAGAGCCCGCCCTTCTTTCGAGAATCCGGACGACCTACTGGCCGCCGACCGTGAGCGGCGGCTTGATCTTGCCGCTGATGATCTGCTTCTTGAGGGTGTTGATCTGCGTGATCCAAGCCTTCTTCAGCTTGGCCTTCTTGCTGAACTTGCCAAGGGCGACTCCGCCGTTCTTCAGGTTGAAGACGAGGTTGCCTCCACCCTTGTAGCCCTTGCCGGTCTTCGCGCCCTTGACGGCCAGGAAGATCCCCTGGTCGACTCTCTTCACCGCACTGGTGAGGATGTGGGGGCCGAGGTACGACTGGTCGACGTCGACGCCGACCGCCCACCTGCCGGCTTCCTTCGCCGCGTCGAGTGCACCGAGGCCACACGGACCGGCAACGCCGAACACGACCTGCGAGCCCGCGTCGAGCTGGTTCTGGGCCACGCTCTTGCACTTGGCCTGGTCGATGAAGTCCTGCGAGTAGCCGATCTGGACCGTCGTCCCTGGAACGCACTTCTGTGCGCCGGCCTTGTACCCGGCGAGGAACGTGTCGACCGGCGGGATCTTGACGCCGCCGACGACGCTGATGTTCTTGTTGCCGCGCGCGGCCGCGACGTGTGCCGCGAGGCAGCCGATCAGGTAGCTGTTCTGCTGCGTCGCGTACGTCAGGCCCTCGATGTTCGAGTGCTTGCGCTTGAACCCGGCGACAGACATGTCGGTGATCGCGAACTTGGTGTTCGGGAACTGGTCGGCCACGTCCTCGGTCGCATCCGCGAGCAGGAAGCCCGCCGAGATCACGATGTTGTAGCCACTCCTCGCGAGCGACGCCATGTTCGGCAGGTAGTCACCTGCGGAACGGGACTCGACGGCGCGGTACTGGATCTTCAGCACCTTGGCTGCCTTCTTCATTCCCGTCAGCTGATTCTGGTTGAACCCCTTGTCGTTGAAACGGCCGACGTCGCTGACCAGCCCAGCCTTGAACGTCGCTTGAGGTGCCGCAGCACCGCTCGCGGCAAAGCCCACCGCCATGAGTACGACGGCGACAAAAGCTGCCAGCCCGAACGGCACCAGTCGATGCTTGCTCAAATCTCTCCTCCTCCTAGAGACCCACCTATTCATCAGGGCCGATGCTAACGCCTGCCGGCCTCTGCCAGGGAAGTAAGACGGCCGCGTGAGCCGTATGGTTAGGCCCCTGACGGGAACCCAAACAATTTCCTTCGACCCCTCGGATCCAGGCTTTCTCACCGATCCCTACCCGGTGCTGAACCGGACTCGGGAGGAGAGCCGGGTCTTCTACGAGCCGAAGCGGGAGCGGTGGTTCGTGACCCGGCACGAAGACGTCCGTACCTGCCTCCGAGACAAGCGGCTCGGTCGCAACTTCCGGCACGTTCTGGCACCCGAGGAGATTGGTGTTCCGCCGCTCGATCCGCGCTGGCAGGCTTTCTGGGATTCCGAGCGTTGGAGTCTCCTCTGGCTCGAGCCTCCCGATCACACTCGCCTACGCAAGCTGGTCGCGGCGGCCTTCACGCCCCGCAGCGTCGAGGCGTTGCGCGAGCCGGCCCACGAGCTTGCCCGTGAGCTCCTCGAGCCGCTCGCCGAGGCGGGTGAGATGGAGCTCCTGTACGACTACGCGCAGCCGTACTCGATCGCCGTCATCTGCAGGATGCTCGGCGTTCCGCTCGATCGTCACCGCGACCTGCTCGACTGGTCGCACCGCATGGTGAAGATGTACGAGTTCGACGTTCCGGACGAAGCGGCAACGGCGGCGAACGATGCCGCGGCCGAGTTCCAGGAGTACGTCCGCGGGTTGATCGGCGAGCGGCGCGCGGACCCTCGTGAGGACATGGTCTCGGCGCTCGTCGAGGCGCGAGTCGACGGCGCACGCCTGTCCGACGACGAGATCGTCAGTACCGTCATCGTGCTGCTCAACGCGGGGCACGAAGCGACGGTCAACACACTCGGGAACGGCACGCTCGCTTTTGCGCGCAATCCGCGCGAGTGGCGACGCGTCGTCGATGGTGACGTCTCGCCGCAGGCGGCGAGCGAAGAGCTGATCAGGTTCGATCCTCCCCTCCAGCTCTTCGAACGCTGGGTCCTGACAGACGACTTTGCGATCGGCAACGTGCCGATCCCGCGGGGCGCGAAGGTTGCGCTGCTGTTCGGATCGGCGAACCGCGATCCGCGCGTCTTCGAACGGCCCGACGAGTTCGACGTCGGCCGGGAGAACGCCGCGCAGCACATCGGGTTCGGCGGCGGCATCCACGTCTGCATCGGAGCGCCGCTCGCGCGCGTCGAGCTGGCGGCGAGCCTAGATGCATTACGGCGCTCGTGGCCCGACTTTCAGCTCGCCGAGGAACCGCGGCGAACCGGCGCGTTCGTCATCTGGGGGCTGGAGGGACTCAGGCTCGCCAGGAACTGACGGCCTGCCCATGTCTTAGAGCGCGATGTGCTCGCTGTCCTCGACGAGCACGCGTCGAGGCTTCGAACCTTCGTAGCCCGAGATGATCCCGCGCCGCTCCAGCATGTCGATCAGACGGCCCGCACGGGTGTAGCCCACTCGTAGCCGCCGCTGGATCAGGGACACCGATGCGGTCTGTGTCTGGACGACGATCTCGATCGCCTTCTCGAGCAGTGGATCCTCGTCCGGGTCGAACTCGCCATCGGCCGCATCGACGTCTTCCGCGAAGACCTCAGGCAGCTCGAGCAGCGACTCGTCGAGCTCCTGCTCACGCTGCTGGCCGCACTGGCTGACGACGAGCGCGATCTCCTCCTCGGAGACATAGGCGCCCTGCACGCGCTGCAGGCGCGAGGTCCCGAGCGGCTTGAAGAGCATGTCGCCCTGGCCGAGCAGGCTCTCCGCGCCGGCCTGGTCGAGGATGACCCGTGAATCGGTCTGCGAGGAGACCGCAAAGGCTATGCGTGAGGGGACGTTCGCCTTGATCATCCCGGTGATGACGTCCACGGAGGGGCGCTGCGTCGCAAGCACGAGGTGGATGCCGACCGCGCGCGACTTCTGCGCGAGCCGGATCACCGCGTCTTCCACGGCCTGCGGCGAAATCATCATCAGGTCTGCGAGCTCGTCGATCACGATCAGGAGATACGGGAGCGCCTGCTCCCCGCGCTGGCGAAGCGTGCGGTTCGCTTCGGGCAGGTTACGCGCGCGCAGGATGGACAGTTTCTCGTAGCGCCGTTCCATCTCGGCCACGACATTCGCGAGTGCCGCTGCGGCCTGCTTCGGGCTCGTCACCACGGGAGCCAGCAGGTGCGGGATCGACTCGTAGAAACCGAGCTCGATTCGCTTCGGGTCGATCAGGATCATGCGCACCTCGTCCGGTGTGGAACGCAACAGCACCGAGGTAAGCAGCGCGTTGATGCAGCCGGACTTGCCCGATCCCGTCGTCCCGGCGATGAGCAGGTGCGGCATGCGTGCGAGATCGGTCCAGACGGCTGACCCCGAGATGTCTTTGCCGAGCCAGACTGCGAGCGGGCTCGCCGTCGCCGGCAGGTCGTCGAAGATGTCGCCGAGGGTCACGAGGTTCGGCGAGAGATTGGGGACTTCGACGCCCACGGCCTGCTTGCCGGGAATCGGAGCGAGGATGCGGATCTCGGTCGTCGCGAGGGCGTAGGAGAGGTCGTCCTTGAGAGCTGCGACCTTCGAGACCTTCGTGCCGGGTGCGAGCTGCAGCTCGTAGCGCGTCACCCGCGGCCCCGAGATCTGGCCGACGATGTTTGCGTCGATGCCGAAGTGCTTCAGGGTCTGGACGAGCGCCGCGGCAGTGCGCTCGGCCACGTCGCTGGAGACTTCGTTCGCAGTCGAGGAGCGGCGGAGGATTGCCCGGTCCGGCAGCGTGTACTCCTCGTGGGCCTCGATCTCGCCGACGTCGAAGAGGCTCGGCTGGTCGGGATCCTCGGTCGAGACCGGCTCGATCAGGAGCGGCGAGGGCTGGTTCTCCCCCACGACGTCAGGGAAGTCGTGCACGACGTCCACCGGCGGTTCGAGTGAGCGCAACGGGATGACGGCAGCGGGCTCGACGTGGTCGTCATCCGGCCGGGCGCGCCGGGCACGATCGTGTGCACGTCGCACGGCATGCCCCGAGCGGCGTACGAGCGCGCCGGCGGAGGCGCCCGAGAGCAGTAGCGCTCCGATCACGAGCGCGAGCACGCCGACGATCGTGGTGCCGGTCGAGCCGACGAGCAAGCCGAAGATCCCCTCGAGGCCACGACCCGTCGCGCCGCCGTGGCTCGCGCCGAGTGCGGCGAGGAGACCGAAGGTCGTGACGGCGAGACCGGTACGGAAGGGCTTCACGTCCACGATCGAGCTGCGCGCCACCATCAACGCGCCGACGACGAGGAAGGCGATCGGCGCGACGTAGGCAGCGGCCCCGATCGTCGCGGTGAAGCCGTCGACGATCCAGCCTCCGGCCATCCCGCCGCTCCAGCCGAGGTAGAGGACCGACGAGAGAAAGATTCCGAGCGCGACCAGCCCGAGGCCGATCAGCTCGGGATGCTGCGTGTTCTTCGTCTTGCTCTTACGCTTCTTCGTACGAACGCGCGCCGGCAGGCGTGGTTTGAGGGTGCGTTTCGGCTTACGACGAGGCGCCATGCGCGCCTGCTTCGCCGCCGAGGCTCCGCTTCCTACGCGATGTGGCTCGTGAACGCGAGTCGAGCGGAACCGCGAAGGCCGGAGGCTAAGGCGCTGCGGAGCAGCCTTAGACGGAGGCGAACTGATGCGGGCGCGGCCGCGTAGCGCCCGTGCACGCACGGAAGGGGACGATGACCCGACGCCAACACAAATGAGAGTGTGCGGGCTTGGCCCGCGCACGTTGAGCGCGAAGCGCCGTACAAGAATCCGGGCGAAAGCGCAGCTTTCGTCCGGAGGTCGTTACCAACCCGCGGGCGGGATGATGTAAACGTGGGCCGCTAGCGGGCCGAAGTTGTCGGTGAAGCCCCGATCGTCGGCTCCGACGACCTGGCCGCCTCCGAACACGACGACCGAACGGCCTGCAATGCCGTCCACCGTGAACTTCGCCTGAAGTGTCGACTCGGTCGTGTTGACGGCTATGACATAGGTTGCGCCGTTCAGGATCCTCGCCGACACCCGCACCGCCGGGACATCCGACGTTACGTTCGCCGCCGGGGCGAGAAGCGCCTGGCTCAGTGCCTTGATCTCGCGGTCCGTGCGGGTGATCTCGTCGCCGATCGGCGCCGACCAGCGGTTCGGGAAGTAGCCGATCGCCGCGGCGCCGCCCGCAATGGCGAGCCACGTCTCGGCTCGAACGGTTGCGGGCGTCGGATCGAGCTGCTTCTCCTCCTTGCACCGATGCTCCATCGGCGCCGTTTCGATCCACTGGAACGTCGGCTTGCCGCCGGACGTGGTGTGCAGCTCGCGCTGCGCGTCCATCACGTCGCCGAACGCCGGCCGGCACCACACCTGCAGGGGATAGAGATCGAAGCCGACGACGTCGGGGATCGACATCAGGAGCGGATACATCCCCTTCCCTTGCGGTAGCGGGGTCGCGAGGCTGTAGAAGTGATTCGTCAGCGTGAGGAAGCTGATGCGGCCCGGGCGCGCCGGCGGAATGCTCTTGTCGAGCTCCTTGCGCGTGACGGTGCTCTGCAGGAACGCATCCCACTCGTCCGGGTAGTACCAGCCGATCACACCCCGGCCGTCGGCGGCGGCGTTCTCCGCGTTCACGATCGAGTAAGCGCGGCCGTCGAGCCGTGACGAGAGGTCGGTGTCGTCCGTGCTGCAGCCGTCGCCCATGAAGAGGTTGATGCCGTCGTCGATGTTGCTCCCGAATCCGTCGGAGCACTGGGCCCACACCGCCGTTGGGAAGAAAGGCCGGTCGTCGACGATGATCTGGCCGCCATTCGTCGCGGCGATGCTTCGGCTTCCCATCGGCTGAGTCGTGATCGACACCGTCGACGTCTGCGCCCTGTTCCACTCGTCGACCGCGTGCAAGTAGACCTGGTACGTCGTCGAGAACTCGAGGCCGGTCAGGACGGTCTGGTGGTCGACGAGGCTGTCGGCGCTCGGCTGCGACCAGATCGTCGCTGCGTCGAGGCCAAACGCAGCCTGCGTCCGTGCGGGCAAGTTCGTCTTCCAGGTGATGCTCGCGCTCGACGACGTGACCGCAACGACCTGCGTGTCGGAGATCGCCAGAGCGTCGAGCGGCGGAGTGGCCGTCTCGGCATAGGAGCGGCCGGTCTGCGGGACGACCTCGAGGGCGGGTGACTTCGGCGACTTCACCTTCGGAGCGGGCTTCGCCGAGGCGGCGAGGATTTGGACGTCAGGAGTCTGCTTCGTCGGCACCCGCGTGAACGGCTTGACGCGGGGTGAGACGTTCGCGACCGGGCTCGCGGCGACCGGACGATTGAGACCCTTTACCCGGACGAGCTTCGGCGGAGCGACGTCAGCGGGCTCCGGTCCAGCGGCAAACGACGCCGCCGGGGCGTGGTGGCCTCGCTGGATCATGAGAGCGATCCAGATTCCGCCGAGCGCGATCAGCGCCAGGGTGAACGTACGCAGCCGCAATTCTCCACTGGATGGCATTACCAGGCTGGTTTCGGCCCGGATAGCCCCTGTCTTTAATTAGGTGCATAGGCGGCGCAAAGCATCCCGAAATAGGTTGATGCTTCGTAAGAGAGAAAGGTCCCAGTCCACGCCGTTCCCAATGCTCCGTGAAGCATTGCCAGCTGCCACCAGCTGTCCGCCTTCGCCGCGTCCACGAAGGCCGGATCGAGCCCCAGGACGCCGTCGAGACTGTCCTCCTGGACGAAGCGCACGATGAGGTCGTCGTACTCGGCGGCCGCGGGATCGAAGCCGTAGGGCCCGTCGGGATCATGAGCGTGCCCGTGGTCGGCGCTCGCGATCAGGGCGACTCGCTTTCCCGAGGCGTCGGCCGCCCGAGCCAGCGCCCGGCCCGCGCGGACGTGGTCCGACAGAGAGAGATCACGCGCGGGGCTCACCACGACCGCAGGCACCTGCGGCTCGGTGCGTCCGCCCATGAACCACAGCGGGATCAGGGCTCCCCAGTCGAGCGGTGCGGTCGCCGCCGAGGGATCGTTCGGGCCGAAGCTCGCGCCGACGACGGGCAGGCCCTCGTCGTGCAGGGCAACGACCGCTTCGGCGGCAAGCTCGACGTCCACCGGGCAGGAGAGCATCACCTCCGGCGCGTCGAACTCGGCCAGCGAGCCCGCGACAGTTCCCGCCAGCACGACCGCGAAGTGGCCCTCGACGTGGACGTTGTGCGGCGTCATGACGATTGTCGCCTCCGGTGCCGCCACGTCGAAACGGCGCCCGAGAGCGGCGAGTGCTTCGTGTGTCTTCTCCGCTCCGGGCACCGGCGCCTCGGGGAGCGTCCCGTGCGGCGCGATCGCGGCGAAGACGAGGCTCACTGCAGCGAGTTGATCCGCTCGACGAGCAGCTCGAGGAACCCGTCCGAGTCGACTTCGACACCGACCAGCGCGTTCGGTTCCCGATCGGTGCGTTGCCACAGGTCGACGACCGTGCGGCCGCGACAGAGCTCCGACTCGGTGTCGATCTCGACGTTGCGCTTCAACGTTCCGACGAGCTCGGGATTCAAGACGTGCGCGACGGCGAGCGCGTCGTGGATCGGCGAGCCGTCGAAGTTGTAGACGCTGCGGTGGAACGTGTCGTAGAAGCGCAGCAATTCCGCGACCATCTCCCCCACCCGGCCGACGAGCCGGCCGATATGAGCCTGTGTGAAGAGCGCCTTGTGCGTGACGTCGAGCCCGATCATCGTGACGTCGATATCGCTCGCGAAGACCCGGGAGGCGGCTTCGGGATCGCACCAGATGTTGAACTCGGCCGCCGGCGTGACGTTCCCCTCTGCGATCGCGCCGCCCATCAGGACGATGCGTTCGGGCCGCGCATCCGGATGGAGGGCCAGCAGCAGCGCAACGTTCGTCAGCGGCCCGACCGGGATCAGCGTTACCGGCCGGTCAGAGTTACGGATCGTCTCTGCGAGGAACTCGACGGCGTGCTGGTCCACCGGCTTGCCCTGCGGCGGCGGCAGATCGGGACCGTCGAGACCCGTCTCGCCGTGAACGTACGCGGCGACGAACTGCTCACGTACGAGCGGCCGGTCCGCGCCTGCGGCGACGGGAACATCTCCTCGTCCTGCGAACTCGAGCACCCGGAGCGCATTCGCCGTCGTCTTGTCGAGCGTCTGATTGCCGGCAACGCTCGTGACGCCGAGCAGCTCGACCTCCGGTGAGGCGAGTGCCAGCAGCAGCGCGATCGCGTCGTCGTGCCCCGGGTCGCAGTCGATGAGGATCGGTGTCGTCACGCGCGCAGTATTGCGTCTACCTCGGCAGCGGTCGGCAATGACGGTTGCGCCCCGAAGCGGGAAGCGGCGAGCGCGCCGGCCGCGCACGCCCGACGAAGCGCGTCCTCGGGATCACGTTCTTCGAGCAGCGAGACCACGAGACACGCGGTGAAGGCGTCTCCTGCGGCAGTTCCGTCGACGGCCTCGACGTGCGGCGGCTTCGCGCGCGTTACTTCCGTCCCCTGCTCGAACAGCACGGCTCCCTCCTCCCCCAGGGTCACCGCGATCAGCGGCTGGTCGCCGACGACCTCGGCCTCGTAGCGATTGACGACCACCAGGTCGGCGTCGATCACGAGCGGTCGTGCAGGCGCGGCGTTGACGCACAGCCACTGTGCCTGGGAGCGCGCTTCCCGGACCGCCTCGTCGGGGATCTCGAGCTGGCAGAGCACGTTGCCGGCGGCGGAGAACCGGCCCACGAGTGCGTTTGCACCGGGCACGACCACGATGACGTTCTCGCCGTCATCGCCTACGAGGATGATCGCCACTCCAGTCGGCGTATCGACTTCTTCGACGTCCAGAGCGACGCCGGCTTCGCGAAGACCGGCGAGCGCTTCGCCTGCATTCGTGTCCTCGCCGACGCAGCCGACCATGCGGACGTGGGCGTCGAGCCTGGCTGCGGCGACGGCCTGGTTCGCTCCCTTGCCGCCCGGTATCCGTTCGAGCCTTCCGCCGCTCACGGTCTCGCCAGGTCGCGGGAGGGACTCGACCCGTGCGACGAGGTCGAGGTTGATCGACCCGACGACGGTTAGTTCAGGCCGCAAGTGCGCGCAGGTCGACCGACGCGCGCTCGAGGTTCTCGCGCAGGTCGAAGAGACCGGCCCAGAGCGATGAGCGATCCGGCACGGCGTCGATCCGCGCCATGTCGGCAAGGCCCTGCAGTGCCCGGACGAGCACCGCGAGCTCGAGGTAGGCCTGCGCGACGCGTGTCGGGTTCGCGGTGACCCCCGCCCGCTTCAGTACCGGCTCCCACTCGAGCAGCTCGCCCGCACCGGGTCCGCCGTACCAGGACCGCCCTTCGGCGTGATCGGACTCGAGCTCGAGCAGATACCGGTCGAGTGGATGGTCGAGCCCCGTCAGCGCGGTCTCGATGCGATCGGCCGCATGACGGAGCGCAGCGTCACGCGCCCCTGCCGTCGACGGATAGGCATCCCCGCGCGCCCAGCGCTCGAGGAGGCGACAGAACGCGAGCGCCGCGGCCTCGCACGCGCCGAGCTGGCTGACGAGCCGTCGCGCCGTTGCCCACTGTGCGGCGTGGTCTTCCAGCACGTCGGCCCAACCGGGCTCCCTGGCGCGAATCGTGGCCATGACTACTAGACCTCTACCACGACCGGGAGGATCATCGGCCTGCGGTGGGTGCGGTCGTAGACGAGTTGTCCGAGTTCATCGTGCAAATGCTCCTGTATGAGCTTGATCTCGATGATCTCGTTGCGCAAGAGGCCGTCGAGAACTTTGTCCGCTTCCTCTTTCAGCTCGTCGAGCAGCTCACCGGAATCGTCGCCGAACCCACGGGCGATCAGCTCGGTCGGCCCGGCTGAGCTTCCGTTCGTCGCCGCCGCGATCGTCGCGACGACGATCAAGACCCCGTCTTCCGACAGCCGTCGGCGGTCTCGGAGTGCGACGTCGTGCACGTCGCCGACGCCGAGCCCGTCCACGAAGGACATGCCGGTCTGGACCTCATCGATCACCTTGACGCCGTCGGGTGACAGCTCGACCACTGTCCCGTTCTCGGCGAGGATGATGTTCGCCGCGGGCACTCCCGCTTCGCGTGCGAGTTGCGCATGCGCTGCAAGCATGCGGAACTCGCCGTGCACGGGCATCACCGCTCTGGGTCGCAACAGGGCCAAAAGGGTTCGGAGCTCCTCCGAGCAGGCATGACCCGAAACGTGAACGGGGGCGATCTCCTGGTGCAGGACCTCCGCCCCGGTCTTCGCGAGCTGGTTGATGGTGTCGTGCACTCGCAGCTCGTTGCCGGGGACGGGCTTCGCCGAGATGATGACCGTGTCGCCGCGCTCGACATGAATCGCGGGATGGTCGTTGTAAGCAATGCGCGTCAGCGCGGAGAGCGGTTCTCCCTGGCTGCCCGTGCAGAGGATGAGCTGTTCGTGCGGCTGGAGATCGTCGAGGTCGACGGGCCGCACGAGCACCCCTTCGGGCACGTCCATGTAGCCCAGGTTGCGGGCGATGTTCGCGTTCTTCCGCATCGAGCGCCCGACGATGCAGACCTTGCGGTTCAGCTCGACGGCGACGTCGACCGCCTGTTGCATGCGGTGGACGTTCGAGGCAAAGGACGAGACGAGGATCCGGCCTTGCCGGAGCGGGAAGATCTGGCGGAAGGCCTCGCCGACGATGCGCTCCGACGGCGTGAAGCCGGGACGCTCGGCGTTCGTCGAGTCGCCGAGCATCAGGTCGACGCCAAGGTTCCCGACCTCGGCGAGGCGGCCGACGTCCGTCTTGAGGCCGTCGACCGGGGTGTGGTCGAGCTTGTAGTCGCCGGTGTGCACGATCCGACCGGCGGGCGTCTCGAGCACGATCGCGACGGAGTCGGGAATGGAGTGCGCCATGCGGATGAACGAGATGCGGAAGGGCCCGATCTCTCTGGGCGGGTCGTCCGGATGCACCTCGCGAAGCTCCGCGGCACGAAGCAGGCCGTGCTCGTCGAGCTTCGACTTCACGAGGCCGAGCGTCAGGCGCGTGGCCCACACCTCGGGAATCGGCACGTCGCGCATGAGGTACGGCAGGGAGCCGACGTGATCCTCGTGACCGTGCGTGAGGACGACCGCCCTGATCTGGTCGGCGTGCTCCCGCAGGTAGCCGAAGTCCGGCAGGACGAGGTCGACGCCGAGGTGCTCGTCGCGCGGGAAGGCGAGCCCGGCATCGACGACGACGATCGAGCCGTCGCACTCGTAGACGGTCATGTTCTTCCCGACCTCGCCGAGGCCCCCGAGGGCGATGATCCTGCAGCTGTCAGCCATCGGGCCCCAGTGTAAGGCGCGGGCTAGGGGGTGCCGGGGGCGTCTAAGCGGGTGGGTCATTTCGACCGATACAGGTCGAATGCGGCCGTCTGGCTCATTCCTGACCACGATCGGGCTCGGCCTGGCCGTGCTCGCGATCTCGCTCGCCAAGCTGTCAGACGTCGCCCACACGGCGTTCGCCCTCTTCCTCGCGGCGGTCATCCTCGTGGAGCTGTTCGAGGAGTCGGACCGCGAGCGCTCGCGCGAGCCGATGCAGTGGGAGCGTTTCCGGCTCGCCGCCGCGATGCAGGTCGGTGCTGTGATCGTCCTCGGGCCGTGGGCGGGCGCACTCGTCGCCGCCGCCGGCGTCGTCGCGGTTGCTCTCTTTCGCGGCCTGCCTGTGCGGAGCATGGTCTTCGATGCGAGCGCCACGGCGATCGCCGCCTGCGCAGGCGGGCTCGCCTTTCAACTCGCCGGCGGTGAGACGGGCAGCCTGCGTCTACTGGACGATCTCATCGCCGTCGTCGCGCTCGGCCTCGCCTACCTCACCGTCCGCACGCTCCTCCTCGACGTCGTCCGCCATCACGAGACCTTCGACCCGCGACTCGTCGCGAGCGCCGGCGAAGTGGGCCTCGGAGCGACGCTCGCTCTGTTGGCGATCGGCCATCCCTGGAACGTCGTCCTGCTCGTCCCGATCGCGATTGCGGTGCAGCAGGTGCAGCAGCGATTGAAGAGCCTCCAGCGGGAGACCCTTCGCGCACTCGAGACGTTTGCGAACATCGTCGACGAGCGCGACCCGTCGACCTACCGTCACTCGCTACGCGTCGCCGGTTACGTCGACGGTCTGGCACGCGCGCTGCAGCTGCCCTACTCCGAGATCGACCGGTTGCGCTGGGCGGGTCGCCTGCACGACCTCGGCAAGGTGGCGGTCGACGCTTCGCTCCTGCGCAAGGAGGGAAGCCTGGATGGCGCCGAGTGGGCTGCGATGCGCCGCCATCCCCGCCTGTCGGCTCGACTGTTGCAGCGGTTCGAGTTCGTGTCTGCGCAGGCGCGCGCCGTCGAGCTTCATCACGAACGCATGGACGGCGCAGGCTACTACGGCGTCGGCGGCGACGATCTCCCGCTCGCGTCGCACTTCCTGATCGTCGCCGACAGCTTCGACGCCATGACGACGGACCGCCCCTACCGCACAGGCCTCTCGCACGAGGCAGCTCTGACGGAGATCGAGCGCAATGCCGGGACGCAGTTCCACCCCACGGTCGCAAGAGCCTTTGTCGCGGTCCAGCGCGGCGTCGACCCATCCACCGTACTCTCCGCCGCCGAGCTGAACGAGCTCCGCGGTGCTTCGACGCCGTACATGATCGACCTCGCTGGGCCAGGAGAGCTGAAGGAACGACCCGAGCTGCTCGCGTTCGGCGGCGTGGTCGTCGCGCTCGCGGGTCTCGGATTTGCGCAGAACTGGCTCGCTGTTGCTGGCGGGGTCATCGCTCTCATGGGGTTGGCCCTGCGCGCACTCATGCAGGTGCGTGCAGAGCGGGTCGCCGCTGCGTTGCATCGTGCGCTCGGCACGGGCGACGAGCGTGAACGCGCGTTCGCGCGTCTGGCCGACACTGTCGGGCGGGCGTGGACGCATGATTGGATCGGTCTCGTTTCCTGGGACGAAGACGGGCTCGGCGGGACCGTCGAGCACGCTCGCGGTGACGACCCTCCGTCCGTCGGGACTCTCACCGGTTGGCTCGTGCGCGAGGCGGAATCCGGGCGCGATGCCATCGTCGCCGCGGGTATCGAGCTCGGTCGGGACGGGATCGTCGCGGCCCTGCCGCTCCGGCGCGACAACAGCGCGCTCGTCGGCTTCCTCGTCGTTGCGGCGCCGAAGCTGCCGCGGCGTCACGTTGAGCTCGCGCTCCTCGACTCGCTCGACGAGCTCGGGCTCGCCCTGGCCGACCGACCGCAGCTAGGCGGTGACGGGCGTCATGATTCCGAGCCGCTCGAGACAGGCTCGGACGGCCGCGATCTCGCTCTCGTTCGCCGGGACGAGCGGTAAGCGCAGACCACCCACCTCATGGCCGAGCAGGTTCAGCGCGGCCTTGATAGCGATGGGATTTCCCTGCACCTTGAGCAGTTCGTACGACGGAGCGAGCTCGCCGTCGATGCGTTTGGCTTCGTCCGCATCCCCTCCGCGATAGGCAGTGACCATCGCCTTCACGCGGGGCCCGACCACGTGCGTATGCACGCAGACGCCGCCGATCGCGCCGAGCTCGAGGAACGGGTAGATCAGGTTGTCATCGCCGGCGTAGAGGTCGAGACCTGACTCTTCGGCGATCCGTTTCGCCTGGGCAAGGTCATCGTTCGCCTGCTTGACGGCCCTGACTGTCGGGATCTCCGCCAGCTCGATGATCGTTTCCGGCTCGATGTTGATGGCGACCCGACCCGGAATGTTGTAGACGACGATCGGGCGGTCGCTCTCGGCCGCGATCGCCTTGAAGTGCTCGACGATTCCCCGCTGCGGCGGCTTGTTGTAGTACGGCGTCACGATCAGGAAGCCGTCGACGCCGATCTCGTGCGCTGCGCGGGTCAGGTGGATCGAATGCGCAGTCGAGTACGTGCCCGTTCCGGCGACCACCGTCGCGCTCCCACCGAGCGCGTCGATCGCGACGCGGAAGAGCTCGAGTCGCTCGCCGTCGGAGAGGGTGGGGCTCTCCCCTGTGGTCCCCGCAACGACGATCCCGTCAGAGCCATTCTCGACGAGGTGCTGCGCAAGCTCGCGAAATCGTTCGTAGTCGATCGCGCCGTCGTCCTTGAAAGGCGTGACGATCGCAGTCAGAACCTCGCCCAGCACGGCCACTAGTCTACTCGCGTGCCACCGACGATCAGAGATGCGCGGGCAGCGGATGCCGCTGCGATCGCAGAGCTGCTCGAGGAGCTCGGCTATCCCGCAACGGGGGCCGCTGTTACCTCACGTCTGGAACGGCTCGTGATCGTCGGCGACCGGGTCATCGTCGCTGACGCGGACGGGGAAGTGGTCGGTCTCGCCCACCTCCACGTGTCCCCGACGATCGAGCACGAACGCCCGGCCGGGAAGCTCGGTGCGCTCGTCGTCGCGGAGTCGCACCGCGGCCGGGGTATCGGCCGGCTACTGGTCGAAGCGGCCGAGGAGGAGGCGACGGCGCGAGGTTGCGGCATCTTCTTCGTGACGACGGCGGAACACCGGGACGATGCGCACGCGTTCTACGAGAGCCTGGGTCTCGAACGGACCGGTCGGCGTTACGGCCGCACGCTGAGCCAGTAGTCGACCCATTCTTCGCGGGTTGCGCCGACTCGGTCGTAGACGCGCTGTGCGCGCGCGTTGTTGTGGGCCGTCTGCCAGCCGAGCCTTGCTGCACCATGCTGCCGGCACTCGTCCAGGCACGCGGCGATCAGTCGATCCGCAATGCCCGTTCCGCGCGCGTCTGGGGCAACGAAAAGGTCGTGCATGATCCCGACGCGCGCGGCGCTCAGCGTGTCCCAGCTCCAGTAGACCGTCGCGAAGCCGACCGCGGTGCCGGCGTCGTTGCGTGCGATCAGCTGGATGCCCTCCCGATCCGGGTCTGCGATCAGAGCCCGCGAGACGGCGACGAGGTCCTCGTCGGCCGGTGAGACCTCGTAGAAGTCGCAATACGCACGGATGAGCGGCAGGAGCTCCGTCAGGTCTGCGGGCGTCGCACGGGAGATCGTCAGAGCAGCGTGTCCAGTCCGACGGTCAGCCCGGGCCGCAGCGTGTCGAGCCGCTCGAGGGCAAGGAGAACGCCCGGAACGAACGCCTCCCGTGAGAACGTGTCGTGGCGGATCGTCAGGAGCTGGCCCTCGCCGCCGAAGAGCACCTCCTGATGCGCGACGAGCCCCGGTAGGCGCACCGAGTGAATTGTCGGCTCGCCGCCGATCAGGCGCGCCGTCGCTTTAGCCGTCCCGGACGGGGCGTCCTTCTTGGCCTCGTTGTGGAGCTCGATGATCTCGGCACGCGGCATGTGTCGCGCAGCCTCTTCCGCGAAGCGCATCATCAGCACCGCGCCGAGCGCAAAGTTCGGCGCGTGGAAGCAGGCGAGCCCCCGCTCCCGCGCGAGTGCGTCGACCTTGCTCTGGTCGAAGCTCGACGTGCCGATCACGCACGGGACTCCACGCGCGAGCGCCGCACTCACGTTCGCCTCGACCGCGTCGGGCGTCGTGAAGTCGATCATCACCTCGGCCGCGTCGAGGTCGACGAGCTCGTGGCCGGCCTGCTCCAAGGCCGGGGCTAGAACCTGACCGACTTTGCCGTCCCGCCCGTAGAGGGTGACCTTCATCTACCGAGCGAAGCGATGGTAGTAACCCGGCCCGCGGAAAATGCGCAGCATTTTTCGCGGAAACTCACGCGGCGCGAGCTAGCACGCCGGGGTTGATCCGCCGTGCCGCGCTACGAAAGACGCGCTCGCTGGGGCCGATGCCGGAGATCGACAGCTTCTCCGGTGTGAACAGGAGCCCGGCGAGCTCTGCGACCTCGTCCGCCTCGACCGCCTCGAGCTCCGCGATGATCCGGTCGAAGGAGAGCAGCTCACTGTCGGTGATCAGCGACTTCCCGAGCCTGCTCATTCGGTTCGCCGTCGACTCCATCGAGAGCATGATCCGTCCTTTGAGGTTCTCCTTCGCGCGGGCGATCTCTTCTGCTCGCACGTTGCCGGCGGCGATGTCAGCCAACTGCTCGGCTGCGATGTCCAGGCAGGGCCCGAGGTTCTCGGCACGAGTGCCGACGTAAATCCCGACCAGTCCGGTGTCGGTGTACTGCGAGGCGAACGAGTAGACGGAGTAGGCCATGCCGCGTTTCTCGCGGATCTCCTGGAAGAGTCGCGAGGATGCAGAGCCGCCGAGGATCGCATCGAGGATCGAAGCGGCGAAGCGACGCCGGTCGGAGCGCGCGATTCCGGGTGCGCCCAGGCAGACGTGGTACTGCTCGGTGTCCTTCTTGGCGAAGCGAAAGCCTGGCGGCGGCGCCTTGACGAGCGGCCGCCGGACACGCGGCCCTCCCGCAGGCGGGCGCTGTTGGCTTTGCGCCCGCTGCAGCATGCGGAGGAACTTGTTGTGCTCGATGTTGCCTGCGGCCGCGATCACGACGTTTCCGCCGGCGTACATCTGTCGGTGATAGGTCGAGAGGACGCGCTTCGTCACCGAGGAGATCACGTCGGCGGTTCCGATCACCGGCCGACCGAGTGCGTGGCGGCCGAAGACCGCTTCGGAGAAGAGGTCGTGCACGAGCTCCTGCGGCGTGTCCTCGTACATCGCGATCTCCTCGAGCACTACCGCGCGCTCGGAGTCGAGGTCGCCGAAGCTCGGGGCGAACACCATGTCCGTCATGACGTCGAGCGCGGTCTGCACCTGCCCATCGGGGACGCGCGCGTAGACCATCGTGTGCTCCCTCGAGGTCGCGGCGTTCAGCTCGCCGCCGAGGCCGTCGAAGATCTCGGCGATCTGCTGTGCCGTGTAGGCGTGGGAGCCCTTGAAGAGGAGATGCTCGATGAAATGCGAGGCGCCGGCCTTCGCGTCGGTCTCGTCCCGCGAGCCGGCGCCGATCCAGAAGCCGAGGGCGACCGAGCGGACATTCGGGATCCGTTCCGAGATGACTCGCTCGCCCGAGTCGAGCTCGGAGAGGACGTATTTCTGCACGTGCGCATTATCCCGGCCAGCCGAGACGGCCGCCTCCCCCGCTGATTTACCGGGCTACCCGATGCAGAACGGGTTCCCTTCGGGGTCTCGCAGGATCGTGAGAGTGAGGTTCGCGCCCTCCTTCGTCTCGACCACCGATGCGCCCGCCCGCTCGAGCCGTTCGACCTCCGCCTCCCGATCGTCGGTGCCGAAGTCCAGGTGGATCGGATAGCTCGCGGGCCGCGACCTCTCCCGCCGCTGAAAGAGGAACCGCGGTCTGCCGCCGCCCGGGGGCCTGGTGGCGTAGACACCGCTGAGCTCCCGCTCGTCGACGCCTGCGTCACGCAGCTGCTGCAGGAAGCCCTCGTCGGTCTCCTCCTCGGGCCAGCCGAGCGCCTTCGCCCAGAACGCGCCGAGCTGCCGCGGTTCCGCACAGGAGAAGGTGACGTTGCCGATGTAGCGATGCGGCGGCGTCTTCGGCGGTGACTGGATGCAGAAGCCGTTTCCTTCCGGGTCCCGCATCACCGTCCACGTCTCCGAGAAGCTGCCGATGCTGTCGGATCTCGTCTCGACGAACTGGCCGCCGAGCTGGAGGATCCGGTTGAGCTCCGCTTCTCGGTCCGGAACGTTGACGTCGACGTGGATCGGCACCTCGATGGTCTCGGACTTCTCCATTCGGTTGAAGAGGAGGCGCGTCCCTTCGCCTCGCGGATCGGTCGCGATCCAGCTGTCACCCGCGGGAGCAGCCTTGTAGTCGAGGAGCGCTCCCCAGAACCCCGCGAGGCGTTCGGGATCGCTGCAGGAGAACGTGATGCTGAGAAGCCGAAGCATGTCTCCCGCCGCGCCGGCTAACCGACGCAGAAGGGATTTCCTTCCGGATCGCGCAGGATCGTGAACGTCAAGTTGGTCCCTTGCTTCGTCTCGACGACGGAAGCGCCGGCCTGCACGAGCCGTTCGACCTCCGTCTCGCGATCATCCGTGGCGAAGTCGAGATGCATCGGGTACGACTCGGGCCTGGACTTCTCGCGCCGGTGAAAGTAGAAGCGCGGCCGGGTCCCGTCCGGCGCTTTCACCACGTGGAAGCCGCTGATGTCAGGCTCACCCACCCCTGCGGCTCGGAAAATCTGGAAAATGGATTCGTCGATCTCCTCGTCGGGCCAGCCGAGCGCAAGCGCCCAGAAGCGCCCCAGCTCTCGAGGGTCGGCACAGGCGAACGTGACGTTCCAGATGTGCGGGCGATCCGTGTTCGGCGGGTCCTCCAGGCAGAAGCCGTTTCCCTCAGGGTCGCGCATGATCGTGGTGCTGTCTCCGAGCTCACCGATTTCGAACGACTTCGTCACGACCAGGCTGCCGCCGAGTTGAAGCACGCGGTCGAGCGCGGCCTCGCGGTCAGGCACGTTGAGATCGAGGTGGATCGGCACCTCGATCGTCGCCGACTTGGCCAGCTTGTTGAAGAGCAGCGTCACGTCTTCGCCGCGGGGATCGGTGGCAAGCCAACTGCTCCCCGCGGCAGCTCGCTCGTACCCGAGGAGCGCCGCCCAGAACTCCGAGACGCGCCCCGGGTCGTCGCAGGAGAAGGTGACGTGCTGCAACTGAAGCACGAGTCCATCCTAAGCCGGAGCCGCGTGCGAGCGCCCGCCCCCACCCTCAGGGCGGGGTCAACACCCGCCACCCTCGCGGTCGACGATACCGGCGGATTGCTCGCGCGTCTGCGCCGACTTGGCGCCGGCTCCGTCTCCCCGCGTTTAGCGCGTAGTCGGACACGCTTAGTAACGACGAGGGCGGCCTCCCGGCCGCCCTCGCTACGTCTGCTTGTCGGTCCGAGCCTAACTGCGCTCGCGGTCCCGCCCACGGCCGCCGCCGCCACCGCCGCGGCCGCCACGACCACCGCGTCCGCCGTCGCGCGGCGGGCGGTCCTCGCTCGGCTCACGCGGCGGAGCGTCCTTCGCACGCTCGATCAGCTCTTCGGGACTGACCGTGTTGCCGTTCTCGTGCTTCTGGATCAACTTGAGGCCGATCCGGCCGCGAGCCTTGTCGACCTCCTGCACGCGCACGTCGAGGATGTCGCCGCGATTGATGACGTCCTCGATGTGACCGACACGGCCCGGCCCGACGTTCGAGACGTGGAGCAAGCCGTCCGTACCCTTCTTGAGCTCGACGAACGCGCCGAATTGCGTCGTCTTGACGACCTTCGCATTGAGAAACTCGTCTCCGACCTCGGGCTCCTTCGTCAGGGCTTCGACGGCTGCGATCGCCGACGCGGCCTTCTGTCCGTCGGTCGCGTAGATGAGGATCGTCCCGTCCTCCTCGATGTCGATCTGCACTTCGTGGTCGGCTTCGAGGCCGCGGATCGTCTCGCCGCCCTTGCCGATCACCATGCCGATCTTCTCGGGGTCGATCTTCACGGTCGAGATGCGCGGTGCGTTCTCGTTCAGCTCGGTGCGCACCTCCGGAATCGCCTCGAGCATCTTGTCGAGGATGATCTCGCGCGCCCGCTTGGCCTGCTCGAGCGCCGCCTGCATGATCTCCCGCGTAACGCCGGTGATCTTGATGTCCATCTGCAGGCCGGTGATGCCCTCGCGCGTTCCGGCGACTTTGAAGTCCATGTCACCGAGATGGTCCTCGGCGCCCTGGATGTCGGTGAGGATGACGTAGTCGTCGCCCTCTTTGACGAGGCCCATCGCGATGCCGGACACCGGTGCCTTGATCGGCACCCCTGCATCCATGAGCGCGAGGGTCGAGCCGCAGACCGAGCCCATCGACGACGAGCCGTTCGACTCGAGCGTCTCGGACACGATGCGGATGGTGTAGGGGAACTCGTCCGTCGGCGGGATCACCGGCTCGAGCGAGCGCTGCGCGAGCGCACCGTGACCGATGTCACGACGCTTCGGGCCTCGCATGAAGCCGGTCTCCCCGACCGAGTAGGGCGGGAAGTTGTAGTGGTGCATGAAGCGGCGGTCGCTCTCGAGCGAGAGGTCGTCGATCCGCTGGCCTTCCTTCGCGGTACCGAGCGTCAGCAGCGACATGATCTGCGTCTGACCGCGCGTGAAGAGACCCGAGCCGTGCACGCGGGGTGAGACTCCCACCTCGCACTCGATCGGCCTGATCTCCTCGGGGCTTCGGCCATCGGGGCGGTGCTTGTCGACCGCGATCTTGCGGCGCACGAGCTCCTTGTACACCGCCTCTGCTGACTTCTTGACGTAGCTCTTCGTGATCGAGTCCTTCACGACAGGCGCCTCACCGTCGCCGGCCAAAGGGCCGACCGGGAACGGCAGCTTGACCGTGTCGATGATGCGATCGAAGAGGAGCTGGCGCTTCGCCGACTTGAGCTCCTTCGAGTCCTGCTCTGCGTCGGTGAGCGCCCGCAGATCGCTCTCGAACTGCTCACGTACCGGCTGCAGGACGAGCTCGAGCCGGATCCGCTCGAGCAGTGCGGCCAGGCTCATCTTCCGCTGCACCTGCCGGAGGACGTCCTCCTCGGTCGAGTCCATGCTCAGCTCGCCGAGCACCTCTTCGGTCACGAGGTCCGCAGCACGCAGGCCGTCGAAGCTGATCCGCTCACGGATCTTGTCGCCGAACTCCTGCTCGACTTCCTGCGTCACGCTGTCGTCGAGCCACTTAGCCTTGCCGGCCTGACGCTGGAGATCGATCTGCGCGTCGCACAGCTTTCTGATCTCGTCGTGCGCAAGATCGAGGGCCTCGAGGAGCTTCTCCTCGGAGACCTGGTTCGCGCCGGCCTCGACCATCGTGAGCGCGTCGGGCGTGCCGACGACGATCAGGTCGAGCTCCTTGTGCTCCTCGACTTCGGGAAGCGTCGGATTGACGACGAGCTCGCCGTCGATGATCGCAATGCGTACGGCCCCGACCGGGCCGAGGAACGGCATCGGCGAGAGCATTAGCGCCGCGGAGGCGCCGTTGATGCAGAGAATGTCGTGCGCGGTGATCAGGTCGGCGCTCAGCACCGTGCAGATCACCTGCGTCTCGTTCTTGTAGCCCTTCGGCCACAGGGGCCGAATCGGCCGGTCGATCATGCGTGCCGTCAGGATGGCCCGCTCGGTCGGCCGCCCTTCACGCTTGAAAAAGCCGCCCGGGATTTTTCCGGCCGCGTACATCCGCTCTTCGACGTCGACAGTGAGCGGGAAGAAATCCGCGCCCTCGCGCGGCTCCATCCGTCCCTGCGCGGTCGCGAGCACCATCGTGTCACCGGAGCGAACGATGACGGACCCGTCCGCCTGCTTCGCCAGCTTTCCGGTCTCGAACGTGATTTCGCGCCCGCCGATCGTCACGCTGACGTCGGCTCGGCGTTCGGTGGCAATTGCCATCAGTTGTCCTCCACTCTGCTTTGTCGAGAGTGGGGATTTGAGTCAACCCCGCCTGCGAACCGCTTCGGAGCTCGCTCAAATCTCCACTCTCGTTCTTTGTTCCCGTGCCAGACTTCAGTCTGGCTTGGGCGAACATTTCCGGGGCTACCTGCGCAGCCCCAGTTCCTTGATCAGTGCCCGATATCCCTCCAGGTCGTGCTTCTGGAGATACGTGAGAAAACGGCGGCGGCGGCCCACGAGCTTGAGCAGCCCACGCCGCGAATAGTGGTCCTTCGGATGCGCACGGAGGTGTTCGGTCAGGTCGTTGATCCGCTTCGTGAGCAATGCGACCTGCACCTTCGTCGACCCCGTGTCTTCCTTGCTCGCCCCGTGATGCTGGACGATCTCTTGCTTGACTTCCTTCGTTAGGCCCATTTCACCTCCGTTGTCGTCAGTCCCAGCAATCCGCCGGAAGTAGGCGGAAAGCCGCGGCTGCGGTCGGCGGACAGGGTAGCAATGATCTACTTCAGGAGGAGCTTGCCGAGCCGGCGCTGGGCGACGTAGAGACCGCCGCTGCCGAGCGCCGTCAGATAGGCGACGCTCACGAGCTGAGCCCACCCCACCGTCCCGAGAGTGAGCGCGCGCAGGAGCTCGGTCGCGTGGTAGAGAGGCGAGAACCGGACTATCCACTGGGCTGCCGGCGGATAGGTCGAGATCGGGAAGAAGGTCGCCGAGAAGAGAAACATCGGCAGCTGGACGAGCGCGATCAGCTCGAAGTCCTGCCACGTGCGCATGAACGTCGTCGCAGCGACGCCGATACCGGCGAACGCGAAACCGATCAACACGGCGCCGGGGAGCGCGAAGACGCCCCAGCCCGATTCGATCAACCCGAGCACGCCTGCGACCGCCATGAAAGAGACGGCGTAGAGGAACCCGCGGAAGAGCGCCCACGCTGTCTCACCGACCGCGATGTCTGCCGGTCCGATCGGCGTCGAGAGGACCGCGTCGTACGTCTTGATGTACTTGAGCTTCCAGAACACGTTCGTCGCGTCGTAGATGGCGCCGTTCATGGCCGCGGAGGCAAGGAGTGCCGGTGCCACGTAGCTGGCGTAGGAGATGAGCTGACCATCGGGGCCTGGCACCTTTCCGACGAAGTGCCCGAGGCCGATCCCGAGTGAGAAGAGATAGAAGAGCGGCTCGAAGACGCCTGAGAAGATGACCAACCACGCCCGGCGGTAGACCATGAGATTCCGCTCGAAGAGCAGGCGCCCTCGGCTGCCGGCAAACGCGATCGATGTCACTTGAGGAGCCTCTGCGCGTAGGTGCGCTCTGCGCACAGGAAACCGATCACCACGAAGAGCATGAGGTACGCGCTGTGACCAAGGACTCTCAGCCAGTCGACGTCGCCGAGCGTGAACATGCGACAGAGCTCGACGCCGTTCCAGAGCGGCGTCGCGTAGGCCAGCCACTCGAGTGCCTGAGGCAGTTGCGACACCGGGAAGAACGTTCCAGAGAAGAGAAACATGGGGATGACGATGAAGCGGTTGACCGGAACGAAGGCAGCGTCGTTGTCACGCGTCGCCGCGTACGCCGCGAACGGGGTCGTGAAGGCAGCACCGAGCAGCACCGCTGCGGGCAACGCCAGGATGCCGTACGGCGAGTCGACTCCCCCGAACGCTGCGATCACCGCGAGGTAGACAGCACTGGTGGTCGCGACGCGCGCTGTCATCCAGAGCTGATGCCCCAGCACGATGTCCCGCGTCCCAAGCGGAGTCGCGAGCATCGCGAAGTACTGTCGCGTCCACTTGATCGATCCCATCACGGGCCACGACGCCTCACCCGAAGCCACGGTCATCGCCGTCGCCGCGAGCAGCCCCGGCGCGACGAAGTCGATGTACGGAACACCGAGGGATGCGCCGGAGGACTTGTTCACGAGCGTGCCGAGCCCGATCCCGAGAGCGCCGAGGTAGAAGACGGGGTTGACGACGCTCGTGATCGCCGTGGCGCGCCATACGCGCCGGTACTGCATCAGCCAGTACTCGAAGACGCGGAGTGGCAGCGCGAGACTGCTCAATCGTCCACCAGGGTTCGGCCGGTGAGATGGAGGAAGACGTCCTCGAGCGTAGAGCGGCGGACCAGGACGCTCTCGGGCTGGAGGTCGAGTTCGTGCACGTGCGAGGCGGTGGCGTCGCCGTCGTCGGTGTAGAGCAACAGCCGGTCCGGCAGTGCTTCGAGCCGGCGCACGAAACCGTCCAGACGTGGCTCGAGATCGGTCGCCACCTCTTCAGGCCGGTTCTCTACGCGGAAGCGAAGCTCGACCACCTCGCGCGTGGAGTAGCGGCGGATGAGCTCCTGCGGCGAGCCCTCGGCGGCGATCTTGCCCTTGTCCATGACGACCAGGCGGTCACAGAGCTGCTCGGCTTCGTCCATGTAGTGCGTCGTGAGGATCTGCGTGACGCCGCGCTGCTTCAACCGGAAGAGCCGGTCCCAGACGGTGTGGCGCGCTTGCGGATCGAGCCCGGTCGTGGGCTCGTCGAGCAAGAGCACCTCCGGGTCGTTCACGAGCGACCGGGCGATCGTCAGCCGTCGCTTCATCCCGCCCGACAGCGGCTCGACCCTGTCGTTCGCGCGTTCGCCGAGCTGGACGAAGTCGATGAGCTCATCCGCCCGCCGGCCTAGGTCGCTCCGAGGCAGGCCGAAATAGCGGCCGTAGATGATGATGTTCTCTCGGACCGTCAGCTCCATGTCCAGCGTGTCCTGCTGCGGTACGACGCCGAGCCTCGCGCGAATGTCCGCGCCGTTCGTCACCGGATCCAGGCCGATGATGCGGAGCGTTCCCGCCGACGGCGGCGAGACGCACCCGATCATTCGCATCGTCGACGTCTTTCCGGCTCCGTTCGGTCCAAGAAAGCCGAAGGCCTCACCTCGCTCGACGTCGAAGTCGACGCCGTCTACGGCCACGAGCTCGCCAAAACGCTTGATCAGCCCGCGGGCGTGCACCAGCGGCAGCGCTGCGCCTGCATCCACCACACCTTCAACCTACCGACGGCAGCGGGCACGAGCGCGATAGCTTCTGGTCGCGATGCAAGCGGCTGTAGCGGGCGGCCATCCGGCGACGGTGGCTGCGGGGATTGAGATGTTGGAGGCCGGTGGCACCGCGGCCGATGCTGCGGTGGCAGCGTCACTAGCAGCGTGCGTCGCCGAGACGGTCATGACGGGACTACTCGGCGGCGGCCACGCCGTCTACTTCGACCACGCCACCGGTCGCGTCCACAATCTCGACTGTTTTGTCGCTGTGCCCGGGTTGGGAGAAGAGCCGCGGCACGCAGAGCTGATCCACCTCGACGTCCCGTTCGGCGCCGAGCTCGTCCACTACGCCGTCGGCGCGGCATCCTGCGCGGTCCCCGGATTGCCTGCCGGTCTCGTGGCTCTTTCGCGGGAGCACGGGCGGCTGCCCTGGCACCAGCTCGTGGAGCCGGCGGCTCGCCTTGCTCGGGATGGCGTGAATTTTCCGACGGCGCACGCCGCCTGTCTCGCCATGCTCGCCCCTGTGATGACGATGAACGAGGGCGCCGAGATCTACGCGCCACACGGGGAGTTGTTACAGGCGGGTGGGCAGCTCGAGCAACCCGGGCTGGCCGGCGTGCTCGACGAGCTGGCCTCCGATCCTGCGACGCTCTACCGAGGCTCGCTCGCGAAAGAGCTCCTTGCACTTTCGTCCGAGCGCGGCGGACTGCTCACTGCGGCAGACCTCGCGGCGTACGAGCCGCGCTGGGACGATCCGGTGGAAGTCGCCTATCGCACGTGGCGCATCTCGACGCGCGGAGGTTTGTCGGGCATGCTCGAGACGATCCCGCGTCTCCCCCAACTGCAAGGTCTCGACGAGACCGAGCGAGTGCTCGCGCTCATCGACGTCTTCGCGAGCGCTGTCGAGGTGGACGGTGACACGACGAACGTCAGCGTGGTCGACCGGGACGGAAACGCGTGTGTCGTCACGTCGAGCCTCGGTCTCGGCTCGGGCGACTTCCTGCCCGGACGCGATCTACACCTGAACAGCATGCTCGGCGAGGCAGATCTGCTCCGTGGGGAGCTCGTCCCGGGCTCGAGGATGCAGAGCATGATGGCGCCCTTGCTGGCATTTGACGAGCAGGGGCTCGCGCTCGCCGGTGGCGCGGCGGGTGGCACTCGGCTGCGCACCGCTCTGCTTGGTGTTGTCGCGAGCATTCTCGACGAGGACCGGTCGGCTGCCGCCGCCGTTGAACGGCCGCGGTTCCATCCCGCCCCAAGCGTCGTTCATGCCGAGCCCGGCGTCGACGCCACGGCGCTCGACGAACTCGAAGCCCGCGGCCGCACCGTTCGGCGCTGGCCGGCACCTCACCACTATTTCGGCGGCGTCAGCGTCGTCAGCCGTGCCGGCGCGGCAGCCGATCCGCGTCGAAGTGGCGCGGCGAGAGTGCTTCGCTAAGGGAGTCGACGGGGCCGGCGGCGACCCAGCCGACATACCCGCAGTCCGGACAACCGGGGTTCGCGCGAACCGTTCCCCCGCCCGTCGGTTTTGCGTAGACCGCGCCACACTCGAGACAGCACACGCTTTCGAGCACCGTGAGGTTCAACGATTCGTCTCCCGAGTCCGACTCCACGTGCAAAGAAGACTCCGCTCTTTGCGGAAACTTGCGTACCGCTCCTGCCGGGACTCTTACTGTTCGAAAGACGTACTGGTTTGGTCGACCGGGACGCGCACCGCCAGCCAGGCGGTTCCACCGCATTCCGGGCAACCGTCCCCTGAGGGAGCTGTCCCTCCAGCCTGCGCGGGTTCGTAGAGGCAGTGGCAGGCGGCGCAACGGACGAGCTCGGCCGCTTCGGGTTCGATCTGCACGTTCACAGAAATGCCGACGGCGGACGAAACCTGTCCCGCGCTCACGCCGGTCGTTCGGCGGCCCGTGTCTCGGCAACGTCGCGCGTGATCTGACCCACGAGCTCCTCCTCGCTGCCGAACGCCCGCTCGTCCCGTAGGCGCTGCCACAGCTCGACGATGAGGCGCTGCCCGTAGAGATCGCCTTCGAAGTCGAGGAGATGCGGCTCGATCCGGCGCTCGTCGCCGCCGTAGTGCGGGTTGACGCCGATCGAGATCGCGGCGCGGTGGCCGAGCGCAGACCCCGCATAGATGCCATAGGCAGGGACGAGGACGTCTGGAGCGACGGCGAGGTTGGCCGTCGGATACCCGAGCGTTCCGCCCCGCTGGTCGCCGAGCACGACGGTGCCGTCGATCTCGGCCGGGCGACCGAGGAGCCGTGCCGCCGCCACGACGTCGCCCTCCCGTAGCAGGCTCCGGATCGCAGTCGAGGAGACCCCGGGAACCACGGGCACCGTGCGAACGTCGAAGCCGAGCTCCGCCAGCAGGCCCGGGTCGCCTGCCGCGCCCCGGCCGAAGCGGAAGTTCTCGCCGACCACGATCACCTCCGCGCCGATCCTTCGGAGGATGATGTCGCAGAAATCCGACGCCTCGCGCCCCGCAAGCTCAGGAGTGAAGTCGACGACGAGCACCTCGTCGACACCGGCGTCCTCCAGCAACTCGAGGCGCCGCTCGAGCGTGGAAAGCAGCTCCACGTGGTTGCCGAGCACGAGCCGAGGGTGCGGCCAGAACGTGACAACCGTGACCGGCCTTCCCGCGCCGAAGGCAGTCTCGAGCACGCGTCGATGGCCGAGATGCACTCCGTCGAAGCTGCCGACGGCGGCGACGCAACGGTCGGACTCGAGCTCTTCCGGGCGCCGCGCGACCTTCACAGCCGGGCCAGCGCTTCATCGGCCGCCATGAACCGGTCGGGGTCGGCCTCGTCGACCGAGAAGGGACCGATCTCCGTGCGGCGGAGCGTCCGGCAATGTCCACCCAGTGCGTCGGCGATCGCCCGCACGTAGGTGCCCGAGCTGACCCGGAGATCGAGCTGGACCTCCTCTCCCGTATACGTGATGACCTCGAGCGCATCCACCCGCGATCGACGGAGCGGCATCTCGACCTCGACGCCGCGCCGCGCGAGCTTGTAGGCACGCTCACCGCCGATCTTCACCGCAGAGACAGCGGGAATCGGCAGCTCCACATCACCGCGGAGGCGAGCGAGCCCCGCCCACAGCTCCTCCTGGTCCGGTACCGCCCGCTGCTCGACGACCTCGCCCTCCAGGTCTCCGGTCGACGTGCGCGCCGTGAGGTCGATGTTCGTGAGGTAGCGCTTGTCCAGGCCTACGAAGCATTGGGCAATCTTAGTTGCCGATCCAGACAACAAGAGCAACAGACCTGTGGCGAATGGGTCAAGAGTTCCCGCGTGTCCGGTACGGGCACCTGTCTTTCGGCGCAGTGCGGCGACGATCGCAAAGGACGTAGGCCCCGCCGGCTTGTCGACGAGGACGATGCCGGCCGGGTTAAGCGCGCGAGGAGGCAAGGAACTCCCGACGCACGAAGTCCGTGATGTCCTCGATGGAGTCCTCGCTCGAGAAGCCCGCCGCCTGGCGGTGGCCGCCCCCTCCCGACTTGCGGGCGATCGCGGACACGTCGAGCTCGTCGATGCTTGCGCGCAGGCTCACCCGCCGCGACGGACCATCCTGGCGTGGCGGTTCTCGGATCAGCACTGCCATGTCAGCGCCCTCGACCGCCCGGAGGAAGTCGATGATCCCTTCCGAGTAAGGCTCGGCAGCGCCGACCTCCGCGAAATCGGTTCGGAGTAGATACGAGACTACGATTCGGCCGCCTTCGTAGACGTTCGCCCGTTCGAGCGCCCGCGCGAGCAGCTTCAGCTTGGCGAACTGCACCGACTCGTAGACGCCCTGGAACACGCGGTGGACGTCGGCTCCGGCCTCCACGAGCTCCGCGGCGAGCCTGAGTGCCTTCGGCGTGGTGTTCGTGTACTGGAAGCGGCCGGTGTCGGTGACGAGGGCGATGTAGAGCGCCTCGGCGATGTCCGGGGTCAGCTCGACGTTCAGTTCGCGGAACAGATCGCGGAGCACCTCGCCCGTCGACGAGGCGTCGGCGACGATCAGGTTGATACGCCCGAACCGAGTGTTGTCGTGATGATGGTCGACGTCGATCGAGAGCGGCACGCGACCGAGGACCTCGGGATCGGCGATCCGGCTCTCGTTTGCGCAGTCGACGGCGAGTAGGACGCGCTCGGAGACGTCGTCGGGCCAGCGCCGCTGCAGGTCGCCGAGCTGCATGAACGCGTACTCATTCGGGAGCGGTGCGTCGCCGTGCAGGACCATGACCGTGTCCTTGCCCAGTTGCTCGAGTGCCAGCTTCGAGGCGAGCAAGGACCCGAGCGCATCGCCGTCCGGGTTCTCGTGAGTGGTGATGACGAACCGGTCGTGGTCGCGAATCGCATTCGCGACCGCGGTCAGGTCACTCGCCGTCGTCTGGGGCGAGCTCATCGATCAGCTTCGTCATGCGGACCCCGCGTTCGACCGACGGATCGTACTCGAACGCGAGTTGCGGGGTCCGCTTCATGCGGAGCTCGCGCGCAAGTTGCGCCTGGAGAACGGCATGAGCTCTCTCCAGGCCCGCGAGCGTCTGCACGCGCTTTCGTTCGGCGCCGAGCACGGAGATGAAGACGCGCGCATGCCGGAGGTCCGCCGAGGTATCCACGCCCGTGATCGTCACGAAGCCGATTCGGGGGTCTTTCAGCTGCCCGACCGCCTCCGACAGAACCTGACGGACGGACTCGTTCACACGACGCATGCGATCTGTCATCGGGGATATTCAAGCGACTGGACGCCCTCATCCTCGTGGCCGTCGGACTCTGGTGCTTCGCCACTGCGCTTGCGGGCGGCCTCGTTGGCCTCATTCTGGGGAACATCCGCCTCCCGATCGTCGTCCTCGCCGCCTCGAGCCCGGCGGCGGGCGCCGGGGCGAACATCGGCATCTCGGCCCTGTCCGCCCTCGCTGCTGCCGTGACCCACATCCGCGCAGGCCGCATCGATTGGCGCCTCTTCGCCTGGATGGCGCCGCCATCGATGGCGGGAGCAGTGGTCGGCGGCTTGGTCTCCGCCAAGGTGCCGGCCGATGCGCTGCTGGTCGCGATCGGCGTGACCCTGCTCGTCTTCGGGATCGACCTGCTTCGTCCGAAAAGATCCTCGGGACGGGCGCCCGGCGAGAAACCGGCAAGTCCGAGTGCGGTCGTCGTGACCGGAGCGGTGATCGGGTTGTTGGGCGGATTCGTCGGGCTCATCCTCGGCGCGCTGAGACTCCCGGCGCTCCTTCGTTTCATCGGGACAGATGCGTTCCGGGCCGTCGGGACGAACGCCGCCGTCGGGTTCTGTCTCGGCGTCGCCGGCTTGCTCGGCCACCTGACCGGTGGTGTCGACTGGACACTTCTCGGCGTCGGCGCGGCGTCCTCCGTCCCCGGCTCGATCCTGGGTGCGCGGCTCACCGGACGCCTCGATGAGCGGCAGCTCCTTCGCGCCGTCGGTTTCGTGCTCCTCGTCGCCGGTGCTGCGCTGGTCGCACAGGGCATTTTCTAGTCGAGCGTCACGATGTCTCGCTCGCTGCGGACGAGCTCGAAGTCTTGACCCGAAAGGAAGCGCTCCGCGTCGTCCAGAAGGTGCTCTGCCTCGCGATATTCACGCGTGACGCACGAGACCGTGAGGCGTGTGCGTTGCCAGAGCTCGTGGTGATCGACCTCTGCGACGGACGCTCCGAAGCGGTTCTGGAGTTGGGCCTTCGCGGACTTGACGTACTTTCGCTTGCCTTTGAGCGAGCCGCTTTCGGGGAAGTGCAGCTCGACGCTGAGAATGCCGACGTATCCGGTGCCCACGGCCGGGCTTCTGGCGCGCTAGGCGGCGGTGGGGGGCTCGCTGAGCGTCGTCCGCTCGACCGCGCGTGTCTCGAACGCCTCGATGACGTCGCCTTCCTTCACGTCGTTGAAGCCGTCGAGCAGGATCCCGCACTCGAATCCTTCGGCGACTTCGCGCGCGTCGTCCTTGAATCGCTTGAGTTGCGTGATCGTCGATTCTTGGATGACCGTCCCGTCGCGGATCACCCGTGCCTGGGCGCCGCGACGGATGACGCCGCTCGTGACCATGCAGCCGGCGATCGTGCCGAGCCTCGAGACCTTGAAGAGCTGCCTGACCTCTGCCTCGCCGAGTGTCTCCTCGGTCTCGACCGGCTTGAGCATGCCGACCAAGGCCTGCTCGATGTCTTCGGTCAGCTGGTAGATGACGCGGTACGTACGGATCTCGACACCCTCGCGCGCCGCGAGCGCACGCGCTTCGGCGTTCGGCCGGACGTTGAAGCCGACGACGGTGGCACCGGAGGCCGAGGCGAGCATGATGTCTCCCTCGGTGATGCCTCCGACTCCCTGATGGATCACGTTGACGCGCACCTCGGGGTGCTTGATCTTCCCAAGCTCCGAGACCGCCGCCTCGACCGAGCCGACGACGTCGCCCTTCAGGACGAGGTTCAGGTCCTGGATCGCACCGGCCTGCATCTGCTCGTAGAGCCCCTCGATCGTGACGCCGCGTGAGCCCTGCGCGAGCTGCTCGCGCCGCAGGCGCTCGCCGCGCGCGTTCGCAAACTCGCGGGCGCGGCGTTCGTTCTCGACCACGCGTCCCAGCTCGCCGGCAGGTGGTGGCTTGTCGAAGCCGAGGATCTCCACCGGGTCTCCCGGCCCGGCGTCCTTCACCTTGTCGCCGCGGAAGTTGTAGAGGGCCCGCACCTTGCCCCAAGCGTCTCCGGCGACGATCGCGTCGCCGACGCGGAGCGTGCCGCGGTGGACGAGCATCGTTGCTACGGGACCGCGGCCCACGTCGAGTCGCGATTCGATGATCGGGCCTGAGGCCTCGGCCTTCGGGTTTGCGGTCAGCACCAGCTCTGCATCCGCCACGAGCAGGACCTTCTCGAGCAGGTCGTCGAGATTCTCTCCCTGCTTTGCCGAGACGTCGGAGAACTGTGTCGTCCCACCCCACTCTTCGGGCTGGAGGCCCTCGGTCGAGAGCTCGCTGCGCACACGGTTGGGATCGGCGTCCGGAACATCCACCTTGTTGACGGCCACGACGATCGGGACCTGGGCTGCCCGCGCGTGTGAGATCGACTCTTTGGTCTGCGGCATCACACCGTCGTCAGCGGCGACGACGAGAACCGCGATGTCGGTGACCTTCGCCCCGCGAGCGCGCATTGCGGTGAAGGCCTCGTGTCCAGGGGTGTCGAGGAAGGTGATCCCGCGGCCGTCGTGGTCGACCTGGTAGGCGCCGATGTGCTGGGTGATACCTCCCGCTTCCGTGTCCACGACCGAGGTCTTCCGAATGGCGTCGAGCAACGTCGTCTTCCCGTGGTCGACGTGCCCCATGATCGTCACCACCGGCGGACGGGGAGCGAGGTCGGCCTCGTTGTCCTCGAATGTTTCCGGCTCTTCGTCGTCGTCCGCGGCGTGTTTGATCGTGATCTCGCGCTCGGGTGCGAGCTCTGCGGCGATGAGCTCGACTTCCTCGTCGGCGAGCGTCTGCGTGATCGTCACGGCCTTCCCGAGGCCCATCATGAACATGATGATCTTCGGTGCGGGAACCCCGAGGGCCTGAGACAGATCGCGGACGCTGACGCCCGACTCGACCGTCACCGGCCCGGTGATCGGAGCGACCTCTCGGGGCGTCTTCGGTCGTGCGGCTTCGCGCTCGCGCTGCTGCTGTCGAGCGTCGCGAGGACGTGCCGCCGCATTGTCGATGACCACGCGGCGCTTCCGGCGCTGGCCAGCGCCACCCTGGCGCGGCCGCATTGGCCGATTTGGTCTGTTTGAGCCGGGTTCGTTCGCCATCAGGTGCTCAAGTGTAGAGGGATGTCAGTTCCTGACCGACCCGGACGGTCTGCCGTAGCGCGCGGTTGAACGCCCGCCGCGCAAGAGCCCGCTCGAAGCAGGCGAGCCGACGGCAGGTATAGGCCCCGCGGCCAGGGTCCGTGGTCGTAGACACGAGCACGCCGTTCTTCGCCACGAACCGCAGAAGCTCGCTCTGCCCGGCCTTTCTCCCGCAGCCGATGCAGCTTCTGATCGGCTCGCTCACGCAGCTGGTGAATGCTCCTCGTCGGCCGCGTCAGGCGTCAGTGGCTCCACTGGGATCCCCGCCGGAACCTGCTCGGGTTCTGCTCGATCAACGTCGGCCCCGCCCGAGGCCGCGCCGTCAATAGATGACGGCGAATCGATCGCGTCGATTTCCTCCGGCACGTCGGCCAGGCTTTCCGGACCGATGCTCTCGGCGTCGGGCGGCGCCGCATCGGCGATCGCCTCGAGCTCGGGGTCTGCTTCGGCGACGATCGGTTCGACATCGTCGCCGGTGTCCTGCAGCGCGAGCTCCTGATGAGCCGGGAGACCGCAGTACCGGGACCCGGGCAGCGCCTCGTTCGGGCAGCGCTTGCCGTTCGAGAGCACCGCGGAGCAGCGACCCGTGAATTCCTCCCCTTCGGCGCCGGCGCCGTAAGCGGCAGCCGCCTCAGCCTGAGCGAACTCGGTGTCGGACTGAATGTCGACCTTCCAGCCGGTCAGCCGTGCGGCAAGCCTGGCATTGAGGCCCTCCTTGCCGATCGCCAGCGCGAGCTGGTCGTCGGGAACGATGACGGTTGCTTCCTTCGTCTCGTCGTCGACGAAGACCTCGCGGACGCGCGCCGGCGAAAGCGCCTTCGCGACGAAGCGCGCAGGCTCCGGGTTCCACGGGATGATGTCGATCTTCTCGCCGCGGAGCTCCGAAACGACCATCCGGACGCGGGAGCCGCGCGGCCCGACACAGGCGCCCACCGGATCGACGCCCTGGGCATGCGACTCGACAGCGATCTTGGACCGATAGCCGGGCTCGCGGGCGACGCCCCGGATCTCGACAAGGCCGTCGGCGATCTCCGGGACTTCGAGCTCGAAGAGCGTCTTGATCAACTCGGGATCGCGACGGGACAAGATCACCTGCGGCCCCTTGGTGCCGGAGCGAACCTCCGTGATGACGGCCTTGATGCGGGAGCCCTGCTCGTAGCGCTCGCCGTCCACCTGCTCGGAGCGCGGCAGGAGTGCTTCAACTTTGCCGAGGTCGACGAGCACGTTGTTGCGGTCGCCGGCCTGCTGGACGATTCCGGTCACGACCTCGGTGACGCGATCGACGTACTCGTCGTACATCATCGCGCGCTCTGCTTCGCGGATGCGCTGCAGAATCACCTGCTTCGCGGTCTGCGCCGCGATCCGGCCGAAGTTCTCCGGCGTGACGTCCTCACGCTTGATCAGGTTCTCCGGGACATCTGACCAGTCGACGTCGAGGTCGTTGTCCGAGATGAGTGTGTGGGAGCGCTCACCGGTCTCGACCTCGAGTGCCTCGAGCTCCTCGAGCTTCCGCTCGCGAGCCTCTTCGATCAGGCGCTCCTCGATGTCCGGCGGCAGTTCGACCGCGAATACACGGAAGTCACCCTCGTCGTCGATCTCGACGACCGCGTGCCGCGCGGCTCCGGGCATCTTCTTGTAAGCGGCGAGCAGGGCGTCCTCGAGCGCCGCGACGAGCGTGCCGCTCTCGATTCCCTTCTCGCGCTCGATGTCTCGTACGGCCTCGACGATTTCCTGGCTCATCTCTTCCCCGCTTCCTCAATCAGGTTGCCCCGCACGATGGCCTCATACGGGATGTCTACGGATTTGCCGTTGGTCTCGACGGTGACTGCGGCCTCGCCGGCCGCGACCACCTCGCCGCGGACGCGCTTCCGTTCAGTCGTACGCAGCGCGACGCGGCGGCCGACGGCGTCGCGAAAGTGCGCAGGCTTGCGGAGCGGCCGTTCGAGGCCGGGGGATGAGACATCCACCGAGTAGTCACCCAGGTAGTCACGCAAGACGGACGTCACGCGCTCGCAGAGTGCGTGGTCGACGCCCTGGACGTGGTCGACGAAGACCGTGAAGCGCTCGGGGCTCGTCAGCTCGACGGCGAGCACCTCGGTCCCTGGTAGGGCGCCTTCGACTTTCGGGGTGATCTCGCGGGTCAGCTGCCTCTCCTTGTCGTGTGTCGGTGCCAAAACTCGTTCCCTGTCACAAAAAATGGGCCCGCAGGCCCACTTCGAAAACCGCTCGAAATGTGGTCTTTGCAGGATAGCAGCCTCTGGCTGGACGCCGACCTCAGCCCAGGACGATCGTGACGGGTCCGTCATTCACGAGCTCGACGGCCATCCTGGCCCCGAAAGCGCCCCGGGCCACATCGACTCCCTGCCCGACGAGGGCCTCGCAGAAGCGGTCGTAGCGCAGTTCGGCCTCCTCCGGCGGCGCGGCGTCGGAGAAGCTCGGCCGATTCCCCTTCTGTGTGTCGGCGATGAGGGTGAACTGGCTCACGACGAGAGCGTCGCCGTTGACATCGAGGAGGCTCCGACCGAATTTGCCCTCCTCGTTCTCGAAGATCCGTAGGGCTGCGATCTTGGTGGCAAGGCGGTCGCCGCCAGCGTCTGTGTCACCCCGTGCCACGCCGAGCAGGACGACAAGGCCGGCGCCGATCTCTGACACGACTCGCCCAGCGACCCTGACGCGCGCCTCGGACACGCGCTGGCAAACAGCCCGCATGTTCGGGCATCATCGCGCACTGCCGGACTCGCCCGCGCTTGCGCGGCGACCGGCCTCGAGTCGTGCGACCCGTTAGAGACCCGTTAGAGGTACTCGCGCGCGCGGCCCCACCCGGGTGGGGGTGATTCACCCACCACCCACTGCGTTCGAGCCTACTCTTGAATTGCGTACCCGGGACCGACGCAGCCACGCCGAATCTGCGCCGATTTACTCGGAGGTGTCCGGCCCGTCCTCGTCTTGGTCGAGGTCGAGGATGCGCGACGCGTAATGCTCGTTTTGCGGGCGGAGGGAGCTCGCCAGCTTGTAGTGGCCGTTCGCCTCCGCTTGCTTGCCCTGTTTCTCGAGGGCGCGGCCGAGCGCATAGTGGGCGTAGTGGTCGTCCGGCGACAGCTCGAGCATCACCCGGAACTCTGCCTCGGCCTCCTCGTAGCGCTGGATCCGCAGGTACGCGATCCCGAGTGCCTCCCGAATTGATGCCTTTTGCGGCTCGCGCCGCTTGGCCTTCTCGAGTGCGACGGTCGCCTGCGCGGCGCGCCCCTTTTTCAGATGCGCCCGTCCTTGTTGATAGAGGTCGTAGGTCTCGCTCATGTCCCTTGCAGGTAGGGAAAATTCTCCTTTACCAAGTCAAGCGGATACGTCAAATCGCGAGTCTTCCCGATCTCCACCGAGATAACCGTATGCCCGTCGTCGATCGCCGACTGGAAGGCCTTCTCGAGCTCGTACGGAGGCCGGTCGAGGCCGAGCCGTTTCGCAACCTCCCTGCCGATTCCCCAGAGCGGCGCACCCGACCACGGGTTGGCCGGGTGCTCGTCTCTCATCGCCAGCACGCGCCCGGCGCTCCGCCGGATCGCGTGACGTCCCGGGCCTGGCGGAGGGTCTGTGCGAACGGCAACCGCGCCGTCTGCTTGCGCTGCCCTGAACTCGTCCGCAAACCGGGCGACATCCCCGCGATGGAAGAGCGTGTCCGCCGCGGTGACGATGAGCGGCTCGGCCGCGCCTGCCGCGAGTGCACGTTGCACCGCGTCTGCGGAGCCAAGAGACGCCGGCTGCCGAACGGTTCGCACCTCGACACCGAACCCGGACCCGTCGCCCGCCAGCCGTTCGACCTTTTCGGCGAGGTGACCGGTGACGAGCCAGACACGGCGAAGTTCCGCAGCGGCCAGCGCGCGCAGCAGCGTCGCGAGCACGGGGCGCCCGTCGATCGGCAGGACCGGCTTCGGCCAGCGCTCGGTCAGCGGGCGGAGACGCATCCCCTCCCCCGCCGCCATC